>JACCED012416192.1_pt1 | contig 151513 bp, 209 predicted proteins | sample 7455021 | NCBI WGS metagenome assembly JACCED01 (sample SAMN15323456, study PRJNA562643) | freshwater metagenome | isolation source: river surface water | place: USA:Blue River Watershed | collected 2017-08-19 | reverse complement strand
GATGCAACTGATTTGTAACCAGAAGATAGGCGGTTCGATTCCGTCCGAGGGCACCAAACAATGCCTTGTTAACTCAGCGGTAGAGTGTCTCCCTTACAAGGAGAAGGTCGGCAGTTCGATCCTGTCACAAGGTACCATTGACAAATAGATTATTATAGAGTATAATAGCAAATTAAATATCCGAGTGTAGCGCAGTCTGGTTAGCGCATCTGCTTTGGGAGCAGAGGGTCGTAGGTTCGAATCCTACTACTCGGACCAATATTATTGGGGGATTAGTGCTAATGGGAACACATCTGGTTTGCAACCAGAAATTGAGAGTTCGATTCTCTCATCCTCCACCAACTTAAAGGAAACTAAAATGGCGCATGAAGCAGGTAAAGGATCACGACCACGTCCTTTTAGTATTGCTCAAGACGAATATGAAAGACGATGGGATGCAATTTTTTGTCGTGATCTAAAAGAAGACAAGAACGAAGATGGTGAAGTTCTTCAAGGCGAATTCATCGATCTCGATAAAGAAAAAGTACAAGAAGATTAATTAATGCGGGTAAAGTGTTTACGGTTACACGGCGGTCTTCCAAACCTCAATAGATGGGTTCGAATCCCACTACCCGCTCCAATCATTGCGCCCGTAGTCTAACGGATAAGGCAACACTCTTCTAAAGTGTCTCATGGGGGTTCGAGTCCCTCCGGGCGCGCCAAATATGTCTCGCTGGTGTAATGGCAGCATAGCAGTCTCCAAAACTGTTGGTTGGGGTTCGAGTCCCTAGCGGGATGCCAATTATTTTTTAACGCAATATGGAAACGTGGCAGAGTCCGGTTTATTGCACCTGTCTTGAAAACAGACGATCAGAAATGGTCCGTGAGTTCGAATCTCACCGTTTCCGCCAATTAACACTCTCTGAGTAACTACACTTGAGAACAGAAAAACTTACCAATGTCGGCAAAAGTAAGGACCTGCAAGGAAGTAGGGTTACCGCGGATTCAAGTACCACAGAGAGTACCACTTGACAGTAGCAGGTTTTCCTGCTACAATACACGTATTGATGATGAAAAAGGGATGATTACAGCAAGTTAAAAACGACTATAACTTACTGACTGTCTACAATGGAGGGACCACCGTAAGGTGTATTTTCGTAGACTAGGCAATGAAGCCGAATCAAATAATGACTCTGGAAAGACAGCAAAATAATGGTAACCCATTTGATTTTTCGTGGAGCATACAACCGAAAGGTAGCACGATGTTTTCAAGTAAAACTACTCGACTAACTCGATCATCCCGTATATTTTTTTAGAATAGGTTCAGCAACAAATTCACGGACTCATACTCCGTATCAAGACGGTCTGGTTCGCCGGACGCCCTGCTTTTCGAGTTTGGCAGGTTAATCTCAAAGTAGAAACTATTCTGTTGTTTTAACATGTAAAGGATTTAGAATGCTTACAGCAAAAAATATTTCGCCTTCTAAGCGAGAGGTTGTTGGTTCGAGTCCAACATTTTCCACTAGGGAAAATTAGCGCAATTGGTAGCGCACTAAGAAAAGCATTCTGTTGATTTTAGGTTAAGTTCAGCAAACTTTAAAGCATACAACTTGTAATTGTAAACGCAAAAATTAACCTGTTGAAAAGGAGAAGTGAAATGACTACATTCGTAAATGCAGTAGTAAATCAAGAAGCACGTACCGCTAATGGTATGAAGGCACGTAAGTCAACCGCTAATGCGATTGTTGATTTGTTCTATAACATCGGTGCAAGCCGTGGTAAGAACGTTGTGCCTGCATTCACAGCGGCATTTGCTGAAAACCAAGACCTCGCATTGCGTGTTGCCGCATGGGCACGTGACGCTAGAGGTGGTGCTGGTGAACGTCAAGTGTTCCGTGATATTCTCAAGTATCTGGAACGCAATGATCCTGATGCGGCAATTGCGCTAATGCGTAAGGTGCCTGAATTGGGTCGTTGGGACGATATCTTTGTGTTTGAGACTCAAACTCTCAAGCGCGAAGCATTCACTATGCTAGGAGACGCATTGCGTGAACGTAATGGTCTTGCGGCTAAGTGGACTCCACGCCAAGGTAAACTTGCAGTAGAAATTCGTGAGTTCTTCGGAATGTCACCTAAGTTCTATCGTAAGTCCCTAGTTGAAATGACTAAGGTCGTGGAACAAAACATGTGTGCTAAAGAATGGGATGCTATTAACTTTAGCCATGTTCCATCTGTAGCGTCTGCACGTTACAAGAAAGCATTCAACCGTAATACTCAAAAGTATGCGGAGTATGTTGCTTCCCTTGTAAAGGGTGACAATCCTCAAGTGAAAGTAAATGCATCCGTTGCATATCCATACGATGTTCTGAAAGGACGCATTGGGCACTATCTAATGGCTTTTGACAAGACAGAAATGGACTTGATTCAAAAGCAATGGGAAGCATTGCCTAACTATGTTGGAGATGCAAACATTCTACCTCTGGTAGATGTGTCTGGCTCTATGACTTGTCCAGCAGGCAAGAACACAAAGTTGTCTTGCTTGGAAGTTGCAGTCTCTCTGGGATTGTATCTTGCAGACAAGAACACAGGTAAGTTCAAGGATACGTTCCTGACTTTCTCTGCAAAGCCAGAGTTGCTACACCTGAAGGGTAACATCAACCAAAAGATTGACCAAATGGTTAAGTCTAAATGGGAGATGAACACCAACCTTCACGCCGCATTCAACAAGATTCTTGATGTTGCGGTCAAAGGTGGAGTGCCACAAGAAGAAATGCCTTCAATGGTATTGATTCTGTCTGACATGCAGTTTGATCAATGCGTAAAGCATGATAACTCTGCTATCGAAATGATTGCACGTAAGTATGAAGCCGCAGGCTACAAAGTACCACAAGTGGTGTTCTGGAACCTAAACGCATCATATGGCAACGCACCAGTCAAGTTCGATAAGTCTGGCACAGCACTGGTATCTGGATTCTCTCCAGCAATTGTGAAACCACTCTTGTCTGGCGATATGGATTCATTCACACCAGAAGCGGTCATGATGAAAACAATCATGCAAGATCGCTACGCAGTATTGTAATGATACTGTTGAGGATTCGAAAGAGTCCTCATTTTCAAGTATACTGTGAGTCGGCTTGCCGATAAACTTTAAGTAGAGATGGTATACTTGAAAATGATGCGGGTGTAATTCAGTTGGTAGAATGTTTCCTTGCCAAGGAAAATGTCATCGGTTCGAGTCCGATTACCCGCTCCAATTTTATAAAGAGGCTATCATGATAATCGAGGATGATCAATTTCGTTTTGAGTGGTACTCTGGTACCGGCAAAGGCGGTCAGCATCGGAACAAACATCAAAATTGTTGCCGATGTATTCACGTTCCTACAGGCATTACTGCAAACGGAACTGAGAGCCGTAGTAGAGAAGACAACAAACGTGCCGCATATACTACATGCCGCAGTCGAGTAGCCGCACATTTTCATAAAGACAAAGAACGATATCTAGCCGGCAATGAACGCATACGCACTTATCACGAACCTGATAATCGTGTAACAGATCATTCAAGCGGCTTTACAGACACCTATCAAAATGTTATAATTAAAGGATACATCGATGATATGGTGAATGCAAGAGCAAAAGCAACAAGATAATTGGTGAGGTGCCCGAGAGGCCTAAGGGAGAAGTTTGCTAAACTTTCGATTCACGAAAGTGGGTCCGTGGGTTCGAATCCCACCCTCACCACCAAACGTATGCCTCGATAGTTTAAAGGTAAAACAGCGGATTTATACCCCGTAGCGCCAGATAAGCGGCTGATAGGAGTTCGATTCTCCTTCGAGGTACCATGCCCTTGTAGCCCAATAGGTAGAGGCGACTCTCTCAAAAGGAGTAAAGTGTCAGTTCGAATCTGACTAAGGGTACCAATACGCTGGTGTAGCACAGTAGGTAGTTGCACTTCCTTGGTAAGGAAGGGGTCGTTGGTTCGATTCCAATCACCAGCACCATGCCGCCATGGTGGAATAGGTAGACACAGGAGACTTAAAATCTCCCGCCTTGTGCGTCCCGGTTCGAGTCCGGGTGGCGGCACCACATTTGTAGTAACTATGATAATGATAGAAATTTAAAATAGAAAAAACATCATTAATTGATGTTGTCTATGACTAAGTAATAACGAGCATATCGCTTTTGAATTGAACAAATAGGAGAACTATAAATGAAAACAGTTGGTGATAAATTAGCCCCCTTTGTAATCACAGGTGTTAAGCCTGGACAACCTGAAGATGCATTCTTCGATATCACAGAAAAATCATTTGAAGGTAAGTGGAAAGTAATTGTGTTCTATCCCAAGGACTTTACTTTCGTTTGTCCAACAGAAATTGTAGCATACGACAAACTTTCTCAAGACTTTGAAGATCGCGATGCAGTATTGCTAACTGGCTCTACTGATAATGAATTTTGCAAAGTTGCATGGCAGAAAGCACACGAAGACTTGAAGAAAATTCGCCACATTCAATTTGCGGATACAAGTAGAGATTGGGAAAAATCTCTGATTGAACAACTAGGAGTCTTTTATGAACCTGCCGGGGCTTCTCTTCGTGCTACTTTTATCGTTGACCCTGATAACGTTATTCAGCATATTACTGTAAACAATCTAAACGTTGGTCGTTCGCCTGAAGAAACTCTACGTGTTCTTGACGCACTACAGACTGGTGAATTGTGTGCATGTAATCGCACAATTGGCGGAGAAACACTATAATGATAGACTGCCTAATCTTGGGTGATAGTATTGCTGTTGGTGTTCATCAGCAAAGACAAGAGTGTGTTGCATACGCCAAAGGAGGAATTAATAGTTGGCAGTTTAATAAAAATTATACTGGCGACTTCACCTCTAATGTTGTTATTATCAGTCTCGGAAGCAATGATCATATTGGAGTTAGAACAAAACGCGAATTAGAAAATCTTCGCGGTAGAGTGAATGCAAATTCTAAAGTCTATTGGATTCTTCCTGCGAATAAAGGCAATATTCAAACAATTGTAAATGAAGTAGCCGAAAAGAATCATGATATTGTTCTACCAATTACACGTTTGCAAAGAGACGGCATTCATCCAAGTTGGGCAGGCTACAAAGAATTAGCGGAGAAAACTAAATGAGTTGGGTAGATCAAATTAAAGAAGCATTACCTGAGTACGCTAAAGATACAAAGTTAAATCTTGATGCAGTTTTAAGCCGTAGCACATTGCCTGGTGATGTTGCTATGGGTTGTGCATTAGCCGCGGCAGTATCAACCGGCAACGGAAAACTTGTATCATTTATTCAAACAGGTATGCATGATGTTGGAGCGGAGTACAATTCTGCATTGACTGCCGCGGCAATCATGGCGCAAAACAACGTGTGGTATCCATATGTTGAAATGACTGAAGATGAGAATCTAAAAGGACTGCCTGCACAGTTGCGTATGAATGCAATTGCATCACATGGCGGAACAACTAAGATGCGATTTGAAGCATATTCATTAGCGGCTTCAATTGTAGGCAAGTGTCATTTTTGTGTAAAGGCGCATTACGATACTTTGAAGAAAGAGGGAATGACTGTAGAGAATTTACGTGACATTGGTAGAATTGCCGCTGTCATTAATTCTGTGGCAAAAGTTCTAAATTCATAAGGGCTTGTGGCTTAGTGGTTAAAGCAGCCGACTCATAATCGGTTGATCGTGGGTTCGAGTCCCACCGAGCCCACCATATATAAAGGTAACTTGACAGGCAAGTTTTTAAGTGAGATAATACATACATTAACTCTGGAAGATACCTATGAAATTCAATCTTGATGAAGTGAAAGAATTTATCGCAAAACAATCACCTGAAACAAAAATTTATATCGGATGCGACTCCGAAAGATTTCGTATTGGTGCTGATTGGTATGCCGATTACATTCTAGCGATTGTTATTCACATTGATGGTAAGCATGGTTGCAAACTATTTGGTGAAGTTCAACGTGAACGCGACTATGATCAAAAGGTTAATCGTCCGCGTTTTCGTTTGATGAACGAAGCATACAAACTATCTGAATTGTATCTGAAACTTGCAGATGTTCTAGAAGATCGTTTGGTTGAAGTTCACCTCGATATCAACCCTAACGAAAACTATGGATCATCTTGTGTAGTGCAAGAAGCGATTGGATACATTCGTGGTACTTGCAACGTGATTCCTATGGTGAAGCCAAGAGCGTTTGCCGCATCGTATGCCGCAGACAGACTCAAGGGATTGAATCTAGGACTGAAAGTTGCTTGAGTTAATTCAGTACCGTGATGCGGGAATGAGTACGCACACCTATTTCTATATTCATTCAGAAAAAGGTGTGATACTCAGCCCGTACTTTGATAATGAGGATGATGCTAAATTATGGTTACAAGAACAATTGCAAAAACTACAGTCGCAATTGCCCTCGCAGTAAGTGCAAATTTTGCACATTCAAAAACAATCGGTGAAGGTCAATATCGATTTGGTCCTGAGACTGCCGAGAATGTAGCATGTAAGATCGCCGAAGATCGTGCAAAGCAAGATGCAATTGAAAACTTTGTAGGTGAACTGATTGAACATAGCACGAATGAAATCTGTAAAGATGAAAAGTGTTCTACGTTTCGTTCCTTTCACACCGAAACAAGCGGTGAAATCAAAAAGATTCACAAACTCGAAACTCTAGTCTATCCCGAACAAAAGCATTCGGTGTGTATGGTTCATATTGAAGCGGATGTGGAAAAGATTACGAATTCGATTCAACTAACAATACAATCTCAAAAAGACTTTAAACACGGCGACAGATTCAAGATATCAGGTGTCGCTAATCGTGTTGGTAGCATTGGTGTCTTCAATGTCATCGATGATAAGCATACGCTAGTCTGGCAAGGCAAAGTATTCACACCAAACAAAGAATTTAGTTTGCCACCAAGCAATCAAAAGATTGAGGCAAGATTGCCGAACGGCAAAGCACAATCGAAAGAGTTGCTTGTTTATGTTTTCACCGAAGAGAACTTGACATTCCGACCAGTCTATAGTAGAATAGAGTTTAATCAGATGGTGAAAGATTTACCTTTTCTGGGACGTAAAGTGGTAAGTCATCAAATTCAAATTTTGAGGTGATCATGAAATATATTTTTGTTATGATGTGTACAATGAGTTTGGTTGGTTGTGGTACTGTGGGTGGTGCGATGCAAGGCGCTAGTGAAGACTTGAATCGCGCTGGTAACTATGTTAAAAACGTGGGTAAATAAATTATGAATAAAACTTGGTTGGTTGTGCCTTTGGTGCTTGCGTTGACTGCATGTGGTTCTACGAATTTTCGTGGCTCAAGTGTGTCTGAAACAAAAGCGTTTAGCAATGAAGTAGATTATCCCGGATGGTATACTGAAAAGCCTAGCGATAAGAATGCACTCTTTGCGGTTGGTTCTGAATTCTCTAAAGATTTTCAGTTTTCAGTTGACAAGGCTATGCTTTCTGCAAAGCGCGAACTTGCGTCACAGTTTTCATCACACACTAGTTCCATGATGAAAGACTTTGCAGTTGAATCAGGTACACTCGGTGTTGGTGTAGCAAGTGCAGATATTGAACGTACCACTCGATTGATTGTTGCAAAAGTTAATATGATTGGTGTTCAACGAAACAATTTTAAAGTTGTGCGTGAACGTGATGGCTATCGTACCTTTGTGCAATTGAAGTATTCTACCGATGAGGCAAACAAGATTATGCTTGCTGAGGTTCAACGCAATCAAGCACTTTATGCAAAGTTTCGTGCATCGAAGTCTTTCCGAGAACTTGATGCACAGACAGACAAAATTGAAAATCAAAAACTCGAAGAAATTCGTGCAATGCAGGGAAACTAATCATGCCTAATTGGTGCTATAACTCTATCGACATTATTGCTGAGCCTGAGACTATTCGTAAATTCGAAAAGTTTCTTGAAGAAAATAAAGGTGAAGACTGGTTCTCATTCTTTCACCCAATGCCCGAAGACATTAAGAATTCAGACCAGGCGTGGTATGAATGGGCAATCAATAATTGGGGATGTAAGTGGAATTGTAGTGCTAGAGATTGGGAAGTGTCTGAACACGGCAATCGAATTTCTTTTGCATTTGATTCGCCGTGGGGTCCTCCGACAGTATTGTATGACTTCATGACAAATGAATTTGAAGATGTTGTAATCGAAGCAAAGTATCTCGAAGAAGGCATGGGATTTGTTGGACAATACATCGATGGTATCGATGAAAGTTATGAGTATTCGTGTAGGGAAGATTTGGATTTGATTCCTGAAGAACTTGTAGATTATTGGAATCTACATGATCAGTTCTTTGAAGAGGACGAAGAAGACGAAGAATGATATGACAAGGAAGATTGTTCTTGATAGCGAAGCGGCAGATCGTATTACAATCTGCAATCTTCAAGACTACAGAGATTATCTCAAAAAAGAATTAAAAGAATACAAAAAGGGTAAGTGGCTTCATTCTGAAGACGTTGCTGGAAACATTAAACGTATTGAAGCATTGAATTTAATTATAAAAGATTTTGGTGGAAAATAAAATGAGAATTGCAGTAACATCCGATGTTCATCTAGAATTCGGACCTATTATTCTAGAAAACAAAAACAATATCGATGTGCTGGTGTTGTCTGGTGATATTTGTGTTGCTTCAGATTTGAAGGGCGCTCCTGATCCATACGGCATTATCGACAACGCAAAGTATCAGAGAATGCAAGAATTTTTCGAAGCATGTTCGAATAATTTTCCTAACGTAGTTTATCTCATGGGCAACCATGAACACTATCATGGCGACTTCAATACAAGCGCAGATATTCTACGTCAGTTTCTCGCCCCCTACAAAAACATTCATTTTCTCGAAAAGCAATCCGTTGAAATTGATGGTGTAACTTTTGTTGGCGGCACTCTGTGGACCGATTTCGAAAATGGTGATGTTGGCACCATGCGATACATTGAACGCAGAATGAATGACTTTCAAATTGTGAAGCATAGTGGTCGCAAAGTGTCATTCAAAGAATATGAGTATGCGACAAAAGAAGACGGAACGAAAGACTACACTAAAGTTGTTCGCACCACGTTCAGAGAACGCGATGCACATTTTAGTCCTTCTGATGCATACGAAGATCACAAGCAAATGCTTGAGTTTATCAAATCTTCAGTAGCAGATCACACAAAGAAATATGTTGTTTGCACACACCATGCTCCTAGCAAAATGTCAACGCATCCTCGCTACGCACATGAAGTGACAATGAATTGGGGTTATAGTTCACATCAGGATGAATTCATTCTGAACAATCCACAAATCAAATTGTGGACTCATGGACACACCCATGAAGACTTTGACTACATGGTTGGTAGCACAAGAATCTTTTGTAACCCTCGCGGCTACGATGGATATGAAGCAAGAGCAGATCGTTTTGAACTGAAGTTTGTTGATATTTAAAATGAAAAAATTAATTCGTGATGGAAAAGTTGCGGTTCTAATTTCAGGTGGATTCGGCGCAGGCTGGTCTACTTGGAATTATGGTGAACCTCAAATGCTTTATGATCCTGTGATTGTGAAAATGCTTGAACAATCGAAAAGCGAAAGTGAAATTGAACAGTATTGTAAAGAACAATACCCTAATGCATACTTAGGTGGACTTGATGGGTTGTATGTTGAATGGCTACCAGTAGGAACTGCATTCCGAATTCATGAATACGATGGATCAGAAATCGTAGAAATTCGTGATAAGATGCGTTGGGAGATAGCATGATACAATTTCTTGCTGGTGTTGTAGTTGGCATCATAATCTCTACTGTAGGAGTATCGGGGATTACAAAATCTCTAGATGAACAGGTTGAAAATTTTAAAACTGTGATAAAGGAACAATCGAAATGAAATATTGGAATACTTTGACCAATCTTGAGAATGAAATTATTCGAGTTCGTGAATTCAAAACGTTGCTGGATGTTACCACAAGGGGATTGACCGAAACTGGATCAACACCAGAAGAAACTTCAACGGTTCTCTATACCTTGCTTGGCATGATTGAAGATATTGATTCTAAGATGTATGACAATTTTCAATCATTGTGGGATCAGGTTCGAAATGACTCATGGAAAGATGATGAAGATGCCGAAAATGAGAATGATTCTCAAATGCGATGGGGTAGAATTGTCGAGGAATTGCAAAAAAATCATGTTAGTGAGGGCTAACTAACATAAAAGTAGTAAAATCAATGACTTAGGGGTGTTGTTTGTGTGCAACATCCCTATTTTTTTTATGGAAAACCCTTGACAATTGCCTAGGAACGTGTAGAATAGACTTTGTTGATAGAGAAAAGGACATTGAAATGCGTACCAAGACAATCATTGACGGCTTCAAGAATTCGCAAAAGTTTCGCGTGATTCTGAATGGCGTGATTCTTTACACCACCGTCAAGGAAATGGCATTTGACTTGTTTGGTCAAACCGATCAACGTGTTGCCGTTTGGGAAGCAATGATGAAGTTGGCGTACATGCGCCGTGTTGAAAAGATTGCGCCGATTGGTCTGGCTTGCGATGTTCGCGGCTATCAAGTGCAAGTTGATTTGGTTTAATAGGAGATTGATATGATGACCGATTTTGCTATGTTTACTCCCGAAGGCAATGCCGCTGTTGCTAAGATTGTTGAAACCGCTAAGAAAAGCGGATGGGACTGGCCTCGGACTTATTCGGAACTTTGTGTCCTTGCTTACTCCGATGCACAATTGTTCGGCGAAGCAACCGACACCGCCGTTCGTGAAATGGTCTATGATGCCTGCGGATTTGAGACTAACTTTTATTGCTAAGGACTCATGATGAAAATCGAAACTGCAATTGGTGTATTGGAAAAAGAACGACAATTCCTTGGTATAGGTTTCTTGGAATTGCTTCAGGACATCCAGAAGCATGGTCGGAAGATTTACTCCGAACGTGTCATGGAAGCGTTTGACCGGTTCATGATTGACGGTCGCCGTATGTTTGCGTAAGTTAGTGCTTACTAACTAGTGTTGTATTTCTGCAACACTCCTAAAAATAGTTGTTGACAGGCGGTAAAAGTAGTGTATAATAGGTACTGTTGATTGAGAAAAGGACTGAAATATGAAACTGCTTTCTACAGGTAACCCCAAAGTTTTGAAGGGCATGAGCCAAGGTTACAATACCTACATTCTGCACCTTGCACCTGCTAACGTAAGCGGTTATGAAACCTGTCCTAAGCGTACCGCTGGATGTACCGCCGCTTGTTTGAACACCGCTGGTCGTGGTGGCATGTTCAAGCGTGGCGAAACCACTAACGTAATTCAAGAGGCACGTAAGCGCAAAACAAAAATGTTTTTCGAAAACCGTGTTGAGTTTATGCGTTTGCTTGTGGCTGATATCGAATTGGCTATCAAGCAAAGCAAGCGCCTTGGTCTGACACCTGTGTTCCGCTTGAACGGCACTTCGGACCTTGCATGGGAAAAGTATGAAGTCCCTGGCGCACGGAACATTTTCGAATTGTTCCCTACTGTTACTTTTTACGATTACACCAAGATGTTGAATCGTAAGGTCAAGGACATTCCCAACTATCACCTGACATTTTCTGCCGCTGACGGTAATGATGCGGATGTTGTAAAGGCTATTCAACAAGGCTACAATATTGCTACCGTATTCGGTATCAAGAAAACCCTGCCGATGCCTGAGACTTATATGGGTCTGCCAGTGTTCAACGGTGACGAATCCGACCTGCGATTCCTTGACCCGCAAGGTGTTGTGGTTGGCTTGTATGCGAAAGGCAAGGCTAAAAAAGACACCAGCGGTTTTGTGAAGTTTCCTACTATCATGTTGAAGGCGGCTTGAAATGATGAAAGTATATGCCTCTCGCAAACGTAATCTAATGGGTCAAATGACACCCATTGTGATTGAAACAAATTTGGCATGGGCGATTCCCTACTGGGCAAAACGTAAAATGATTAATCCTGATTTGTTTTGGGAATTTGTATAATGCAATATACTCTGATAATGCGAAACGGAAAGATTATGCAATTCTATGTCCAAGCGATGGCTGAATTGTATCAAAATCTGTATGGCGGCGTGATTGTGACAAATGCTGTATTGAACGAAGTGAAGGAAATTCAAAATGTATGATGATAGACATGGTGGTCCTTTTGACAGAGGTGGTGCTGATTATTATTATGGTAGACCGTTTGATCCGCACTATTATGTTGGCGACACCTATTCAAGTGAACGGGTTGAATTGGCTAACATGACTGCACAACAAATTGTAGAATATACCGCAGGCTACAATGCCGGTGGTGCACAAAAAGATTGGGGTTGATATGACGATTCGAAAGAAACGAAAACAAAACAAGATTGTAATTGACCTGACTGGTCCGCAAGGCAATGCATTCTATTTGCTTGCCGTTGTAAAGAAAACCTTTGCTAGGTCTGGCGCACATGAATTGGGCGAATCAATTTGCCAAGAAATGATGAAGGGTGACTATGAACACCTAGTAAAGACTTTTGATTTGTATCTTGGCGACCACTTTATTTTAGAGCGATGATGAATTTTCTCCGAGACACTTGGGAAGATATCGCATTTGTTGCCGGTAACATGCGGCGAGAGGATGCATTAATCGTTATTCTCATGGGTATTGTGGAAATTTCATTTATTGTAGTTAGTGTGTACTTACTTACGCATGTTGTATTTTAGCAACACCGCGAAAATAATGCTTGACATTCTCCGCAACTGTGGTATACTATAGTCTGTTGATTGAGAAAAGGATTCGGTATGAACAAATTTGTGCGCGAAATGGAAGCCCGTTCGGCTCGGTCTAAAATGATCTCTGAAGCCATGCGCGAGTATGAAGCCGCTTTGACTTCCGAATACGGTTCTCCGTATGCGTTCATGGCAGGGTTTTTAGAATCCACTTTGACTTCCCTCGCGGCGGATCGTTTGGATTCTACTGAGGAACTTGTCCGTGCTTTGCGTTATGCCACCGCACGTTCGATAAAGGAGACTGCATAATGTTGATGCTGGTGCCCACCTCTGATGTTGCAAAAGATTTTTTTGCGGCTATTTCTCTGTTGCCTAGTGCAACTCTTGAACAAATTTATTTTGCGATTAGTGCTGAATTGCAAGATCGAGAAGTGACTCAAACGGAGGATGCAGAATGAAAGGTTCGATTCGGTTTTTTATTGGTCTGTTGCTTGTTTCCGGTTCTGTTGGTGGCGTTGAAACTGAATCGGCTAGTCTTCTGGAAGGGATATTGCTTTCTGCTGTTGGTCTTGCTATCATGTATTCTGGTGCTAATGCTATGAAGGAGAATGTGTGATGGGTACCCGGTGTTTGACTTTTGTATATGACGGCGATACGCCTGTGATTAACATGTATCGCCAGTTTGATGGTTATCCGTCAGGGCATGGCTTCGAACTTGCCGAATTTCTCGAAGGTTTTGAAATTGTAAATGGTTATGGCGAAGTGAAACCTAAACTTGCAAACGGCATGGGATGCCTAGCCGCGCAAATGATTGCCTACTTTAAGAAAAGCGTGGGAGGTTTTTACATTCATCCGGTAACCGATACTGACTGCTGGCAGGATTTTGAGTATCACGTTTTTGAGAATCGCGTGGTTGTGAAAAATCCAACGAATGTAATGTTCTCTGGAACGTTTGAAGAATTCAAAGGCTTTTGTGTGGAGGACTAAAATGTATATTGCTAAACCTTTTGACCGAAATATGATCGGCGCTAAACAATTTGAAACATTGCAGGAATGCAAAAAGTTTCTTGATGAATTTACCGAACAGAAGATGCCGATGGACGAATGGCTGATTCTAGGTAAAATTCTTGAAGTGTTGCCAGACGGCAACACCCAAAAAATTGATGTTGACATGGAATCGTTCCTCTGATATACTTTCAATCATGAAATCGACATTGGAAAAGATCATGAATTCGTTTGATGATTTTGATGATATCACCTGCGAGGAAGATTCTGGTTACCTTGCGTATCAAGCCGAACTGGAATACCGCGAGTGGCTCGAAAGCGGCGCATGGATGGAAGAAGTCAATGCCGAACTCCGCGAAATTGCGGATGCCGAGCGAGAAAAAGAAGTAAGTGAGTGCTTACTAACTTATGCTTAATTTAGCCGAATTGCAACAAATCAGTCCCCAAATAAGCCAGAAAACGACCGTTTTCCGGGCTTTTGGGCGGCTTTTGAGGGTGGGGTGCTACTCTGATATCAACCCCCTACAGAAACCGCCCAAAACCGCTCTAAGTTGTTGATTTTAAAGTGTTGTTTTTGTGCAACTGTTGCGAAAATACAACAAAAAAAGTTGAAAAAACCCTTGACAACGGTATCCTAGTGCGGTATACTATCCCTGTTGAGTGAGAAAAGAGGTCTGAAATGTTGACGTTTTTGATGATTGTTGCTGGTCTGTTTACTGCGATGGTTCTGTTCGGAACCCTTGTTGCTGAATCTGTTACCACTCTCGGTTAATTGAAAGGATATTTGTCATGGCTTATATGAATCAAGAAAAGAAAGCGAAGATTGCGGCTCTGCTGAAACCAATTCTCGCCAAGTATGGTGTGAAAGGTTCTCTTGCGGTTCAAAATCATTCCACGATTGTTCTGAACTTGAAGTCCGGTTCAATTGACTTCATTGAAAATTACATTAAGACCGATGCGGAGAAGCCCTATGCAAAGCATTTTTCCGAAGATCAAGTTGCGTACATTCGGAAGAATCAATCGGTTGATGTAAATCCCTACTGGTTTCAAGATCATTTTACGGGTAAGGCAAAAGCGTTCCTTACCGAAGCGTTTCGTGCCCTGAAGGGTGCCGATTGGTATGACGAGAGTGATGCGATGGTTGATTATTTCAATACCGCTTACTACGTTAGTGTGAACATTGGCAAGTGGAACAAGCCGTATGTGCTTACCGCTTGACATTGTGTTGGTAATGTGTTATTATTGTTCTGTTGGTTAACTTTCTAAGGAGATTATATTATGACCAAGTCCCTGCAATACGTTAAGGTTTTCGAAGCCCTGCAAAATGCTAAGGGTCCCGTTTCTGTCTCGACCATTAAGGGTCTAAGCGGAATCGTTCCGACTCGACTTTCCACTTATCTGTGGGAAATCAAGAAAAACACCGGCTTCGAAGTGAAGGCTGTTCGCGATGGTCGCGCCGTTGTGAGTTATGAACTTGTTGGTTCTGGCTCTGCGCCTGTTGCTAAGGCTACTGCTCCCAAAGTTGCTAAGGCTAAGGCTGTAAAGACCGCCGTTGCACCTAAGGCTACTAAGGCTACCGCTAAGGTTGCAAAGGCAACCAAGACTGTGAAGCCTGCGGTTGATATTGAAGATGATGAGCGTTCAGTAAAGGCTGGTCCTGTTGACGTTCTAGACGCTATCGATACCGATATCACCGACTTTGAAGATCGTGAGTATGCAAGTGCTTTCGTTCGCGGAGTTGCATAACAAGGAAAATAAAATGGATACACTAGATGAAAGTCTAGTTAGGGAAATAGAGAAGTTTGTTTTTGAGGCATGGGATATGGGTTTGGCTGGTGCCGATGCAATTAATTATGTTTGTGCGATGACGCGCCAGCCCTCTTTTCATGTTGAACCTGTAATGAATGATTTGATTGATAGGATGTCTGATGTTTGACAAAGTGAACTTAATGCTGATTTCTCTATTGCCGTACTCGGAGAGCATTGGATATGCTCTCCTACTTTTTGCTATTTTTGCTGTGAGTTTGTAAGATGAAACTATACCTTGATATGGATGGTGTTCTCTGCGATTTTGACTCTCATTGGCATAATCTCTTTGGTAGGACTCCTCTACAGTCACGCGATAATAAAGAGTTTAGCGATGATTGGAAGAATTTTATTGAGACACGCCAATTCGAAAATCTACCTTGGCATCCAAATGGTTTGGAGTTGCTAGAATTCGTTCGTTCGATTCCCGACCTGAATATTGAAATGCTGACCTCTTCTGGAGGACAAAAGTTTCATAATAGTGTGCGCGAACAAAAAATTGTTTGGCTGAATAAGAATGGTATTGACTATTTGCCAAACGTTGTTCCTGGTCGTAGGCTGAAATCTTCATACGCAAATGCATCTACAATTCTAATTGATGATACGTTTGACGTTATTGAAGCGTTCAATAAGGCTGGTGGCATCGGTATTCATCATACGAATATTGAAGACACTAAGCGTCAACTAATGGATGCGGTAGGAGTTGTAGCATGATTAAAATTCTGATTGCTTTTCTACTCGCATTCGCCATTTGTTATTTCGGTATTGATGGATACCGAAAGTTGACAGGCAAAGAAAAATGGGCATTGACAAAACTGGCTGGATACAGTATACTCTGTGCTACACTTGCACTTATAATTCTTTCCACATTTGTAATTCTTTTTTGAGGTAAATATATGAAACGTTTTGCTACTCTCTCCCTGATTGCCGCCGCTGTTCTCGCTACTGGTTGTACCCGTATTGAAACTGGCGAGGTCGGTGTCCGTGTCGGCTTTGATAAACAAGTGAAATCTGGCGAACTGTTGCCTGGTTCTTTCAATCAAATTTTGATTGGTGATGTGCTGACGTTTCCTGTGAAGGACGTTAACGTGACACTTGACAACATGACGCCCGTAGCAAAAGACAATAGCACAATGAAAGACTTGGATGCTGTTGTTGTCTATAACATTAATCCAAGTCAGGTAGCGGAACTCTATTCTCAAAAGAACCGAGCATTTCACGCAACCGACAAGAGCGGTGACGTTTTTCTGATGTACAATTACATTGTGCAGAATGCACGAAATGCAATTTACAAAGCCGCACGAAAGTACGAAGCGTTGGATATGGCCGACAATCGTAGCGAAATGGAGAATTTCATCAAAGAAGAAATCGTTCGCAATCTTGCAGAAGAAAAACTGGACGGCAGTTTGACAATTAGCCAAGTGCTGATTCGAAACGTATTGCCAGCCGACTCCGTTGTTGCATCGGCTAACGAATTGGTTCGTGCTAAGAATGAACTGAAGCAAAAAGAGGTTGAAGTAAAGACCGCTGAGGCTGAGGCTCGCCGTATGGCGGCACTTGCAAATCAAGGTAGCCAGTCCATTGCATATATGCAAGCACAAGCAATGATGAATATCTCTGAAGGTATCAAGAACGGCAAAGTGAATACGATTGTTGTTCCGCAAGACTTCAAAGGTATGGTTAACGTGAAGTGAAAACTTATAGGAAATATTACCTAGAGCAAGCAACCCGACAAATTCGGGTTGCATTGACAATGATTTGGCATGGTGTTATAATGAACAAAGGTCATCATTCGAAATGGATTAAAAAATGAGCGGTGGACATTTCAATTACGATCAATACAAGATTGGCTACATTGCTGATGAAATAGAGCAACTTATTCGTGACAACGGAAGTGAAGAAAAGGATCAATACGGCTACAACAAGCATTCCAACTTTAGCGATGAGGTAATTGAAAAATTTCATGAAGCCCTGGTTTGCTTAAAGGTTGCACAAATCTATGCACACCGAATCGATTGGCTTGTTTCCGGTGATGATGGTGAAGATTCTTTTCTTAGCCGTCTGAAGCAGGACAAGAAAAATCTACGTGATGAACTCTATAAATTTTTGGATGAGGTTGAAAGTGCTGACGGTACGAAGTGAAGTTTTATTTGATCCGACAAACAAAAGTCATCGTAAGGCGTATGATCAATATCTGAGAAACAATCATTCTTGGGCTGGTTGTAAGTATCGTTTTCGTGCGCCACATTTCGGCGTTACAATTGGTTATATTGAACGAAAAATGCTAGAGTATTACACCAGTAAAGAGTTTGGTGCGAAGCCGGAATCAGAACCAATGCTGTAATTTTTGGGGAACTGAAATGAGTATTCTTGGATATGATGCAGAAGGTAATCCTATTCGCAAATCGCCTGCTGGCTTTATAGTCACGCAGGCTTTTATTCTTTGTTCAATGTGTAGAGGTGCAATCAGTCCTACTGGTGGTCCTCGCTATGGTAGCGTATGTCTTGACTGCTACCCAATTCGAAAAGCATTTGAAGAAGAAGTTTATCCATCATTTGGTGGAATGAGTCACGGTTTGCGCCGCAAGCCAAGTGGTGAATATGTTTCTGATACACTTGAAGATCATTGGCAAACATTTCAAGAAGGTTGGGAACTTGCAACAAAGCACTTGCAAAATAAGAGCAATTCGTGCTATACTGATATTATGAGTGACGGAGGCATGGACCCAAGATGAGCAATTTATGGTTTAACATTCGATTCGGTACCTATCATTGGCAATGGGGTCCTGATGGCATGTCATGGCGTCAGAATGAATGTCAGGTTGCAATGCGAAATACTCAGAGGGATAACTGGAAGTGGTTCGCAATTTATTGTATTTTTGGAAAACATCTATGAACGAACGAATTCGAGAACTCATGTTTGAAGCAGGTTATGCCGCACCTGAACTTGCTGGTCGCGCCAACAAACTGGTCGAGTTGATTGTCCATGAATGTGCCAATGTTGCGGCTGACCACGATGCGTTAGATATTTACGAAGAGATTAGAGAACATTTTGGAGTTGAAGAATGAACATCTTTTATCTTGACAACAACCCAAAGACTTGCGCCGAAATGCATTGCGACAAGCACGTTGTTAAAATGATTATCGAATATGCACAACTTATGTCTACCGCACATAGGTTGCTTGACGGTGTTCAAGATATTGAAAAGCGTTATGTGCATGGTTCTCTACCTGCACATTGGCGCCACATTAAAGTATGGCTTCATCCCGATGAAAAGTTCAACAAAGGATTGATGAGGGCGTCACATATCAATCACCCATCTAATATTTGGGTTCGTGCAAGTAAAGAAAATTACACTTGGCTTCTGAAGATGTGGCTACACCTACTAGCCGAATATACTCACCGCTACGGCAAACAACACGCATGTGAAAAGTATATCGATTTTTTGTATACTCCTCCTAAGAATATTCCTATTGCGGCATTTACTGAACCCACGCCTGCAATGCCGGATGAATGTAAAATTGTTGGCGATTCCCTAGCATCCTATCATAAATACTACATAGATAAGAAAGTAAGTTTTGCGAAATGGACGAAACGCGAAACTCCGATTTGGTTTAGTGAGGGAATAAAAGAAGATGCCGACTTATACATTTCATAATAAAGAAACAGGCGAAACGTTTGAAAAATTTATGAGCATTAGTGGGAGGGAAGAATTTTTAAAAGACAACCCTCAATATGAGACTTTGATTACGGGCGCTCCATTAATTGGTGATCCAATTCGTCTAGGATTAAGGAAGCCCGATAACGGCTTCCGTGAAGTTCTTGCCAAGGCAAAGGAAGCACATCCGAGAGGAAATATTAATACATTCTGAAATGGGGCTGTGTAAACCAACAAAAGGAAACTTACATGGCTAGAAAATCTGCGGCTCTGCTAAAAGAACCAGCAAATACCGAACATCATCATGAATCGAGTGATAGAACTGCAAAAATTAAACCCATAAACAATAGCCTAAAGGTCAGAATAGACGATTTAAAAACATTCGCACCTCTCACATCAAATCAGAAATTATTTTTTGATGCGTATAAACGAGGAGATTATTTTATAGCATTACATGGAGTTGCGGGCACAGGTAAAACGTTCTGTGCATTGTATAAAGCACTTGAAGAAGTTTTAGACAAAGCAAATCCATTCAACAAAATTATTATTGTTCGTTCTGCTGTACCATCAAGAGAGGTTGGACACTTGCCCGGTGATCTAGATGAAAAGACTGAAATCTATCGCCAACCTTATCAACAAATTTGTCATACGTTATTTGGTCGACCAGATGCATATCAACGATTAGAAGAACAAGGACACATCGAATTCATCTCCACATCATTCATTCGTGGTATGAGTTTTGATGATGCAATTATTATCGTTGATGAAATGCAAAACCTAACATACGAAGAGATAGATACTGTTATGACGCGAGTTGGATATCGTTCCAAAATTATTTGGTGCGGTGACTACCGACAAACAGATTTGAATAAAAAGAAGAACGATATGAGTGGCATTCTCAAATTTTTTGACATTGCCCAACATATGAATGCGTTCACCCGAATTGAATTTACCGTAGATGACATTGTTCGTTCGTCATTGGTAAAAGACTACATTCTAGCAAAACTTCAATACGAGGATATTATAGATGGTCTAAATAGGAATACGACAACTAGATAGGAATATGCAAAGTGAATTTTAAACATGTTGGATGCGACATTGATTATGATCTTGAAACTGTAACAGTAAACGGCAAAAGATTCTATAAAACTCCTGAGGGGTTGTTATACCCCTCAGTTACCACTATTACTTCTCAACACGGCAAGGATAAAATTCTTGAGTGGCGAAAGCGAGTGGGTGAAGCAGAAGCGAATCGTGTCTCTGCGCGAGCCTCTGGTCGTGGTACTAGAGTGCATAAATTGTGTGAAAATTATTTGAACAATGAAGACGATTTTGCGCGAAATACAATGCCCGATGCTCTTGTCATGTTCAAGTCAATTCAACCTATTCTAGACCAATATGTAAACAACATTCATGCTCTAGAAATTCCTCTCTACTCCAACCATCTTAAAGTTGCAGGTCGTGTAGACTGTATTGCCGAGTTTGATGGCAAGATATCAATCATTGACTTTAAGACAGCAAGCAAACCAAAAGAAGCAAAATGGATTCTCAATTACTTCATGCAATGCGCCGCTTACGCAGTCATGTATGAAGAACGAACTGGTGTACCTGTTCCTAGAATTGTGATCATTATTGCTGTTGATGGAGAACAACCGCAAATATTTGTTAAGAAAAGAAATGAATATATTGGTGAATTTATTAAGTATCGTGAAATTTACGAAGAGGTGAAAGATGAGTAACATGTATATTGACGTTGCGACATTTATTGCCGCATGTGAACAAGAAAAAAATGAATCTAACATTAGACTATACAGAAATCTAATTGGCGAAGAATTTGGTGAATTTTTAGAAGCGTATGATGCAGATGATAAAGTTGAACAACTTGATGCCTGTATGGATATGATTTGGGTTATTCTTGGCTACTGCCATATGCAAGGATGGGATGTGCATGGAGCGTGGAATGAAGTTGCACGAAGCAATCTAGACAAGATTGATCGCAAGACAATGAAAGTAATCAAGAACGAACAGGGTAAAGTTATGAAACCTGAAGGATGGCGCCCACCTGTGCTTGACAAATTCGTAAAGTAATGTTAGAATAAATACAATTATGGTTGTATGAAGCAACTAGAAACGTATTCTGGACGGCGGTTCGATTCCGCCCATCTCCACCAAAAACATACTTGAAGAAAATAACAGTCCGTAAGGGACGGGGGTCGAGTGTCCCGAGTATGTTTTTGATGGGGATGACCTGGTTTCGACAGGGTAAAGAGTATAGAAGTAGACAACTCGACACAGAGAGTCGTTAAAAGTAAAAAGAAGTAAATGCAAACGATGAAAGATTTGCACTGGCAGCCTAACCGCTGACCGGAGTTTTGCTAGTTGAACTTGGCAACAGAATCAACTAGCACTAATTTAAAGGATATATTATGAGTGACTATAACTACGAAGACTACGAACGTTGTTTGATGCATCTACTGAACACCATGTGGCGTGATCCTGATGCACTAGAAATTGGTGAGAATATCTCTGATGTTTCCGAAGTGAAAATTATCTTTGATGGTTATGGTTACAACGAAGAAACCGATGAACAAGATGATACCAATCACGAATCATATGCAGTCTTTATTCACCGAGATGCTCTAACAGAAAATTTTGAATTTCCCGAACATGATATGACGCCATGGTGTCTAATTCATAGACCTAAAGAAGAAGTATGTCTATTCGCATGGCATGATGTAAAAGAAAATACATGGGACTTCTCAATGTTAGAAGAAGTCATAGAAAATACAACAATGAAAGAAGACGATGTGATGCGTATTCTTTTAGGACTTGAGGAGAAATATTTTGCAGAGTAAAGCCGAACTGGAGCATTGGTATCAAAACGAAGACCCGTGGCAGTATAAAACTACACCAGATGATGCATCTCGCAAAGATAAAATTATCAATATTCTGCTAGAGTTTGGTCCATACAATCGTGCGTTAGATATTGGCGCAGGTGAAGGCTATGTGACAGAATCTATTCCAGCAGAAAAAATTCATGCGATTGAAATCTCAGATTTGGCGGCATCTAGATTTCCCGAGAACGTAACTAGAGTTTTAGAACCAGACAGCAAGTATGATTTGGTGATGACAACAGGAACACTATATCCACAGTATAATCACGAATACATTGCAAACACAATTAAGAATTGTGCAGTCAAATATGTTTTGGTTGCGGGTATTAAAGACTGGTTGATTGATTACAAATTTGGTAAGATTGTTCATGATGAAGAATTTAGATATAGAGAATACACACAAAGAGTAATTGTATATGAAGTTGGCGCATAACATCGGCAATCACAGACACCCAAACTATCACACCAGAGAACAAATTCTTGCGTGTTCGGATTCAATTGGCTTTGATGGCATTTATCAAAACGTATATGACAATCAAGACGTTCTAGCCAACAAGTCAGGCATCATGTTTGTGATGGGAGATTTCTTGGGTAAAGACAATACGTTTGATCTTGCACATGTGCCTGCGCTAGAAAAGTATTGCACACTCGAACAGGTTCAGGAACTTTGCAATAAGTATGATTTTGAACTTGGTTGGCACACATGGTCGCATCGTGATTTGTGTAATCTATCAGACGAAGAGATTCGTAGAGAAGTTACTTCACCATTTCCGTGCAAATACTTTGCATATCCATACGGCACATTCAATCAACGTGTAGTTGAAATTGTGAAATCCGCAGGATATGAAAAGGCGTATAGCGTCACACAAGGAACTTTAGATGTAAATGTTCCTGATTATCAATTTAAGATTCATAGAAACTACGTTGCATGGAACTAAAAAAAGAATACGAAGAAAAAGGCATCATTGTTATACCGAATGTCTTTACTCCAGAAGAATGTGCTGAAATTAAACGTCAAGCATATTCGGTAACAGATGAGCAGATTAAAGATGCTGGTTATCGTTATTCGCCAAGTGAAATGTCATATGGAAAAAAGGAACTCATTTTCTTCCCTGCACTCGCTAATGACTATTTGAATAACATTCGTACAGATTCGCGCATGGTAAATCTTGTTCGTGAATTCATCGGTGATGATGTAAAGCAAATCAATAATCAAGTCTACTTTCGCGAAGCAGGCGGCAACGATCAATTCGCATGGCATCGTGATACGATGTTTCGCGAGGAAAGAAATTTCAAAGATGATGTTGTTGATGATTACTTTCAGACAATCATTGCAGTAGATGATATCACCATCGACAATGGTGCGGTAGAATTCATTGAAGGTTCGCATAAATGGGAACACTGGCCTACACCAAGAAGCCTACGCACATTTACTCGCGGAGAATTTCACGGCAAAAAATATACTGCACCAAAAGGCTCTGTTCTCATCTGGACCGTGACGATTATTCACGGTAGTGAACCTAATCAGTCAAACGCGGATCGTATGACATACATGAATGGATTCTGCCGTTCTAAATCTGCACTTGCGTATCCCGACTATCTGATAAACGGACAAGTTGTTAAACACATGAATGCGAAATTAATCCCATGATCACTATTGTTATTTCATCTTACAAGTATGGACACTTAGCATCACATTGTATAGAATCAATTCTTAGTCAAACAAAAAAGCCTGAGAGAATTCTATTTGTTGACGATGCGGCTGGCGATTGTTCTCACTTACCAAAACTATATCCTGAAGTTGAATTTGTATTGAGGGATAAAAATCTTGGTACAGTTGATAATTTCCAAGATATGCTCATGCGAGTCAAATCGGAATATGTAATGTTTCTTGGCGCAGATAATTGGCTACGTTCGGATGCAATCGACTTGCTTTCCAAAACAAAAACTGATATAATTACTTATGATATCGTAGTAACAGGAGAACTGAAGAACGAAATCAAAAATAGACACCCGAATGAAATTTTACGTTATCAGGGAGATATCTATTGGCAACGTCAAGGGCATCATGGGTCTATGTTGTATAGAACGAAACTAGGACAAGAAGTTGGATACAAGCGTTTAGGTAATACCCAACACACGCAAGAAGATTGGAATATGTGGAATCAAATGATTGCAAAAGGTGCAACAGTCTCATATCTTAATCAAGGGCTTCTTTATTACCGAAGACACCGAGAAAACTTTTTGAAATACTAAATAAAAAACCTGGCAATTTTTCCAGGCACTCATAAACACACACACAAGGAGAAAACTATGAGTAAAACCCCGTATGAGATTCGACTAGAATTGCTTAAAATGGCTCAGGATCAACTGACCCAAAGATATTACACCGACTTGAATATCAAGCAAACGAATTCTCAATTAAAAAACGAACCTCTTACTGAGGTACCTGCGTTTCCTACTACGCAGGAAATTCTAAATGAAGCAGAAACCTTTAAGACTTTTGTAGATAAGGCGTAAACTTCTTTAGAATCGGTGCCTCCGCAATGGAGGCACCGTTTAATTCAAGAAAGGAGAAAATATGAGAACCTTGAATTTTGTAAAGGTTGCAGTATTTGCACTCACAATCGGAATTGCAATTTTTTTAGGAACAAATCTTTATAGTAAGACGCATGAAGTTCACACAAGATACACACCTCTTGTTCCTGCTGTAATGAAAGTAAGCAAAATCGATGAGTATTGGTTGGCACTTAATCTATATTATGAAGCCGGATCGGAGCCCCGAATTGGTAAGATTGCTGTTGGTATCGTAACATTGAATCGCATGAAAGATTCTCGATATCCAAAAACAATCAAAGACGTTGTAACAGAACCAAATCAGTTTTCTTGGTACAACGATAAAGTTGTTCGAACACCTGCCAATAGTAAAATGTGGCAAGATTGTTTGGAAATTTCTAGAATGCTATTGACAAAAGGCGTGGATAATGATATCATATCATTGTTAGAAGGTGCAACACACTATCACGCAACATATGTAAATCCAGCATGGGCAAAGACCAAAACAAAGGTCGTTCAAATTGGACAGCATATTTTTTATAGGTATGAAGATGATCGAAAAACTAGAATCTAAAACAATCAAAATGAAGTATATTGGAAGAAAAATTCTTCCGTCATATTACTATGCATCACAAAGCGACCTGTGCAATCCTAACTTGCGAACCGCAAAACCTGGCGAGTTTTCGGTTCGTCAAGGGTGCTACAAGTCTGGTAAAATTCTTTCTGTAAGAAACTACAAAAATAATGAATCTTAAAATTCTCACACAAAAAGAGTTTGAAGCAGAGATTAAGAAGATTGTCAAAGACAAGCAACCCATTACTTTCTTAGACGCGATTCTTCTTTTCTGTGAACAAAAAGGACTTGAAGTTGAAACTGCGGCTTCATTGATTTCGCCGAAGATGAAAGCAGTCATCGAAGGTGAAGCAATTAAAGCAAGACTCATACCAAATACGAAAGCAAGGTTGCCGATTGAAGATTGATCATGGACGCATTTGATGCATATAAAATTTACACCGCGATTAAAAATCATTTCGTTCTTGACAGTTATGACTATTTCAAGTATAATAAGAAAATAAATTTGAGTTATGATTCCTTCCTTAAGCGTAAAGATAAGATATTCTTTGCAAAATTAGGAAACAAGAAAGACAAATACTTGGAAGAATTTTTAGTTGCAAACTTCTTACACGATCCTAAGATTTGGGTAGGTGAACTACTATCGGAAGAATGCGAGACAAAGTATAACGAATGGAGAAAAAGGCAAGAGTCATTGGGATACATTTTCAAAAACGAAATGTCTTTCATTGAAGGTTGGGATGCAGATGAATTGAACGTTTGGTTTGGCGTCAGCAAAGGTGAACATCCAAAAATTATTCAGATGTATCTACGTAAAGAAATCAGCCTAGAAACACTTACAATTCTCGATTCAATACTATCTTTCACCAAACGCTACGATAAAGAAATCACCGATCCAATCTACAAAGAGGTAAGTAAACTATGCAACAAATACCAGCCCTTCTTAAAGTTCGACAAACAGAGAGCAAAAAAATCTCTCAGAGAACTGGTAGTGAATTAAAGAATCGACATTCAAGACAGCAAAAAATTTGTTGGCTCGTCATGTCAAAAAAGGATCAAGATCGACTATATACTATAGTAGATCATGATAACGTGGACAAGTAAACATACATTAATATACATTTTTATACAAGGAAATATACATGGCAAATTCATTCGCAGACCTCAAGCGTTCCGGCAACAAAGACCTTGAACGCCTCACACAGGAGATTACTAAACTCTCCGACAAGTCAGAAGGTAAGAAGTCTTATGAAGACACTCGCTTCTGGAAACCCACAGTAGACAAAGTAGGTAATGGTTCAGCAACCATTCGCTTCCTTCCTGCGCCAGCAGGAGAAGATGTTCCTTGGGTTCAAATCTTCTCACACTCTTTCCAAGGTCCTGGTGGCTGGTACATCGAAAACTCGTTGACTACCATCAACAAGAAGGACCCTGTTTCTGAACACAATACTGTTCTATGGAACTCTGGTGTAGAAGCAAACAAAGAAGTTGCGCGTAAGCAAAAGCGCAAACTGCAATATATCGCAAACATTTATGTTGTGCGTGATCCTGGCAATCCAGACAACGAAGGCAAAGTCTTCTTGTTCAAGTTCGGTAAGAAAATTTTCGACAAGATCAATGAAGCAATGAATCCTGAGTTTGAGGATGAAAGTCCTGTAAATCCTTTCCACTTGTGGGAAGGCGCGAACTTCAAGTTGAAGATTCGTAAAGTAGAAGGTTACACAAACTATGACAAGTCTGAATTTGAATCTTCAGCACCTCTGTCAAAAGATGATGATGACCTTGAAAAGATTTGGAAGAGCGAATATGCTCTATCCGAATTCTTGGATGAAAAGAATTTCAAATCTTATGATGAACTAAAGGCACGTTTGAACAAGGTGCTTGGTATTGATGGTGAAGTTGCAGTAGCGAAACCAAATCCTCCTGCAACACCGAAAGCAGAATCTAAGCCAAAGGCGACAGTTGAATCTGAAAAGCCTTGGGCTGACGATGATGAAGATGATGTGAGTTACTTTGAGAAGTTAGCCGAAGACTGATAACGTCTTCACTCCTTTGTAGTAAGTTTGGGGAAGCAGAAATGCTTCCCCTTTTTTTATCTCAATGTCATAGGTAACATTGTATTTGTGCCAGCGCGTCCAAACATATCCGCACTACCTGACGCCTGTAAGTAAGTTGTATTGACTGTAGACCCCTCTACGTTCTTTGTAGAATTGTCCGTCACAACAGTTACATTTTGCGTACCAGTTGATCCATCTGCACCTCTTGCGGCGGCTGGAGTTACATTAACTGAAGTTACTGTTCCTGAGGTCGGTGTAATTGATCCCGGTTGAGTTGAAGTTGATGCCGCAGTTACGGTAACTGCTGATGAAGTTGCTCCCCTCATCGATCTACCTCTATCAGAACCTAGAACATAATTTTGTGCCGCGTTTGTGGTAGTATCACCGAATGAATATTCGCGACCATTGATAGCATACTTACCATATTTCAAACTTGAAATTAATCCACCAGCAAGTTGTGCCGCAGATTTGTTTGCGACTAGTTTGTATCCCTCATCAATTTTCTTCAGATACTCTGGGTCTTCTGAACCAGCCTTATACACTTCACGAATCTTACGCATAATTTCTAGCATGTAGAATTGTGCGTTTTTCTTTTCTTCCATCGTCACTTCATAAGCCCAACCACTTTCAATTACTCCTCCCGCATATCCAGAAGGAAGAGCCATCTTAAGATTGTTGTTTCTTATCGAAATGTAGATTGCATCAAATGGTGGATTTATCTTGCTCACTTGATAAATCGACATTGCTGTATTGAATGCAGTATTCAAGAATGCATCGGCAAGTTGTCTTTGTCCATCAGTAGGACCGTTCTCTTCACGAACAGTAACTTTCTTTGCAATATCTTTATCTGAAAGAGCAAGAACTTTATCAACAATTTTTGGCGGTGGTGCTTTTTTCTTTTTACCCAACACACTACCAATTACAGAACCGATAAATCCTCCTATCGGACCTCCAATTGCAGTACCAATATATGTGAGAGCAGCCGTTGTAGCCGCACCTTTAATATTTCCTTGAAATAATTGTGCAATGGCTGCGGCATAAGGTAGTGCTTGACCCACATAATATCCTGCTGTGCCAGCGGCAGTCAAACCTGCGGTGCCTGCGGCGTTCATGCCAGCAAAGAAGTTTGATGTTCCCATCATACCCATGTTAGCAAATGTATTGGCTGCGAATCCTGATAATGTCAATCCGTTGCCGCCAAGTCCCATTGAAGTAAGTGCGGCATTGCCGAAACCACTCCAACCTCCAGCGGCACCAAATGCTTGAGTCAATGACATTGCGCCAACTGCACCAGCGGCGCCGGCGGCTGCCGTACCTGCTACTCCAGCGCCAGCGCCGGCTGCGGCGCCCCCACCAAAGATACTTGGCAACACGAATTTCTGTGCCGCGTACTGAATACCAAAGTTGGCAATCGCTCTTACATAAGGACTCTTAATCTTGGAAGTGAGTTTATTTGCAACAAATGAGACTGCCATGTTTGTGACAAATCCCATGAAGTCTGATGCAAATCCTCCACCACCAATCGGACTTCCACCACCTCTAGGTTGAGATGCGATTGCATTTGCAACCATCTGGAAGCCTTGTTGGTTGGTTTGTATGACGGCTTCACCAACTGCTTGCTGAGTTTGAACGTCAGCATTTGTTCCAGATACGATTGCGCCCTGTGTGCCAAGTTGTATTCTCTGACCATCTTGCAGTAGAGAATATGATTGTTTTGCATTGTATGCTGAAGTTTCAATATTGTATGCAACTTCAGAACCAACCATACCATACTTATTGCCACCAGTTAAACTTAAGTCTGGCGTTCCTTGTGCAAGCGAATAAGGACTTACACCTGTCATTGGGTATGGCGCATTAGGATTAAATCCTGGAGTGCGACCATCCATTACACTTCGAACACCTGCTGTTGCAAACGTTGTAAATCCTTGCAACATCTGATGTTTGAACTGTTCATCTTCTGAAGCAAACTCACCTGCGTTTGTTACAGAAACAAGTAGAACACCATTCAGAGTTCTTGCGCCTGTCGATAGCAAGTTATCTTGCTTACCGATCATGGTTGTCATACTTGCTGTCTGTAGAGTTGTTGGTGGTGCATTTGGCAATCTCATGCCACCATAGCCAACTCTCTGTAGATCAGGCATTGCAACACCACCGAAGACTCCTTCTCCTGGTGTGTATAATCTTCCTGTTGTTGGGTCTCTTACTTGTTGTGCTTGGGTTCTGTCTTCCCAGCCAAACATTCCTTGAATTGCATTTGTAGACTTAGCCGCAAAGACTTCAGCCATGTAGCCAATGCCCTCTGCGGCTGATCTAAATCCATATGACTGTGCAATTGTTTCTGGACCTGAAGCAAATCCTGTCAATCCGTAGAGCAACTGCTCCATAGCAACTTGCTTATTGCCTTTAGCAAAGTTGCCAATAATTTGTCCAGTAAGTGCTTTAGCGCCTTGTGCGCCTACTGTATCTTTGAATAGTCCTTGTCCAACCGCAATCGCAACACTATTCAGATATGCTTTTCCTAACTCCGATACTGCCGGAGCAAGCATACGACCATATTCTTTTCCGATTACTTTTTCAAGTAAGTTTGCAGTTTTCTTGTCTAAGTCTAGTGCTTTACCTAATTGCTGACCTGCATATCCAACACGCGAAGCCTCTTGTGCAGTAACAGTTCTACCGCCTGGAGTATAACCTACAGATTTTAAGAAGTTATTGCCAAAATCTTTAAATGCTTTTGTGAGTGTTTTGTCAAAAGCATTCAAGAAACCTTGCTGTGCTTTCTTTAGATATTCATCGGCTTCTTCTTCGGGAGTTAAAACTCTTCTAGATAATCTTTCTCTTCTAACGAAATTTCTAGCGGCTAGTCGCGAACTAGTTGACAGTCCTCTTGTTTCTTTTTCGACTTTGCCTTGTGACTTTTCAATTTTGGCAAGTCTTTTATTTGCTTCTTCGTCAACAACAGGCACTGGAGGTGCACCAGTTGCAACACCTGTGCCGCCGCCGGTTGTTGATGCGACTGAAATTGGAGGTCTGAATGTGACGCCACCTTTTGATCCTCCAACAACTGGTGTTGAAGCAACTGAAGATGATGTTGCTCCTGCGGCACTTTCTTGCATTAATCTGAGTCTATTTGCTTCAGATTCATAAGTCTTCAATACAACGTCTTTAGCCTGAGGCGTCATCTTCGGATCATTGTATGCCGCAGTCCATGCTTTACCTAAAGCATCAACTAATTTTTTCTGTTTTTCAATACCTTCTGCTGATGCAACTGATGATGCCGCAGCCGGATTTGTAGTTCCTAAATCTCTTTGTGCCCTAGCAATTTTTCTCTTTGCCCAAGTCTTTAAATCGCCAACAGTTTTTATATTGGCAAAAACTTTAGCGTTCGACTTGATTGCTTGTTTTGAAACTACTTGAGATATTGGTGTGTTGTCAGGTGCTTGTAGAACTCTAATTGCACCAGCAGGACCTAAAAAGTGTGCTAAGTAAATTGCGGTATCATCAATCGCAATGTTCTTAGATTTTAACTGATTAATATTTGATTCAGTTAATTTGGCGAGAGCCGCACGTTGCAATGCTGGACTTGAAGCGTAATCGCTAAATGTCTTTCCGTAAAGAGGATCACCTGGCTTTGCATTTTTAGCCAAATCGTTGAATGTGCCTCTTGTAAATTGTCCAAGTCCGTATGCAGACGATGTTGGAGACTGCGCTCTTGCATTGCCTCCACTCTCAATTTGAATAATTAAATCGTTAATATTTGAACTTGCACCTCCGGGAAGATTAGCCGGTGGAGGTACTGTCGATGAAGATGTTGCTCGACCAAAACGAGTTCTACCAGATTGTTTTCCTAGTAGATAATCTCTCTGTGCATAAGGTGTTGGGCGTTGATATCTTTGTCTTCTTAATCTATTAGCCGCTTCAATTTGTGCGCGGCGATCTGCACCACCAGATAAGAATCTTGTGATAAATGATCGCGACAAAGCCCTTTGTCTATCTTCGGGAGTTACATCTAGTTCACCTCCAGGAGAGCCAGCAAAGAAATCGTAAATATCTGGCCCGAACGAAAGTCCCAATCCAAGTGCAGATGCAGCCCAACCCCAAGGAGTCATTTTAGACAGAGGATTTACTGCAACTGCGCGACCAAACATTCCAAGTGCGCCTAGACCTCTTCTGAATAAACTAGGAGGTCTTTTGCCAAAACGTCCAGTTTTTGGATCGCGATATGGAGGTCTTCTTCCTCCACCGCCGCCGCCTCTGCCGGCTCGACCTGGAATTCTTTTTCCTATTTTATATGCGCCATATCCAGCCGCTGCCGCACCTAAAATATCTCCTAGATTTGCGCCAATTGCTCCTAGTATGGAATCAAAGAATCCTCCTCCGCCACCTGCACCCGATGCCGATGAACTTCCGCCACCTGGTCCACCACCCATCTTTTCAATTGCTTTGAGTAGTTTTCTATTGTAATCTGCTCTTTCTCTTGCTTCTTCTTCAGCAAATTGATCAGCCCTTCTTGCAGACTGCACCTGTTGATTCAGCAAGAATCTTTGACTCTGGACACCAGAATTGATTTGACGCAACTGGCGCGCCATGTCCAAACTAATTACATTGTTTGTTGCTTGTTGACGTACTAGATTTTCAGTAGCCGCGGCTTGGCGTTTACCAACTTCTTTAGATTTTACGTCTTCAATTTTTGCGGCGCGACCTCGAACATCTTTAGCAAAAGCCATGCCAGCGGAAAGCGCAGGCAATTCGCGCATAGCGGCATACTTCATGCCTTGCGCTAAACCTTTTACTCCGCTGGCAGCATTTTCTTTTGCTAACTGCCCCAATGCTTGTGCGTAACTTCCTAATTGAGCCATTACGCTTTACCTTTCAAATGCATTTCTATCTTCTCCTACTTTGCGTGGTCGCTTGTTCTTGTTGTAATCGTTGATTCTCTTCATCTACATGTTGAGAAAGTAGCATAAGATAGATATCGCGTTCAAATGGCATCATGTTTTCAATATCGGTCAGGCTATATTTATGATGCTGAACCAAAGCAAAATTAGTCTGATAAAAGTTCTTTAAACTCTCCTGTCCGATTAGAACACGAAAAAACTTGTTAAGCCCTCAAGTGTAATTTCATCTTCACAGCCACACTTGGTACACTTCCATTTTACGGTGTGCTTTAGTTTTGGCATTGTTTCAAAGAATTTACCACATGCGGCAAATTGCTCTTGCGTCATAGAATCAATAAATTCATTTAATTCTTGTCTTGTGTAATCTTCTTTTTTATACACATTTTCGTTATCGAAAATGAAGTCGATTGAATTTGTCATAGCATCAGCCGCAATTTCAAGCGCACTTTTATCTTCGGTATTTTCTAGTGCTTCCAAATCTGGTGTTGGATATTTAAATTTAATACCAAGTCCAGTTTTTTCGTCTAGAATAAATTTATCTTGGTGTTCTACTGTCTTTAGAACCTCAACGTCCATTAAGTTGACTTTGTGAATTGTCACACCATCACAGGTATCTCCTTTACTGTTTGATCCAGTTGGGTGACGTAAATTTAAATCAACAACTTCACCAATTGATTTTGCGCGAAGTTTTAAAAAGATGTATTCGAGATCAAATGTTGGTAGTTTTTCAACATCAACTTCTTCACTCATAACGCAATTGCTAACGATTTGTCGCATTGCAGTTACAGTTTCTTTTAGATTGTCGCCTTCAAGTGCCAACAGCAAAATTTTCTGTTCTTTAACTAAGAACGGTCTGTATTTTACTGGTTGATTAGTAGATGGTAAAATCAACTCAAATAAAGGTACGTCAATTTTAGGTAGTGCCATAGTTTTTCTCCATTGTTAAAATCAAAATTAATTTTGTGAACTTGCTTCGTCATTGCCTAGTGTATAATATCTATAATTCAAAGTCACACCAAATCTTTGATAGGTGTTGCTTTCTTCCCAAGTCGCATTCATAGGCGTCAATGCGATTGGAAAAATATCCCAGAGTTTATACCAAAAAATGGTATCGCCTGCTGAATTTAGTTGTCGTACTGTGAGAGAAACGCCTCTTGCAAAATCTTTATGAAATCTAAGTAGACCCGCATTTCCTCTTTCTCTGGTTTGTGGCGTGCCTACAATGTAGTCAATCCACAATTCAAAGAAAATTCTTTCGACCATGTCTTCTGCACATATGATTGACAAATTAATGTCATTGTATGTTACATCATAAGGCATTTTAAGAGCAGGACCTCCACCTCCAACATCATCAACTGTAGTAACTGTTCTTCCTGGTAATTCCGCACTCTCACATCTAAAGGTGAAACTGTCTTTGATTTGAGAAATGGACTGTCCGGCATTAATAGGCAGACTGTCAGTTCCGTTCAAAGTTGCGGTAAATAAGTTGGGGCGCGCAATCTTGGCTATAGAACTTTTAAATTCTGATAATTTTCCAATACTAGCCATTTAGCGACCTATTTTCTTTCTTGAGTCTTCCCATATTCTTCCTGTGTCAGACTTTTTAAATGATTCTGTGGGTAGAAACAGAGCAATATCCCACTCTGTTGCTGGTATTTCTAAGAACATCGAACGAACATGATTTCTCAAATACTTCTTAATCGTGGGTTTGAAAAATCTATACTTAGATGCACTCTGTAAAATAGAGTAAGATACCTTCATTCTTGTGCTTGCATCATACTTTTTATTCGTTACATTGGGATACAATGCATCCATTAATTTTGCACGAAGAATTGGTGGCAAATAGTGAAAGTTGATACCTAAAAATCCATCTTGTTCAAAGCGAATTGGAAAAATCAGAGGAAATGTATCATAGTAAGGCAGTTCTTTCTTCATCTTTGGATCATATCTAAACGCATACATCAGTCCATACTCCATATCTGAAGTTTTTCTGACTTCATCTGCTCGATTTAGAATTCGACTTGGTGTTATATTGCCACTCACTCTACCTGCTTGATCGCGATACCATTCCCTCGCCGCCCTTGTTCTTGCGGGCACGATTCCTTGGCGAACGCCTTGCTGTAAAATTGTATCGAATATGGTTGTCATGCTTCTATTTATCTCAAATCTTTGTCTGTAATGATTTTAAATTCCCATTTTCTATCTTCACAAAACTCGTTGGCTGCCTTCCATTTCGCTTGATTAACACCCCACGTTGCAACTTCATTGAGAAATCTTCGCGTAGGCTTACCAGTTGGCGTATCTTTACGTTTTGGGGGTTGTGTTTGAATGTGAGGCTTAATTTCGATTAATGCGGACTTAATTTCGCCCGTATTTGTTTTGTATTTGATATAAAAGTCCACAAAATAACGATGCCAACGATTGTCGAGTGGAGATTTGTAAGGAACAACCACTTCTTCAGATGACCATTCTAAAATTGAAGAGTTTGTGTCGCAATAAACCATGAATTTTCGCTCAAGTAGACTGCGATAGATCACATTTGTTGGATCACCCTTATATTTTTGATAGTTCTTTGGCTTAAAACGACCTTTGTAAGACATAAATAGATGAGATTAATTTTTCACAGGAAAGAAATACCAATGGCATTCGTATTGTACACAGATAAACCTAGTGGTGGATACTATCCGACCAACGAAAACCTATATTTTGGTGTGGGAGAAAATGGTAGTATTGACTCTGCACACGCGCCATATGCGGTTCCTGTTGCTAGATTTGAATTTTACAACAACAGAGGTGAGCCGTTAGATAGTGCTCCTGTTATTTATGTTCGATTTACCACAGCATTTGATACAACCTTATCTCAGGGATGGCAATCAACACAAGCGTTTGGTGCCGCATATGCAGGACTTGTTGGTGGTGATCCTGCTAAAGATTTTTTGGGTCAGTTTGGTCTTGCAATGAACGTAATTGAAAGCGTGGGTAAAAGCGCATATGAATCTTTAACTAGACAAATTTTAAATGCGATGGTTGGTGTTACTGGCTTTGCAGCCAGTGCTGGTGCAGGTGGTAAAGCACAAGCAGAATTCTTAATGAGAAGAATGGTCAACAATTTTCAGCAGTTAGTGTATGCTGGTCCAGTATTCAGACGTTTTCAGCCATCGTTTACAATGCGACCAACATCTGAGGCTGAGGCTGCGGCAATGAACAAAATTATTGCTTCATTTAGAATTGCGTCCTCACCAAAAACTGATGTTGCTTCTGATAAAATTGAGGGTTTGGGAAACACAGAACAAGAGTTGATTGCTGGTGCGGCATCAACAGAACAAAATAAAGATGCAAATGATCAACAAGCGCAGAATGAAGCACTAGCACAGGCTCAAGATGAAGCATCTAGAGAAATTCTTGCCTTAGGTGAGCAAGAAAAAGAATATGGAACTCCACTAACATTCATATATCCGGATATGGTTAAGTATTCGATTTATCTGGTTGTTGGTGGTGAAGCAAATTTATTGTTTGATTCCGAGTTATGCATGATTGAAAACGTATCAGTCAACTATGGTTCTCAGAGTAAACTTGCTTTCTTTGAAAGCGCAACGGATGGTAATTACTACCCTACTGAAGTAACACTTACATTATCACTACAAGAGAGCGTTCTCGTAACAGCAGAGAGAGCGGCAGAAGATTACAACCAAAATCTAGTGATGTACTAATATGCCAGGATTTTTTTCAAACGCACAAAAAACTGTTTTTAAGATTGACGATTATGATTATGCAGAAGCGGTCGATATTACAACAGGATTTAAAGTAAGAGAATTCATTCGAAATGCGGGTGGTGTGTCTTACAGTCCATATGTTGTTAAAGATGGAGAAAGACCTGATACCGTAGCATTTAAGGTTTATGATGATCCAACATTAGATTGGACAGTTTTACTTGCAAACGGAATACAAAACATCTATGACGAATGGCCTAAAGATTCTGAAACTTTCAAAGATTATATTATAGAAAAATATGGAAGTTTAGAAAGTGCTATGGCGACAATAAAGTATTATTACAATGCCGAAGGTTTAATTATTAACGCAGACGATTACGCGACACTTCCTGCTACAGGAAAACGTACTGAGAGTGCATATCAATATGAAGTGAGATTAAACATTAACAAATCAAAAATTCGTTTGTTTACTCCTACAATCGCAAAGTCAATGTCTTCATTGTTGAGAAATATTGATAAAAAGCCTTTAAAGTAAAATGCCAGCAATTAATATTCTGCCTCCAACTGGAAGTTCAAGACCTTCGATCACATCGACTCTTGAAAATCCAAATGTGCCAATTTATCATAATACAAACAGTCCAGAACCAACATTTGGTTCTGACGTTGATGTTCGTGAAATTTCTTTGCTATTAAATTCAGGTCTTAAAATAGATTTGAGGGGATATGTTGAAGCGGTTATTGTAAACGAAAGCATGTTCAACATGAAAATTAATGGATCAGTAATTGTCAACGATATGGTTGGCGCTCTTGAAAAGTTTCAAATTACTGGCGGAGAACAATTAAATCTGAAAATTTATAAACCAAAATCAGAAAATCTTTTAATTTGGCGCGAAGACTTAATCATCAATAAAATACAAAAACATGAAGTTGATCCAATGAATGGATATGCAAAATATCAGATGATTTTTACTTCTAATAGTTTTGTGCGTTCAATTAAAAAAAGAATATTTAAATCATACAAAAATATTCCATTGATCAATGCGATTAAAAACATATATTCTGAAATGTCTTCAAATGATTTAATGTACGAAGACCCACAAATAACTTTAACAGAACCTTATATTTGTACCGGAAACAATCCACACGATGCGATTGATTTTCTTGCACAAAGAGCATCATCACCACAAAAGTATTTTGTATTTTATGAAAGATTTGTTCCAGTTACCGGTCAGTATATTGATGGCAATTCTTTTGCCGGATCACATTACTTTGGTTCAGTAGAAAATCTAATAAACTCTACCTCCGAAACGGGTATTGAGACATTAGTTTTTGGACCGAAAACAAACGCCAATTCGGAAAGTGGTAATACTATTCGCGTTTCTAAGTTTATTAAAGATACAAACTTTAATCAATTAGAATCAGTATATCTAGGATTAAATAAAACTGAATTCACATACTTAGATTTGCAGAATAGAACAAACACAACAAAAAAGATATCTTATTCGGATGCAGATTTTTTCAGCAATACTTCTGAAGATTTTTATAACAACTCATTTATGACAGAATCAAATAGGTTTCGTGTGGAAACACAAGAACCTGGTATGAAGAAAATTAGTACAACAAAAAGATTTGGAAATAAGAATAAATCTGATTGGCTACCTTATAATATTTTTGGCATGTTAACAAAAAACTATTTCAAAATTGGTGCGATTATTCAAGGTGGAACAAATAACATTTCAGTAGGTAGCATTGTTCAATTTAACGTGATTAGTTATTTTGAAAAAATAGCAAATGCTTCATCAGGCACACCACCTTTAGATGAAATGTACTCTGGTAAATATTATGTTACTGGAGTTACACATGTTATAACTCAAGACAAATATCAAAAAACATTAGAACTAAGTAGAGGATCAAGTAGAATCGCATTGAATGAAAATGCGTCAGATTTTCTATACGATAAAATAAAAACAGCAAGACCAGATTTGGCAAAGTTAGTAATAGGAAGATAACACATGTTAGCAAAACTTTCTTTTGGTGAATTCATTACAATGAAAGATTACCGCGCAGTAGAACTTGTAGAGAAACAAATTCTCTACAATAATGGCGCACGTTATGGTCAAATTGTTTTTCTTGCTGGTGGTGCAGGATCGGGTAAAGGTTTTGCTATCAAGCATTTTATGCAAGGAGAAAACTTCAAAATTCGTGACGTGGATGAAATGAAAATTGCATTTCAAAAACTAGATGATCTTGGTAAGTTTAGCACAAAAGATTTGCTGGACAAATATGAAGACAAGATTTCAGAGAGAGACAAAGATTTAATTCAAAGAGAAGTTGTGAGTAAAGGACTAAAAATGTCCGAACTCAATTTGAAAACTCCAACACACGTTTACATTTTACACGTTCTTGTTCGTGCAACTGGTGCAAAAGATAAGACGCTAGATTTAATGCTTGCTGGCGCAGAAAAGGGACAGTTGCCTAACATTCTATTCGATAGCACATTCAAAGATGTAGAAGATATGGAAAGAGTATTGCCACTTCTCATCAAAGCGGGATACGAACCAAAGAACATTCATTTGACTTGGGTTCTAACAAACTATCAAATTGCAATCAAGAACAACAAGTCTCGCAGTAGAGTTGTGCCAGAAGACATTTTACTCGCAACACATAAAGGTGCAGCCGAAACGGTTTACAATTTAATCAATACTGGTTTGCCATCGGACGTAAATGGTGGCATTTACATCATCCTAAATAATCCAGAAAATACAGTTGTGATTGTAGACCCACGAACAGGTAAGCCATACAAAGACAAGAGAGGCAATCCTGTTATCAAAGACTTCAAGTATTTGACAATGAAAGAACCCGGAAAGCCAGCGAAGAAAGAAATCGAATTGAAGAAGCAACTACTGACTTGGATTCGCGATAACACGCCACCTGATTCATTAGACACTTCAGAACTGGATAAACTATGAAACGATTTAAAGATTTTATTCAAGGAACTACACTCTCACAAGAAGAGTGGGAAGAAGATGTTTACGGTCCAGAATTAGTTGAAGTGCTAAAACAAGTAGATGGTAAGTGGGCGCTTGTATCAAAGAAGACCGGAAGACCGCTTGCATACTATGACGGTGAAGGTAAGCCATCAGACGAATGGGTGGCTAAACAAGAAAGACGCATACAGTATTTCAAGCATAGAGGATAATGAATGCAGAATTTTTTAGGGCATGATGGTTTCATCTGGTGGGTTGGTGTAGTTGAAGATGTGCTTGATCCTGATGTATTGGGTCGATGCAAAGTAAGAATCTTCGGCTATCATGACGATGCCACTCTAATACCTAAAGCAGATTTGCCTTGGGCTACCGCAATTCATTCTCCAAATACTCCAAACATGTATTCTCCCCTTGCGGTAGGAGATTGGGTATTTGGATTCTTTCTTGATTCCTTGAATGCACAAGAGCCAGCAATCGTTGGTTTCATTCCGACAATCAAAAATCCGAGAACTTTTAAACGTGTTGCTGATCTAGGTAATGTTGATAAGAGAACTTGTTTGGAACTGGGAAATAATTATGTTGAAGTTATCAAAGATGGATATATTGAAATATATCAGAAACAAGGTTCAAAATTCACCTTTGAAGAAATTGGAAATGTTAAGTTAGATGTTCCTCAGGGTAGCATTTATCTAACCACAAACAACAATATCTCAAGTTCGTTAGATAAAAAATTTACAGTAAACGCAAATTCCAATATCGAATTTAACTCTCAAGTAGATTTTAAAGTATTTGCAAAAAGTAATTTTCTGCTAGATGTTAATGGCACAAGTAAGATTAGCGGAACAAGTAACACAATTACGGTAAATACGTCAACTGCAACGATTACAAGCGATATAGTAACAGTTGAATCTAACAACATCACAATTACTGGACTAGAATCTATATCAACAGTAGGAGGTTCAATAGATTTTGAATCGGATACGGATATTGGATTAACCACAGCAAATAACAATGTGAGTGTAGACACATTAGTTCAATGGATTCAAGCCGCGTGGGCAAAAGCAAATAATGCATCAACAACAGCAAATACTGCAATTGAGAGACTTGATACACCAACTTTCAATGCAAATGGATTTATTACATCAATTTAACTTTGGAGAAAACTATGACAAACCATGAAAATTTAGTAAACTTATTTGAGACTTACATATCTGAAAACGAAAAGTTTGAGGTGAAAGGTGTTAAAGCAGCCGGAACTAGAGCCAGAAAAGCATTAGCAGAACTGGCTAAGGTAATTAAAGAAAGAAGAAAAGAGATTCAAGAATCAAAGACTGCCGAAAAGCCTGTATAAATAGAGAAAGGCAATTTTATAAAGTAACACTCTCATGTCTCTAGTATTCTACAAAGATTTACCTCTAGATTTTACGCCAAATCCGGTGTCGGGAGACGTTCGCCCTATCACAAATGAAGTAGCGATTAAACGTTCTATTAAGAATCTAATTCTGACACAAAAAGGAACAAGACCCTTTTATCCGGAGTATGGAACAAATATCAAGAAATATCTCTTTTCTAGTCTGAATCCATTTGAATTGATTGACCTAGAAAGAGAAATTGCATCTTCAATACAGAGAAACGAATCTAGAGTCGTGTTAAAGAAAGTTGAAGCAAAGCCAGACGGCGATCACGGCGTAAAAATTACAGTTGAATACAGAATAAAAAATGTCAACATAGAATCTAGCGTTACTACAACAATTCAAAGAGCGTAACTAAATGGCAGATAATTTAAATTTAAAAGTAAATGAATTAGACTTTCAAGGCATAAAGTCTAATTTGAGAAGTTTTTTAAGATCACAAGATCAATTCAAAGACTATAACTTTGATGGTGCCGGTCTAAGTGTTCTTTTGGACTTACTTGCTTATAACACATACTACAATTCGTTCTACCTTAACATGGTATTAAACGAAGCGTTTCTGTCTACAGCACAAAAAAGAACATCTGTAGTAAATGCGGCAAGAGCACTAAATTACACTCCGCGTTCAACAAGTTCGGCTAAAATTACTGGAACAATTACAGTAACTCCTAGTGGGTCTCCTGCTACAGTTACTATTCCAGCATACACAAAATTTACAGGAACATTAGAGGGTGTAACGTTTACATTTCTAAACACAGAATCAATTTTAATTACCGGCAATGCTGGTGTTTATTCTACTACTGCAACATTGACAGAGGGTGTGTTTGTTCGAAACAATTTTGTTGTGAATACTTCTGATCCAGATCAAAAGTTTCAATTGCTAAATGCTTTAGCAGACACTTCAACTCTAGTAGTTAAAGTATTGAATTCTACCGCAGATACGACAACAAGAACATTTACTAATCCAGAAAATGTCATCGATTTAAATGCAGATTCTCTAGTTTATTTCTTAGAAGAAAGCGCAGACGGACTTTATCAGGTTCGCTTTGGTGATGGTGTTTTCGGAGTTGCTCTTGAAAACGGTAATGTAGTTGTACTTGAATATCTCGTTTCAAAAGGCGAACTCGCTAACGACATTGAAAGTGTCGTTTACTCTGGAAGTGTTGACGGCATCACAAATATTGCTTTTGACGCATCGGCATCGGCTGCCGGTGGACTTGCGAAAGAAACAGTTAATCAAATTAAGTTTGCCGCACCAAAAGCATATGAAGCACAAAATCGCGCGGTTACAGTAGAAGACTACAGAGCATTGCTCCTTCAGCAACCAACTGTGGCGGCCGTTTCAGTTTGGGGTGGTGAAGACAATGAACCACCAGAATACGGCAAAGTTTTTGTTGCGATTAAACCTACTGTGGGTGTTGTTCTGAGTGCAACAGAAAAAACAAATTTGATTCGTAGCGTAATTAATCCTAAAAAGATTCTTACTGTAAGAACTGAAATTGTCGATCCAGAATATATCTATTTACTTATTACCGCATCCGTGAAGTATGACTCGAAAGTTACTACTCTAAGTCAAAACACAATTAAAGAAAATGTAATTACGACAATTAAAAATTACAACACTTCTGATATCGATGAATTCTCTAAGTATTTTAGATACTCAAAACTTTCAAGACTCATTGACTTGTCTGAAAGATCAATTCTAAACTGCGACTTGGCAGTAAATTTAAGAGTTGAAAAAGACATTCAATTGAACGTAGCGCAAAGAGTTGAAATTAAATTTTCAAACGCTATCAATTCAACCACAAATGGTAGACCTTCTGATCATCCGTATGGTGTTGGTAATCAATTGACTTCAAACGCATTTACGTACAATGGACTTGAAAATTGTTTCTTGGAAGAGAACTCAGGTATCATTCGTATCTATCAGGTTATTAGGTCTGAGAAGGTTGGTGTCTTATCAAACGCTGGCACCTTGAATTATAGCACAGGTACAGTCATCTTGTCAAATTTTGCACCTAGCGCATTTGCTGATGGAGGTAGCACATTAAAATTGACAGCAGTACCAGCAAACAAAGATATTCTTCCACTTAGAAATCAAATTATTCAAATTCGTGACGAAGACATTTCCGTAACGATGGTAGATGACAATACAATAAGTCTTGTTAATAGAAATTAAAAATGGCTAACGAAGTTTCATACAAACCATCGTTAAATATCGAATCGTTCTTTGGGGATGAATTCTCCGAAGAAAACGAACGATTTTTACTTTTTCTGAAGGCATACTATGAGTGGCTTCAGACAACTTCTATTGTCATTGTAAATAAGACTGGTACTTTTCAAAGAAATGAAGTAATTACAGGTGCGACAAGTAGAGCGACCGCAACAATCAAAGAAGTAAAAGATGGTGAGTTGATTGTTCAGGTAAATACAAAGAAGCCTTTTTCGAAAAACGAAACAATCACCGGACAAACATCTGGTGCTACGGCTACAATTTACTCAACAAAAGACAATGTAGTTCGTTCTAGCGGTAACATTGTAGACTATAGAACACTTGATAATTCAATCGACAAGTATTTTGAATACTTGAAAGATGAACTATACACAAGTTTGCCTGTAAATTTCTACGGCAATAAACCTCTCATTGCATCTAAGTTCAAAGACTTTTTCACATCAAAAAGTAACGAACAATCTTATCGTTTCTTATTCAGATTATTATACAACGAAGAAATTGATTTCTATTATCCAGGCGATGATATCATTCGTTCATCTGACGGTAATTACGAACAGACTCAGGTTATTCGAACCACATCTAGCGCATTCGGTACTGACTCAGAAGGCAACACCTATACAAGAAACATATTTGATTTTCTGAATAAAACAATTAGAGGCAAGACTTCTGGCGCACTTGCATTTGTTGTTGATATTAAAAAGTTTTTTATCGGTTCAATTGAAACCGCAGAACTAACACTAAAACTTGTATCGGCTGACTTTCAAGAAGGCGAAGAGATTGTTGATATTGACGATGATGACTTAAACGCAACAGTTTATGGTATCATTTCAGGATTTACAATTAATGATGGTGGTTCTGGTTATCAAGTTGGCGATTCAATTGTTATTTCTGGAGACGGCTCCGAAGCACAGGCGCGCGTTTCTTCTATCAAGCAATCGCCAATCACCTCTTTAAAAGTAAACACCGTTGGTCATGGATATAGAGTAGGAACAACAGCATCAATTGACAACTCAGGAACTGGCGGTAGTGGATTAATTGTTCGCGTTACCGAATTAGCAAACACGTATACTGTAACAAATGCAAACACCGGAAACACCTATACGGTAGGTGAAATTTCTGAAGTATCAGTTATCAATCGAGGTTCGGACTACTTTGCCGCACCTTCGATTACACTCATCGATACGGTTATTGAATCGATGGGTATGCTGTCTTCAAAATTAGTTACGATCACAAATCCTGGAACTAATTATCACGTTGGTGATTCTCTTGTCATTACTGCAAATACAGGTGCAAATGCGGTAGGTCAAGTTGCTTCCGTAACAGCAAATGCTTCGTTTTCAAACAGTTTAATTTTTGAAGATGGCGTCAACATTCTCTTTGAACAGAGTTATGATGACGTTTTGAAAGATGAAGATTGGAACCTCGGTTCATACGGTCCAATTAGACGAATTGAATTTACAAATTTCGGTAACGGATATTCAGCAGATTATCCACCAACAATTACTGTATCAACTTCATCAGGCGCAAATGCACAATTGACAGTCATCGGCATTCAAGGTATGAATGCGAACGTTGAAGTTGACACCGCAAACAATATAACTGGTATTGGTTCTATTCGTGCAGTAGAAATTACCAACTTCGGTATCGACTATACTACAGCAACAGCAAACGCATCCGCATCAGGTGACGGTAATGCAAACCTAACTCCACTTATTTCTGGTATCGGAACTAACGTAGGTAAATGGCTGAACGATGACGGCAAGATCGATTATAAGATTCTTCAAGATTCATATTATTTCCAAGACTACTCATATGTAATTAAGAGTGGCTTGACGGTTGAAAAATATATCGACACAATTAAACGTTCAATTCACCCCGCAGGTCTACAAGTATTCGGTGAGTTGTTATTGATTGATACAATTGAAGTAACGCCAATCTTCAAATCTTCAATCGAAACAATCAAAGACTTTATTGTTCGCATATACGACTTTGTTACGGTTACTCCACAATTCAATGAGTTTAGCATTTCAATTGAAACTACAATTGAATCGTTTATTCCTCTACAAGTTGGATTGTTGCCAAATACCGATGTGGCAACGCATGAATATGTAATTCAGGTTGTTGCCGGCGGAGATGACATTACAAATATCATGGATACAAACGTATCATCGTTGAGAGAAATTAAAGTCATCGTTGCAAGCGAGTTGAATACTGAGATGGAAGTAGAAGTACCTCCTATCAGAAAACTTCTTGTTTCCTACACAAATATCTTTGATGCATATTCTAGAACAGAATATGGTGACTTGTTCCTATCTGAATATGGCGATGTTGAAATTTCTGAATTTGCGTCATTCTCATTTGATGACTTGTTCGGTGCACCTCTACCATATAAGTTTGGTGAATATGTTGTAAAACTTGTACCAGGTGGTGGAGATACAACCTACGTTGAAGATTTGTCTGTTCAATCATCATCTAAATTAGTTTATCTGATTGAATCATTCTGGACTTCTGCGGCAACTGTTTTGATTAGCGATGTACAGGTAATGCATACAGGAACACGCGAAGTGGTAATTGATATCTTTACCGCTTTGAATACTGAAGCATCTGCCGAAATCGAAATTGCTCCTAAGTACAATCTTGGTCCTCTAGAAGTTACAATTACAAGTTCACAAGAATACTCAGTCATTGTAGAATCGCTTGGCTTGGCTAATGCAGAATTCACAATGATTATTGCGTTCTCTTCTGTAACACCTCAAAAACTACAGACAGCAGAAAACTTGGTACTTGCTTATGGCACCACATTTGAGGATATGTCAATCTCCGAAATTGCGGATCAGACATTCAATAGTTACATACCTGAAGGCGAATTTGTATATCAGATCAAAGACAGATTATTGTCTAGTGTATATCGCTCTTCGCCGAGAAATTTCAGAGAAATTGTTGTAACATATCAAAACGTAGATAATGCGGTGATTGATGTTCCATCAAGAGAAGTTGTCGTTCAACTTCAACCTGGACATGATTTCGGATTGTGGGCAGATAATAGAATTTCAGAATACGCCAATGTGGCGATTAGCACACTAGCCGATGAATTTGTTGGTGGTCTAGATGAATTTATTTCTAGAGGCACATCAATTAAAGTAAGTCCATCACAATGGACAAATGGTCAGAATCCAGATAGAGTTGAATCTACTGACGTATTCTTTAAGGAATATCAGGCAGAAATTTCACTAGAAAAATTCACCGGATATAAATTCCAAGACTTGTTTATTTCTGCATTGGATAACTTCGCAATTAGTTTATTCCAAAATCAGACATTGCAAGATGAATACGATACAATTCCAACTAAGTTAGTTGTGAATAAATATGAAAAAATAGCAGGAACAGTAAGTTCCGCAGTAGAAACTTACGGTGATATTGCCGTAAGTCCATATGCAAATACACTACTATCAGTAATTGATCAATTAACACTTTCCGCTAACGCATCAATTGTTGTTGGTAACTCAACAACATTTACCTCAGACTTTGCCGCAAATGATGAATTTGTAGCAAATAATGAACTATTTGCCGTAGAGGCAATTGCCAATAATGAGTATATGATATTGGACAGATTCCCATCTTCGCCGTACTCAAATATTTTTGCATACAAGCAAATATGACATTTTACTCGTATAAATAAATAAACTGAAACCTAACTTTCTAAAGCATACTCAATGGGAGAAATTATATGCCATCAATCGTAACAAGCAAATTTAGAGTTCATAATGCTGAACAATTTGTTGAAGCGTTTTCCGAGTCTTCAAACAGCATCATGTATCTCTTCATCGGTAAGCCAACTGCTTTCCCCGATGACAACGCACCACCAACACCAGTAAATTCGACAGCAAACATCGAATATACTCCATGGCGCGAAATGTATGGTGCAAAGAGAATTACTACCGCAGACGTTACCCACGCAGTTCCTCGCCACGACTGGACTTCAGGTACCGTTTATGATCAGTATGACGATCAAGACACCAACCTTCTGGACGATGACTTCTATGTTATGACAGAAGATTACAATGTGTATAAGTGCCTATTCAACAATAGCGGTGCCGCGTCAACTTCTCAGCCAACAGGCACATCAACTTCAGAATTTACAACTGCCGACGGATACATTTGGAAATACATGTATACTGTTACAACTGCTAAGGCTCTGAAGTTCTTGACAAACGACTACATTCCAGTTCAGACATTGGCTTCTGACGATGGCACAGACCAGTGGGATGTTCAAGCCGCTGCCGTTGACGGCGCAATTCACGTTGTTAAGGTAACATCAGGCGGTTCTGGCTATGGCTCAGCACCTTCAGTAACAATTACTGGTGATGGTACTGGCGCAACAGCAAACTGCACAATCTCTGCTGGCGCAGTAACCGCAGTTACAATCACAAACCCAGGTTCTGGATACACACGAGCAACCGTATCATTCTCTACTGGTGCCGCAGCGGCAACAGCAATCATTTCACCAAAAGGTGGTCATGGTGCAGATGCAGTTGAAGAACTTGGTGGTAAGTATGTTATGTTGAACGTTCGTCTGGATGGCAATGAGTCTAATACTCTGTCAACAGCAAACGAATTCCGTCAAGTTGGTATTGTTCGCGATCCATATCTGTACGGAACAACAACTCGCGCAGTTGCATCTTCATATCGTCAGACATTCAAGTACAGCCTAACAGGTGTTTCAAGTGGTCCTTACACACTTGACGAAACTGTTACAAGCGGCTCTAACACAGCAACAGTTGTTGAATATGATGCAACAAATTCACATCTATACACAACCTTGCCATTAAACAGAGCATTTGCAAACGGTGCATCCGTAACTGGTGGAACATCTACCGCATCAGGTACAATTTCTGTAATTGACACACCAGGACTGCAACCATACTCTGGAGAACTCATTTACGTTGAAAACAGAGTTCCTATCTCTAGAGCATCTGATCAGATTGAGGACGTTAAACTAATTATTCAGTTCTAATTAAGTTTTCAGTTGGAAAAATTTGAATGACTAATACAAATCCTGGTGGTGTAGAATTAAACACTAGTCCATACTTTGATGATTATGATGAGGATAAAAAGTTTGTAAGAGTTCTCTATGTTCCTGGACGCGCAGTTCAGGCTAGAGAACTCACACAGGCTCAAACTCTTCAACAGGCTCAAATTAAACGCTTTGCTGAATATTTTTTCAAGCAAGGTGCTTTGGTTACTGGTTGTGAACAAAGTTTGGATGTTAATGTTGACTACGTAAAACTTCAATCTACTTTTAACAGCACAGAAGTTGATGTTACAGATTTTGAAGGAGAAATCGTTTATGGTTCAAACAGCGGCATTACTGCATATTGCGGTATTGTTTCTGACCTTGACGGCTCTGATCCAAAAACACTTTTCATTAACTACCAAACTTCTGGTGGTGTTGTATTGACGGTCAATAACGCCGCGACAACACTCACACCAGGAAATACTATTACGTTTGATAGCGGAAATACCGCAGTCATCAAAACAACATTCATTCATCCAATTACTGGTCAGAATAGAATTCTTGTTGCAAATGTGAACGGTACTCTTGCAACTGGCGGTGCATCAACTGTAGCAAATACTGGCGCGCTAGTTCCTCTTAACGTTACCGCAATTCTTGATAATAGATCACTTAATGCATTCCAAGAAAATGAGGTTATCTTTACCTCGAACGTAACTGGAAGAGCATATGCAAATAGTGCAACTACAAGAGCAACATCTACAATCGTAGATGAAGGTCTTGCAACAGAAACAGTTTATACAAAAGGATCAAAAATTACTGTAGCCGAAGGTGTTGTTTACCTGGCAGATCATTTTGTAAAACATACATCACAAACATTAATTCTCGACAAATACACAAACGTACCTTCATATAAAGTTGGTATTGTTCCGCAAAAAACATTTGTCGATTACATTGAAGATCAAACATTACTTGACAATGCACAAGGCACACCTAACTTTCAAGCGCCAGGTGCAGATAGACTTAAGATTGATACAACATTAACTAAAGTTGCTTTAGGCTCTACTGTATCAGATGAAGAGTTTATCACTCTACTTGATGTTGAAAACGGTATTGCAAAGAAGCGTAAAGTTTCCGAAGTTGAAAGCAAACTTGAAGACGCATTGGCACAAAGAACATCAGAAGAATCTGGTGATTATACTATCAATGATCCTATTGTAACTGTTCGCGAACACTTGCTACAGTCTAGCAACGGCGGTAGATTCTCTTCAGCCGATGGTGGTAATAACAGTCTTCTTCTATTTGAAGTTGATCCATTTACTGCATATGTTGATGGATATAGAAACGAATTCATTGCTAAAAATTATATTCAAGCAGAAAAAGGCTTGACAACAGAATACGTTGAGCAAACAAAAACACAGATCAACTACGGTCAATACATTGAGGTCAACGAATTTTCCGGTTCGTGGGACTTTGTAGAATCAACAAAAGTTGATCTATATGACACACCTCAGCAAGTCATCACAAACGGAACATTTTCTGCGGCATCAGTCACCGGTAATAAAATTGGTGAAGCAAGAATTCGTGCGGTTGAATATGTAAGTGGTGTTCAAGGAACAGCAAGCGCAAAGTACAACATTTACTTGTACGAAATTACCATGAATGCTGGAGAAGTTTTCTCTGACGTTCGTGCAATCTATGATAGTGCAACACCAAAACGATTTGCTGATATTGTAATTGCAACCGGTACAACTGGTGCGATTTTAAACGAAACATCATTCAACTCTCTCATCTTTAAATTGCCATATAATGCAATTAAGACAGTTAGAGATACGAGCGAAAACGTAGAATCTGGATTTAGATTCAAGAAAAAATTTACTGTTACTTTCAACGCAGGTGGTGCTACAGTTGCAACATCAGACTCTAGCGAAACATTTGTTGGTACTGATTTACTAACTGCGGCACAGAAAAATGAATATTATCAAGTTGTTGTTAATAACTCTGGCGTAGATGTTGAAACATCAGCACTTACTGGAACTGTAAGTGTCACCGCAGGTACAAAGATTGTAACTGGTTCATCAACAGTATTTACATCAGCGGTTAACATTGGTGACATTCTAAAAATTAATGGCGAAGAAGTTAAAGTTGCTTCAGTCTCAAATAACACATATTTGACAATTGAATCAAATCATACTGCCGGCGCAAGCGCAAATACTTTCACCAAGATTCTTCCTACTGGATATACAATTCCAATGGATAAAGTTGGTGGATTGGGCTCATCGAGAAGCATTAACGTAACTTCTCCTGGTGCTGTTATTATTAACGTTCAAGAAAACGCAACATTTACCGCAGAGATTGTTGCGACAATGGATCGTTCAAACGCAAGAGAAAAACGTAAGACGTTAAATTATCAGACACAAACAAATATTAATCCTAACACACATCCAAATGGTCTTGCAGGTCCTTTTGGTTTAGGGTATGCAGACCTATATCGCATTCATGCAATCTATCAGTCTGCTGATTTTTCTACTGCCGCAACTACAAGTAACACAAATGTTACATCAAGTTATGACGTAAACGATGGTCAAACAGACTACTCCTACGAACATGCGACAATTACACCAAAAGCAGGTGTAGTTCCAACTGGTCGTTTGCTTGTGGTGTTTGATCATTTCACTCATGATACCTCACAAGGTCTTGGATATGCATCAGTAGATTCATATCCAATTGACGATGCCACAACATCAAATACAACAATCAATACAACTAGCATTCCGACATTTACAAGTCCTGCGACTGGTAAATTCTTTGACTTGCGTAATTGCGTAGACTTTAGACCAATCAAGACGGCTGCTACTGGATTGAACCCTGCTGATCCAGGAACATATCAAGTTCCATTTGGCGGCTTGCATATTCCTAAGCCTGCATCAGACTTTGACGCAGACTTGATTTACTACAAAGGAAGAATTTCTACTTTGTATGTAAATAGCAAAGGAAAATTTGGCATCAACGATGGCGTGCCTGCATCTGGTGGTAATCAGATTGCTCTGCCTCCACCAAAACTTCCTGACACATTAGAAATAGCAGAAGTTGTCATTCCTGCATATCCTTCTCGCCCATCAGACGTTAGAATCAAGTTGAAGAAAAACAAGCGATTCACCATGAAGGATATTTCTAAGATTAATGATAGAGTTGAAAAACTAGAATATTTCACTACACTCTCATTCTTAGAAAAACAAGCGACCGATAAATCTGAAGTTGATGAGGTTGGTCTTGATAGATTCAAGAACGGTATTCTTGTTGATGCATTTACTGGATATTCAGTATCGGCAGTAAACAATACTGACTGGTCAGCATCAATTGACAGACAGAATCGTTTCTTGACTGCAAAACAAGATAACACAAATAGCACATCTTTCAGATACAATTCTTCAATTTCTACAGCGGCACTTCAAAGCGGCAACAAAGTAATGTTGCCTTATACTGAAGTTGCAGTTTCGGCATTAACTCAACAGTATGCATCTAGACAGTTAAGACTTGCAGAAGAACTTAACTTCATTTGGTCTGGTGACATGACAATCTATCCGTTTGTTGATAACTGGGTAGAAACTACAAATGATCCTACAAAGAATATTGTATATGATGATACTGGAGAAGCAGATAACTGGGCATCTCTAGTTGATGCTTGGAACACAGAAGTTGCCCCACTCAATACATTCTTAACTGGACCAACTGATTCGACTCTTGTTGCCGGAACACAAAATACAGATAGAAGAGGAAATTTTGTTGTTACCACACAAGTGCAAAGAACTACTCAGGCTGTGGCACAGCAACTTGCGACAGTTCAGCAAGGTGCAACACAAACTATTTCTGGAGATAGAGTTGTAGACATTGTTGCTTCTTTGTATATGAGAAGCAGAGATTTTATCATTCACGCAACTGGTCTCAAAGACGAATCTAGAATCTATGCATTCTTTGATAACTTTGAAGTAACAGATAATTGCGATCAAATTCGCCTGACAGGAACAAAAACTTTAACTCAAATTGTCAATGAAAATTATGACAATGATGGTATTCTTTCTGGCGAAAACACAGATTGGATTCGTGTAAAAGATGGTGCTACACAAGAAATGCGCGTAGAGAATAATGAAATCTACGTTCTGTTCAGAGTGCCAGAAAATACATTCTTTGTTGGTCAGAGAGAATTCAGACTAACAGACAGTCCAACAAATTCAACAGGAACAACCTTAACTAGCGCAAGAAATACAATCTTTGCACAAGCATTAACGCAAGTTAAGAGTGCCATTACAATCAATACTCGTCCATTTGACGTAAGTTTCAATTCAAGTGATGCAATTCGAGTTGTTGGTAGAAGAACAATCAATGAACAGAGAGTTGATGTTGCAAGTAGATTTGATCCACCAGACCCGCCAAGAAACTGGGACCCTGTTTCTCAGTCATTCTTCGTTGACTCTGAAACATATCCATCAGGTTTCTACGTAACTTCAATTGATTTATACTTTAGAACAAAATCTAGAGACAACAACAGAAATGTTTCAGTAGAAATTCGCGAAATGGTAAATGGATATCCTGGACCAAAAGTAATTGGTCTCGGTGACAAAGCGGTTGTAAACAATGCAAGCATCAACGTATCTGAAGATGCAACATCTGCAACCAAGTTTACATTTAAGAATCCAATTTATCTTGGACCTGGAAATGAATATGCATTCTGTATCAAACCAGAAGCAAATGATCCAGACTTTGCTATTTGGGTAGCGGAGTTGGGTGAAGTTGACATTTCTGACGCAGAGCGCGGAACAAGAATTGAATCTGCATATGGTACTGGTGTTCTATTCACATCATCAAATGATAGAACATGGACAGCAAAACAAAACTTGGATGTTAAGTTCACAATGAGAATTGCCAAGTTTAACACTACTGAGAAGTATGCTTATTGGAATAACATTCCAGTATCTTCTGGCTACACATATGACATTCTTCAGCCAATGATTGCGGATCAGATTCTTTCTGGTACAGATATCAGTTATCAAATTAAGACAATTGACGAAAACAACGTTGTCGATAGTGATTGGACTGATATCAAGAACTACGAAAGACTGATTTTCCAATCTAGAAGAAAAGTTGCAACTTCGTCAGTCGAAACATCAAACAACATTAAGTCACTACAATTGAGAGCAATTCTGTCTACACAGAATCAATATGTGACACCATATGTTGATAATGAAAATATGCGTTTTGGTTTCTCCAAAAACATTATTAACAACGCATTGTATACTGATATTGCGGGTACTGTTACGTTCTCCAACGGCTCTAATATTGTTGTTGGTAGCGGAACTGATTTCTCTAATACAGTCTTTGCTGGTGAATATGCATACTTCGGAGACGAATATCGCAGAATTCAACAAATCAGCAATAATACATATTTGACAGTTGCAACAAACTTTACCACATCAGGTTCTGGTGAGTCGATGCAAATTAGAAAAGAAGAGAATCCTTCAGGACCATACTCTTCAGATTCTCGCTACATTACTCGCGTGGTAGAATTAAATGACGGATTTGAAGCATCCGACCTAGTTGTTTATCTGAACATCAATAGACCACCTGGTACAGGAATTAAAGTATATTGCAAGTTGTTAAATGAAAACGATACCGATAGTTTCTCAGATAAATTCTATACAGAAATGTCATTGGTTGGAGCAGAAACATTTAACTCAGATAAATCAGTATATAAAGAAGAAAAGTATGTTGTTCCTTCAGTACAAAAAACTGGCGGCTCGGAACTTCTTTCTGGTACGGTTGCGGTATCAACTTCAACTAACGTTGTTGGTACATCAACAAGATTTACTGAAGACTTGAAGATCGGTGATACAATTGCAGTCGGCACCGCTAGAACGGAAAGAGTTGTTGCAACGATTGCAAACAACACCTTCTTGACAGTAGAAAGTGCATTTGCAGGCGCGGCTTCTGGACAAGATATTTTCAAGGTTCTAAATAACGAAGTTGCATACACCACACCTGATGGAAGAACATTTAATGGATACAAATACTTTGCCATTAAAGTTGTATTCACATCAAGTAATGGAAGTCTTTCTCCTAGAGTAAAAGATTTGAGGGCTATAGCATTGGCATAACGTATGGAAAAACTAAGAATAATCGATCCTTTAAGTGGATTCACGGAAAGAGATGCTAATTCGAAAGCGATTCTTAACACAGACATTGATGCTCTTTTGAAGTATAAGATTCAAAAAAGAAAGATTTCTGATATAAATAAGAACAGAATAGACATTTCCGAAATTAAAAATGAGGTTAACTCTCTCAAGAGTGACCTCGAAGAGATTAAAATCCTTTTACTAAAAATCACAAATGAGAGAGACTAACTATGACAATAGAAAGACAAGTACAATTATCTAATACCTTTAACGAGTTTAGGGTAGCATATAATGACGTTGCTAGTGGTCTGACTAACGCAGAAGCAACTATTGTTGGTATCACTACTACTGGTTCATCGTCAGTATACGCAAACACAGTTCAAGTAGGAAACCTAAACGTTGGTGGTGGAAGAGTTCTGATTTCAGGTGCGCCTGGATCAGGAGTAGGTGCGTTAATTCAAGACGATTCTGGATTAACCTTCAATCCAAGCACAAACGTTCTAACTGCCGCAGGTGGAGTTACAACAGCAACTCTTAATGCAACTGGAAATACTACTTTAGGTTCTGGTGCAAACAATGCAGTTTACTATGCATCAAATGGTAGTTTGATTTTAACATCAAGCGGTGATGCATCCGGAACAGGCAGACTACAATCAAATCACGTTCATGCAACCTGGCACGTTGGATCAGGCGGTGACCTAGAAACTTGGGCTACTGCAAAGGGTGATAATGCAGATACCCATAAAGTTTTTGCTGTAGCAAACACAAACGCACCTATCGACATGATGGTCGTAAACCAGAATGAGGGAGCAAACGCATACGCAGAATTCATTGCAATTCACGCTACAGGTAACACCGCGGACGGTTGGGTCTCAATGGGTGTTAACTCAACAAACTATGCTGATGGCGCTTTCGGTATTACAAAAGCAGACGATGCATACTTGCTATACTCTGCTCCAGTGGGAACAAGCGAATCCGGTGACTTAGTTATCGGTACGTCTGGTAACGGAACAGGCAACAAGATTATCTTCTCGGCTGCCGGTTTCGATGATCCTGCAAATAACACTCAAATGGTTATCACTCCAGGTCAAAACATTCACATTGAAATTGACACACAATCGTCAAACACTACAACTGGTGCGTTGACCGTTAACGGTGGTATCGGTCTTGTTGGTAACTTGAACATTGGTGGTAACGTAGCGATTACAGGTACGATTACTCTTGGTGGTGGCGGTAACACAGTTTCTACATCATCACTACAAGTTGATAACCCAATGATTTTCGTTGGTTCTAACAACGCCGCAGATACATTTGACTTAGGTTTTGTTGGTGAATACACATCTAGTGGAACTAAGTACACTGGTCTTGTTCGTGACGCTAACGATTCTGGTATTTACAAATTATTTAACGGCATTTCGGCTGAACCAGCAAATACAGTAGATTTCACCGGCGCATCATATTCAACGCTACAAGTTGGCGCACTCAAAGCAGTTGATACCACAGCATCTTCAAGCAATACAACAGGCGCATTGATTGTATCTGGTGGTGCAGGTATTGCTGGTGCAGTTAACGCAGGTGGTGCAATTAAGACAACAGATACCACAGCATCTTCAAGCACAACAACAGGTGCACTAGTTGTTGCGGGTGGTGCAGGTATTGCTGGTGCAGTTAATATCGGCGGCGCGCTTACCGTAACAGGTGCAGCCACATTTACTGGTGGTCTAAGAGCGCAAGAAATCATTGAAGATTTGGTTGACACTACCGCATCAGGTAACGCAGTTACTCTCGATTACACAACAGGCGGTGTGTTCTACGAATCAGGAACTTATTCAGCAAACTTCACAGTAAACATTACTAACGTTCCTACAGACAATGGTCGCGCAACAACAATTACCTATATGGTTCCACAAGGATCAACTGGCTATATTCCAACAACACTTAACGTTAACGGTTCTGGTGTGACAATTAGATGGCCAGCAGGAACAGCACCAACACCAACTTCTTCATCTGGTAAGATCGACATTTTCACATTTACGATTTACAGAAGAGGCGGATCATTCTTCTCATTAGCAAACGCAACACTAAACTTCTAATTAAGGAGATAATACATGTCTTTTATTGGTAGCGTAGGTGGAAGTTTCGGTGCAATTGGAGGTAGAGGTCGTAGGGCTGCAACTCCAATGGTTGCGTCAGGAGGAAGCGAAGCAACGAGCGGAGGATACAAATATCACGTATTCACAGGTCCAGGAACTTTCTCAGTATCTTCTGTAGGACCAGGAACAGTTGAAGTCGTTCTCTTAGGCGGCGGTGGTGGTGGGGGTAACGGCGGTGACTCCGCAGCCGCAGGTGGTGGCGCTGGTGGTCTGGTTTATGGATCAGCAGTACCAGTTTCAGCAACCTCTTATCCAATTAGCATCGGTGGTGGTGGACCAGCAGACAGTTTTCCTGGAGGTACCTCTACTGCATTCGGCTTCACCGCTTTAGGTGGTGGAGGAGGAAGCGGAAGAACTTATCCAGGTGGCTCTGGTGGTAATGGTGGCGGTGGAGGAAACTATTCGGGCGGCGGCGCGGCGGCTGGTCCTGGAATTCAGCCAAGTCAACCTCAACCTGGTGCGGCAACTTATCAAATAGGAAATCCTGGTTGGGGCGGCACAAGTGGAGACCCACCTTGGAACTGGGCAGAATTTTCTCCTGCACCACATATTGGCGGATCATCAAATCCAACAAATGATGCGAGAAGTAATCCCACATTTCCAAATTCAAGCACAATCATATCAGCATCTCCTGTTGGCGGCCTATCAATTGGTAAGGGAGCGGGATGGAGAGTTGGTGAAGGCGGCGCATCTTTAGGTGGAAATAATTTTCCAGGTGGAGGAAGTTATGGATCAGGAGGAGCAGGTGGTCTCGGTCCTGGTGCCGGAGGAAGTGGCGGTATCTGTATTATTCGATATCCATCGTAACACAATAAAAAGCCGAGAATTTCTCGGCTTTTTTCATTTAGAGATCAGACATTTTAAATCAGGCAGATACAAATATTTTACTGAAGAATTTCTGATGATATTAAGTGCGTCATCTATTGTTTCCGCAATACAATCTCCAGCCAAATTCAAAGAAGTATTCAATAGAATTGGAACGCCAGTCTGCTTGTAGAACTCATCAATTAAAGCATAGAAGTTTTCATTCTGCGATTGCTTTAGTGTTTGAACTCGACAAGTATTGTCAACGTGAGTTATTGCAGGAACACTATCTTTTTTTACATTCACCGCATACATCATAAATGCAGATTCGTTCATAGTATGAAGATCAAACCATTCGTTTCGATGTTCGTATAAAACTGTTCCTGCGAATGGTCTGAACCATTCCCTTTTCTTAATTTTATTGACTTCATCTTTACCCTCGGGATCGCGAGGATCATAAAGAAAACTTCTATTGCCTAGTGCGCGAGGACCTGATTCAGATCGTCCTTGATACATAGCAACTAAATTCTTATTTGCAATTAGAGAGGCAACTTCTTTTGCAGTTACTCCCTCATGAAGTGTTTCTTCATTCGTCAAATTGTTTTTGATGTAATTGATATTATATTCGTGAGTAGGACCCAAGTATAACGATGACAATTTTCTTTTTGTTGTATCTTTGGTAATTAAATGCCATAAAAGTTTAGCGGCACCCAAAGAAGTTCCTGCATCACTTGATATTGGTTCAACATAAAGATTAACATCTTTTGGTAAATTTTTAAGAATATGATAATTCGCAACACAATTTAGAAAATATCCTCCAGACAAGCATACATTTTTAATGCCAGTTTTTTCAATCATTCTATTGATATAGTTGGATATATGTTCCTGTGTCGCTTTTTGTAAAGCATATGCAAAATTAGCCTTAACTCTAAACTCTTGAGAAGTCAAATACGAATAATTTGCAGTATTTACGTAGCCTTTATTCAAATCTTCTCCAAAAGAAAATAAATTTCGATTAATTTTATCTTCATTGTAAATTGAAGGAATATTAGAATCGTATTTACCATACGAAGACATTCCCATTACTTTGCCTGCTTCTAAACCATGCCATCCGAAAAATTTGCTTGCAATATCAAACGCAAACGCTTCACTACAATTTCCAGTAACGCGAGTATTTTGATTATAATCAACATCAAGTTCTTGGGCTACAATAATTGATTTGTCAATCAATTCAAATGAACTGGGATATCTCGCAACAAATGTGGAATGACTTTCTCTACCATACGATCCAATGTTAAATCGAGAATCGTTAAAGTAAAATTCTGATCCCATTCCGTCTCGAATTATACACAATGCTTCATCGAAACCAGAGTTATAAAATGCAGTAGATGCGTGAAGTTGATGATGAATATGTCCCATATCGGAAACCATAACATCATCTTTATGAAAAGACTTTTTGAGATTTCTTATGAATGTCGTATACAAATCTTGTTTTGCATAAGTGTCAACTGGAACTGTTTTTGTTAATCCAGCAACGGCAATTCCATCAACTTTATTGACATAGTTTGGCAATTGAGACAATGCACCAAAAGCATACCAATCATACTTTATGTTTGTCAGTCTTTCATTTTCTAGATGAAAGACAATATCACCATCTTCGATCAATGCAACTGATGCATTATGACCGCGATTCACCCCAACAATATTTTTCATATTATATTTGTTTCACATAACTTTTTGCGAATTGACTCTGAGTGTTCATTTGAGTTGAAACTTGGCTTCTTTTATATCCAATATTTGGTCGCTTATCAAATTTCCATTCTTTATTTGGACCATTTGCATTAACATAATGAAAGAATCCTTGAACTTGCCAAACTTTTTCTGAATATTCTAGTTTGTTTCTCCAATGTTCAACTTCACATCCTTTATAAATCGCAACGTCTCCTGGATTTAGAATTACTTCTTTTCCTGCCATGTAAATAGGCCAAGAAAATTTTTCTTTATCGTAACTGTAATCAAAACAAACTGTTGCGGATATTTCGCATGATGGTCTGTCCGTGTGTGGAGCAAGAGAATGTCCGTTTCGATATACGCGATAGTATGAATACGTTGGAAACAAACTTAGTCCAGTTTCTTTTTCCATTGTTTCTTGTAAATGAAGCAATACTGTTTCCATTGCCGGATCGGCATATCGAGAATGCGAATTTGCTACTTGTGCATGAATTCTTTCTTCTTCCGTAAAATTTTGAACTTCATCTATTAGTGCATATTGAGTTATGAATTCTGCAATAGGCCAAGGGATAACGTTTCTTACGACTTTGTATCCAATCTCATCAAATTCTTTATTCATAGTGTTCCTTAAAATATTGGTGTATCGTCAGTAACCCAAGTTGCCATTGCATATTTTGTTCCTGAAAGAATAGGATGGGCTATATGTCTGTATGCATAGTTTGACGGAAATACAATTAACATTCCTGGTTCAGGCTTAATTTTTACTTTAAAATGTTCAAATTCCAATTCACCACCTTCGTAATCGTCATTTAAATATGACACTACAGAGAAAACCCGTTTAGTTCTAGACCCACCATCGTAATGAGCCTTGTATTCTTTTCCTTGAGTGTATTTCAGTAAATTAAATGTTTCAAAATAAAGATGAACATCATCGGCATTAAACGTCTTTGCGTATGATGATGCATATTGAACCAGCAAATTATTGTATTGATTGCTGACTTTTTGCAGTACCTTATTTCCCTGTTCGGCAAAATAACTAACGCGAATTAAAGAATTTGTTCTATGGTCTTGATGGATTCCTGCGCCAATCGTTTGTGCGCGTTCCCAACAAATATTACCTGAACGTACTTCGGCTTCAACATCGGATATTGTTTGCTCTGGGTTTACCCAAGCATTTTCATAAATCGCAACCGCGCCGGCAACGATGGCATCAGGTTGTTTGTGTTCATAGTAAATACCATTCAGTTTAAATGACATAATTTTCCTTCCTATAAGTCAAATCATTATACTCTATATAGGCCTTAAGATCAAGTGCAAGAAAACAAAATACATAAATAGATCATGGAAACAATCAAACTTTTACCTTAAGGGGCACAAATGAGTGTAAGCAAGCCAGCAACCAGAGAAGAATTTAGGGAGTTTTGCCTTAGAAGACTAGGTGCACCGGTACTCGAAATTAACGTGGACGATATTCAGGTTGAAGATTGCATTGAAATGGGATTACAGTATTACTATGATTACCACTATGATGCAACACAGAAAGTATATCTTTCTCACCAGATCACGGAAGAAGACATAGCCAATAAGTACATATCTATTCCGCAGAATGTGATTGGTGTTATCAACATTTTTGACGTTGGAGATTCATATTCAACAAACAATCTGTTTAATCTTAGATATCAGATTTCGTTGAATGATTTGTATGCATTTACATCGACACGATATGCACCATATTACATGGCATTTCAAAACATTGCTTTAGCCGAAGAACTGTTCGTGGGTAAACAATCTCTCAGATTTAATCGTCATGTGAATAAACTTTACATTGACATGGCGTGGGGAGAAAAAGCAACAGTTGGAGAGTATATCATTGTCGAAGGATATGAAATCATTGATCCCGACACATATACCGATGTTTGGAATGACAGATGGCTACAAAAATACACCACAGCACTCATTAAAAAACAATGGGGCGAAAATCTGAAAAAATTTGAGGGTATGACAATGCCTGGTGGCGTGACGTTCAACGGACAGAAAATTTGGGACGAAGCCTTAGAGGAAATCACAAAACTAGAAGAAGAAGTTATCAATACTTATAGTCTTCCCGTTTCAGATATGATAGGCTAATCACATGGCAAGAAATCGCTATTTTAATCAGTATAGTACAAATACTGAGCAAAATGTTTTAGAAGATTTAATCATTGAATCCATAAAGACATATGGTATTCACGGCTACTATTTGCCAAGAACATTTCAAAATCTTGACCAGATTTATGGTGAAGATACTATGTCAAAATTTGAAGATGCGATTGAAATGGAGTTGTTTGTAAAGAGTTTTGACGGATTTCAAGGACAAGAAGACTTCATTTCAAAGTTTGGTCTACAGATTGACGAATCAATCACATTTGTGGTTTCGCAAAAAAGATTTGGACAGTCTCTTAAAACTTCTTTGCTGACAGAGTATGGGTACAATCTAATCAATGAAGACGGTGAACAACTTCTATATGACGTATCCGATGCGTGGGATTATACATCAATCATTCGTCCTCGCGAGGGAGACTTGATTTGGATACCCATGATGCAATACATGTATGAAATCAAATTTACCGAAAACATCGAAAACTTTTTTCAACTAGGTAAACTATTTACATACGAGTTGCGTTGCGATAGATTCGAATACTCTAGTGAAGAACTCAATACAGACGTTAACGATATTGATAGCATTGAAGATCAATACAGTCTTTCAACCGCAAATCTTGAGAAAGCACTTCTTGAAGATGGCGACTTCATGCTTAACGAAGACGGTACTTATTTTGTTAGCGAAGGAAATACAGTTATCACTTATGACGCAACAGCGGATAACGAAGAAATTGGTGAGAAATTAATTGATGACGATGTTGTTGATTTCACAGAATTGAATCCGTTCGCACTTACAAGGACTTACTAATTATGATGTTCGGACACGATTATTACCACGGAACACTCAGACGTTTCGTAATTATGTTTGGTAATCTCTTCAATGAGATTCAAATTGAACGCTATGATGCAAATGGAAATATTGCACAAACACTAAACGTTCCGATTGAGTATGGACCAAAACAGAAATTTTATCAGAGAATCTATGGCGATCCTACTCTAAACAGAGAAATTGCAGTCACAAATCCTAGACTTGGATTTGAGTTTATCTCCATGTCTTATGCTCCTAGCAGAAAAATCAATACTGCACACAGATATGTTAAGGGACAAAACACAGGCGGTAACGACTTTAATTTTACCTACGCACCCGTACCATACGACATGCAGTTTCAACTAAACGCATTTGTTAAAAACGCAGAAGACGGCACTCAAATTGTAGAACAAATTGTACCGTTCTTTACACCCGATTGGACAGTCACAATGAAGATTTTGCCTGAGTTAGGCATTACAATGGACATACCAATTGAACTTACAAGTGTAACTTCTGAAGATACTTGGGAAGGCGATTTCGAATCTCGTAGAGTTTTGACTTGGCAGTTTGATTTTACGGTCAAAGGCTATCTATTCGGTCCTCTACAGAAATACAAATACATCGACAGAGCCGATGTTCGTACTAAAATTGAAGAAGCGACAATTACAACTCAAACTTTTGAGGGTGATGCGGCTTTCAATATTACTGAAACTGTTACGGAAAATAATCATCTATCATGAAAAAAACAGTAGACGAAAAACTCAATGATATCTTCGATATTGTTCCTAGTGTGCAACAGGAAATTGTAACAAAAGAAGTTACACCTGTAATCAATGATGTTACAGTTGAAGATGACTATGAGTATGCGCGACAGAATCTACGCACATTGATTGATAACGGCAAAGAAGTAATGGAAAACTTGACATTCTTAGCCAAAGAAGGAGAATCGCCAAGAGCATATGAAGTTGTCGGTCAATTGATCAAGACTCTAGCAGACACGAATAAAGACTTGTTGAATCTAGCAAAAGCAAAAAAAGATATTCAGCAAAAGAAAGACGAAGAACAATCAAATCCAACTCACGTAACGAATGCTCTATTTGTTGGAAGCACAGCAGAACTACAAAAATTGATATCTAAAAGATGAGTGTAAAACAATATTTAGGAAATGCGAATCTAAAGGCTGCCGGAGTACCACTTAATTTTACAAAAGACCAGATTGAAGAATATCTGAAGTGTGCAAGCGATCCGATATATTTCATCGAAACTTATTGTAAGATTGTGACTCTGGACTATGGTCTTCAGCCATTCAAACTTTACGAATGTCAGAAAAACAAAGTCAAAGTAATCCACGAGAATCGCAAAGTGATTCTGATGGAGGGTCGTCAGCAGGGCAAGACTACCACCTCTGCGGCGTATATCCTTTGGTATACCCTTTTCCAGGAAAGCAAGACAGTTGCGATTCTTGCAAACAAAGCATCGGCAGCCCGAGAAGTATTGTATCGTTATCAAGTCATGTATGAAAATCTTCCTGTTTGGCTACAGCAAGGCGTGACAACATGGAACAAAGGTGACATTGCACTCGAAAACGGATCAATCGTATTTACTGCCGCAACAAGCGCATCGGGTATTCGTGGTAAATCTGTAAACTTGCTATACGTTGACGAAGCGGCTATCATTCCAAACAATATTGCTGAACAATTCTTTACTTCAGTTTATCCTACAATCTCTGCTGGTGAAACGACAAAGATTCTATTGTCATCAACACCTCTCGGCTACAATCATTTCTGGAAGTTCTGGAATGAAGCAGAACAAAATCTCAATGGATTCGTCAATCTGTTTATTCCATATTGGGAAATTCCTGGTCGTGATGAAAAATGGGCAGAAGAACAACGTAGATTGCTCGGTGAACTTAAATTTAATCAAGAAGTTTTGTGCAAATTCTTGGGCTCAAGTCTCACCCTCATTGCCGCAGACACAATCGCGCAATTATCTCCAATTCCTACAATTTATAGCAAAGATGGTCTTGATGTTTATGAAGCCGCACAAAAAGATCACACATATGTCATTATTGCAGATACCGCAAAAGGTGTTGGAGGTGACTATTCCGCCTTTCAGATCATTGATGCAACGCAAATGCCGTATAAGTTGGTTGGAAAATATAGAGACAATAAGATAAGTCCACTTTTATATCCATCTGTCATTTATAAAGTCGCAAAAGAATTCAACGAAGCATATGTTTTGGTTGAAATCAATACATCGGAACAGGTAGCAGATATTTTGTATGGCGACTATGAATATGAAAATATCATATCGGTAACAAAAACGACAACAGGTCAAGTTGTCAATGGTGGATTTGGTGGAGGAAAAACACAATTAGGAGTAATCACAGACAAAAAAGTGAAGCGAATCGGTTGCTCCAACTTTAAATCTATGGTAGAAGAGAAGAAATTATTGATACATGATGCAGACACAATTTCGGAAATATCAACTTTCATCCAAAGAAAAAATTCTTACATGGCAGATGAGGGGTATCACGATGATTTGGTTATGCCATTAGTGTTGTTTTCTTGGCTGACAACTAATTCATACTTTAAAGATTTAACTAACGTGAATCTTAGAAAAGAAATTTATGAAAATAGAATCAAAATGATTGAAGAAGAAGTGACCCCTTTCGGTTTTATAAATAATGGTGATGATGAAAGTGATCAAAAGATCATAGATGATACAGGACAAGTTTGGTATGAGGACAGATATAAATCCGATTTTTTATAAATAAATTGAAAATAACCGTATCAAACACATTATTATAAAACAAGGAGAAATCAATGGCTATAAGTCTCATCTCACCAGGAATCAAGATCACAGAACAAGACCTTGTTTCCTCACAAGCCACAGTTGCAACCACAACTGGTGCTTTTTCTGGACAATTTCGTTGGGGACCTATTGAAAAAGCAACTCCAGTTCAATCTGAAGTTGATCTAGTCGCACAATTCGGCAAGCCAAACGCAACCAATGCAGTTGACTTTCTTTCTGCGGCTAACTACCTTGGCTATTCAGCACCTCTGTACGTTGTTCGTGTTGCCAACACAGCATTGAATGCTACCGCTGAAGCAACTACAGGATCAGGTACAGCAGGAACAGGTCAACTCATTAAGAACGAAGATGCGTATATCAATACTGCATCATTTAACATTGGTCCATGGATTGCTAAGTACGCAGGCGCACTTGGAAACTCATTGAAAGTTTCTACTTGCCCATCTTCAGCGGCATGGCAGTCAAGCCTAACAGGTACATTTACTGTAACCGCAGGTGCTACAGCAGTTGTTGGTACAGGTTCTGCGGCTAATACTCAGTTGACAGTTGGTGATTTGTTTGTTTGCGAAGGTCGTGCAATCAAAGTTGCATCTATCACAAACGCAACACACTTCACACTTGCTTCTGCACACCTAACAGGCGCATCAGGCGCAACAGCAGTTCGCCGTTGGGAATACTTCAATGAATTTGATAGCGCACCAGGTACATCTGCATTTGCAACAGCAAGAAGCGGTTCTGGTGACGAAATGCACATCGTTGTTGTTGACCAAGATGGCGACATTACTGGTTCTGCTGAAACAGTTCTAGAAAAATTTGCTCTCGTTTCTAAAGCATCTGATGCAAGAGCAGACAATGGTGGTACAAACTATTACAAAGATGTTATCAACAATAACTCAGCATATGTTTACTGGACAGACCATGACAATGCTGGATCAAATTGGGGTAACACCGCGTCTGGTACAACATTTACAAGCGTAACAGTTCCAAAGAACTACAGCCTTGCAGGTGGATCAGATGGTGCCGCTCTAACCGATGGCGATAGAACAACCGGTTACTTACTGTTTGCTAACAAATCTGAAGTTCCTTCACCAATCGTTGTTGCTGGTCAGGCATCTGCTTCTGTTGTTAACAGAATCATTGCAGACGTTGCTGAAGTTCGTAAAGATACAGTTGTTTGCGTTTCTCCAACAAGAGCAAGCGTAGTAAACAATGCTGGTAGCGAAGCAACTTCTGTTCTATCATGGGCAGATACAATCACTCGCTCAACATATGTTATCGCAGACAGCGGTTGGAAGTATCAGTATGACCGTTACAATGACGCATACATCTATGTTCCTCTGAACGCAGACGTAGCAGGTTGCATCGGTAGAAACGACTCTGTTCGTGAGCCATGGCTGTCACCAGCAGGTTATACAAATGGTAACATTCAGAATCTAGTTCGCCTTGCTTTCAATCCAAATCAGACTGAAAGAGACTTGCTGTACAAGTCAGCAATCAACCCTGTTATCACACAGGTTGGTAGAGGAACAGTTCTGTTCGGTGATAAGACATTCACCGTTAAGAATACTTCTCTAAACAGAATTAACGTTCGTAAGTTGTTCATTGAACTTCAGAACACAATTGGCAACGCAGCCGAAAACGTTCTATTTGATCAGAATGATGCAATCACAAGAAACAACTTTGTAAATCTAGTTGTTCCTTATCTGCGTAGTGTTCAGGCACGCCGTGGTATCACAGCATTCCGTGTTGTTTGCGATGAAACAAACAATCCAGAATCAGTTGTAAACGCAAATGAATTTGTTTGCGATATCTTCGTACAGCCAGTTCGCTCTGTCAACTTCGTTCAACTTAACTTTGTTTCTGTAAGAGGTAACGCCACATTTACTGAAATCGCCGGCTAAATAACAGGAACAGATTAAGGAGAAAATAAAGATGGCAATTACAACAATTTCAAGTCTGACTAATGCTATCAGAACCGGCGCACGTTCCAACCTGTTCCGAGTGACACCTACATTCGGAACAGGATTGCAAACAACCGGCAATGCGTCAGCAGAAGACTTTAGTTTTTTATGTAAGGCTGCTCAATTGCCAGGTTCTACTGTGGGATTGATTGAAATCCCATTTATGGCTGGCAGAAGATATAAGGTAGCAGGCGACAGAACATTTGCTGAATGGACCACAACAATTCTGAATGATAAAAATCAGAAGGTTCGCCAGTTGCTTGAAGATATTCAGAAAAAATATGCAGTAATCAATTACGAAGAAACATTCTCTAAAGAAATTACTGACTCTGATCTATCTTCAGAATATTCAACTATGCTTGTGGAACAGTTAGATCAAGCGGGTAATGTGCAGTATGCATATAAACTCGAACATTGCTGGCCTAGCGATATCAGCACAATCGACTTGTCATATGATACTACAGATACCATTGAAGAATTTACTGTGACTTGGTCGTTTGACTACTTCACAACACAAGAATAATGTAAGGGAAGAAAGATATGGCAACCACAAATGACGAACTTTTTAGTATTTCTAGATTTAGAGAAAAACTAGGTACTGGCGCAAGAGCCAATCTCTTCCGTTGTTTTCTCACCGCACCTAACGACTTAGTTGACCCTAATGGAATTTTTGGAGACGAAAGTAAATTTTCTTTCCTATGCCGTTCTGCGGCAATTCCAGCAATGTCAATCGGTGTTATTGAAGTTCCTTTCAGAGGAAGAAGAGTTAAGGTTCCTGGTGACAGAGCATTTGCAGATTGGACCGTTACAGTAATTAACGATGAAAAACAGCACATGCGTAAAATCATGGATGAATGGATGGGCATCATCAATAATCCAGATGGCGAACGCGCTCTAAGAGATAACGAAAACGATTACAGAGCAAATATTGATATTCATCACTATAGAGGTGATGGTAGCGTTAGCAGAATTTATACTCTGTTCAACGCATTTCCTACCGATGTTTCTGCAATCGACCTATCTTATGATTCAACTGATGCTATCCAAGAATTTACGATTACTTTCCAATACACCCACATGGATGTTGGTGGTACAAGTGAAAATGGAGATGCAAGCGCACCTGCGTCAGTCACATCATCACGATAAATTGATGTATACGCAATGATATAAATAGTTGCGTAATAGTCAATCATACACAAATGGGGGCTATTACGCCCCCATTTTTTTAGGAAATCAATATGGCGATAAAACTATTTGGATATAAAATTGGTAAAGATGAAGAATTACCAGACGTAAAATCATTTGCGCCTCCAGTTGAAGATGACGGTGCAGTTGCCGTTTCAGGTGGTGGTGTTTATGGCATATATACGGACCTTGAAGGCTCTATTAGAAATGATGCAGATTTAATTAAAAGATATCGTGAAATGGCATTACAGCCGGAGTGTGATGCCGCAATCGAAGATATCGTAAACGAAGCAATTGTTTACGATGATGGTGATTATCCTGTTCAAATTATTTTGGATAAGTTAAATCAGCCAGAAGCGGTTAAGAAAAAAATTCGTGATGAATATTATCAAATCATGAAGTTGCTTGATTTCAACAATCAAGGTTATGATATTTTCAGACGTTGGTATGTCGATGGTAGACTCTACTATCACATGATGATTGATGAAAAAAATCCTCGTCAAGGTCTTAAAGAAGTTCGTTATGTCGATCCAAGAAAGATTCGAAAAGTACGTGAAGCAAAGAAAACAAGACAGCCACTTGGACAGGCACAAGTTGCTCAGCCAGAAATGAATGAATATTTCATTTACTCGGCAAAAGGATTCAGTAATGATGGTAATCAAGGCTTAAAAATTTCTCCTGATTCTGTATGTTATGTTCATTCAGGCATTACAGATAAAGATGGAAAAATTATTATATCACATTTACACAAAGCACTTAAGCCACTCAATCAATTGCGTATGCTTGAAGACGCAACTGTAATCTATCGCATTTCTCGCGCACCAGAACGTAGAATTTTTTATATTGATGTTGGTAACTTGCCTAAGATGAAGGCAGAACAATACCTACGCGAAATTATGCAGAAGTATAAGAATAAACTTGTCTATGATGCACAGACAGGCGAGATTCGTGACGATAGAAGATTTCAAACAATGCTTGAAGACTTCTGGCTACCACGTAGAGAAGGCGGCAAAGGCACAGAAATTACTACATTGCCTGCTGGACAAAATCTAGGTGAAATTGAAGACGTTCTATACTTCCAAAAGAAGATGTATAAAGCATTGAACGTTCCTGTTTCTCGTTTAGAATCTGACAATGGATTCTCACTTGGTCGTGCATCTGAGATTACTCGCGATGAATTGAAATTTTCTAAATTTATCGGCAGGCTTCGTTTAAGATTCTCTCATCTATTTGATCGCTTACTTGAAACACAGTTGTTGCTGAAAGGCATTTGTACTCGCGCAGAATGGAATATGATGAAAGAAGAAATTTCATATGATTTCATTAATGACATGCACTTTGCTGAACTCAAAGAAACTGAAATTATGAAAGAACGTTTGAGTATTCTAAGTGATGTTGATAATTATGTTGGTAAATATTTTTCTTCAACGTGGGTTCGCAAAAACATATTGCGTCAAACTGAAGATGACATTAAAGAACTCGATCAAGAAATGCAAGAAGAATCTGCAAATCAAGACGAAGAACCTGAACTTCCAGAAATTCCTCAACAACAAACACCTACAGCACCTCCTCCGCAAGAAGTAGTAATTAATGTGAAGAAAGAAGAAAGAGAGCGTGTTGTTCCTGATGCCGACCAAATAGAATTGGCTAAGTCAATGACTAAATTCTTTGACACATTAGTTGAAGAGGCAAAGGGTGACAAAGAGTAAAGATGATTTAACTATCGACCAAGCAATTTCTGTTGCGGCTTCAGTTGCTTATACTAAAAAAGAAATAAGCAAACTTAGAGAAGAATTAAAGAATACAGAAAAATTAGTTGAGGTCGTTCAAGGTCCACCAGGCATACAAGGTCCTGCTGGACCTCGCGGCGCTATGGGGTCTCAAGGAGAACAAGGACCTAAAGGAGATGTGGGACCTCAGGGATCAAAAGGAGACCAAGGTCCGCGTGGAATTGCAGGTGAGATTGGTCCTGTCGGAGAAACCGGACCACAAGGACCTAAAGGTGATCGCGGAGAAAAAGGCGAAAAGGGAGATAAAGGCGACAAAGGAGAACAAGGACCAATAGGATTACAAGGACCTAAAGGCGACACGGGCGACCGTGGAGAAAAAGGAGACAAGGGTGAAAAAGGTGATCCGGGAAAAAATGGTTTGGACGGAAGAGATGGACCGCAAGGCGCAGTTGGTCCCGCTGGTCCCTCCGGAAAACAAGGTCTTCGAGGAGAGCGAGGTCCTCAAGGTGAGCCAGGAAGAACTGGACCGCAAGGGATTCAAGGTGAACGAGGTCCTCAGGGCGAACCCGGACCACAAGGAATTCAAGGTCCTCCAGGTAAAGATGGTGACAGTAAACAAGTAGAACAGAAGTTTGAAAAGTTTAAATCTGTTTTAGAAAATGATTTAAGTCAATACAAAAATAAACTCAATGCACTTGTATCAAGTTCATTATCAAACGATGCGTGGAAAGCATCTGGTGGCGGCGAAGTCAATCTAAGATATCTTGATGACGTTGACAGAGACAGTATCATCGATGGATATGTTTTATCTTACGATGAGACAACTCAAAAATTCACATTCGTATCTCCTACCGCAGGCTCTTTTAATCCAACTGACGTTAAACAAGTATTTGCTGAAGTTAAAAACGCAGAAAACTTTACCATTACAAAAGGTCAAGCAGTATATCTTTATGCCGCAACTGGTAACAGAGCGTCTGTTAAATTAGCAAATAATACTGGTGATGCAACTTCAGCAAAAACACTTGGTCTAGTTTATAGCGCAAGCATTACTGCTGGTGGTACAGGTTTAATCATTACTCAGGGTGTTTTGACTGGTGTTGATACTCAAGCATATAATGAAGGCGACACACTTTATCTTGCCAACACCGCTGGTCAATTAACGTCAACAAAACCATACGCACCACAACACTTAGTTTATATTGGTGTTGTTGAACGTGCAAATCAGGGACAAGGACAAATCTATGTTCGTCCTCAAAACGGCTATGAATTAAATGAAATTCACGATGTAAACATTGATCATAATGTTGTGTTATCAAATGCCGACATTCTTGTATATAACTCATCGAATAGTCTTTGGGAAAATAGACCAGTATCTTATCTGGGTTTATCAACTTCAGATTCTCTTGCAAGAACGACTGCGAATAGTGCATACGCACAAGCAAATACCGCAACCACATTAGCACAAGCCGCATACAATGCCGCTAATAGCGCAACTGGTAGTTTGGATACTTTTGCTAGGTCTATCGCAAACTCTGCTTTTGCACAAGCCAACACGGCAACAACAAATGCCGCAACTGCTGACGCTAAAGCAACTAATGCATATGATCAAGCAAATACGGCAACATCTTTAGCACAAGCGGCTTACAATTACGCCAACACTATTGTTAGTGATACGCAGGTTGATCCATTTGCTAGAACTCAGGCAAACTCAGCATTTGATCAAGCAAATACCGCAACTACAAATGCGGCTAATGCATACTCTGCGGCTAACTCAGCATCAACTCTAGCACAAGCCGCTTACGATTATGCAAACACAATTGTTGTTCCATCTTTAACTGGCTATGCAACGGAATCTTTTGTAACTTCGCAAGGATACTTGACTAGTGCAAATTTAACTTCTTATGCTACTACTACGACAACAAATACTATTTGGTCAACTGCTAATAGTGCATACTCAGCGGCTAACTCTGCCACAATATTAGCACAAGCCGCATACGATTACGCAAACACAATTGTATCTGATACTCAAGTAGACCCACTTGCTAGGTCTATTGCAAACTCAGCATTTGCACTTGCAAATACGGCAAATGCAAATATTGTTTCGTTCGATCAGAATTTAAATTCTAGTAACGTAGTTTCTTTTGCTGGACTATCAATTACTGGAAATACAACAGTACAACATGTAATTCCTTCAGCAAACGTAACCTATGATTTAGGATCGGCAAACAATCGTTTCAGAGATTTATATCTAAGTGGCAATACGATTAATCTTGGTGATGCGACAATCAGTTCGAACAATAATGTAGTTGAGTTGCCAACTGGTTCTACCATTGGTGGTAGAAGTATTAACTTTGAAAGCATTTCTACTCTTACGACCGATACTGCAATCACATCTTCGGACTCAGGATACACAACATACAAAACTGAACGATATAAAGACCTAACACTTTCACAAGTATCGAATACATTAATATCGGAAATATCCGATAAGTTATTTACGTCAGCATCCAGTATCACAATTGAAGAGTTCTATACCACAATTGTTTGTGATAATGAAAATGATATTCTAATCACGCTACCTGCGGCAAATACAGTTACAAAAGGATTTAATATTACCGTAAATCTATTGAATGTTGGTAATGTAACTGTGGAAAATGCACCAGAAACAAATGACGTTATTCGATATGCCGGATGGAAATTTGAAACTCTCAAGTATCAGCATGTTGACGAAAGACTGTTATCGGAATTTGCAAATACAAAATTATCAGGTATTCCTAATCTTTATGAATATCCACTAAACGAATTTGAAGGCGAGTATACCTTTAAATTTACGTGTATCAGCAATTCGTCATATATGCTATCAAAATGATCTAAAGTTCCGGTTTTTATAAATAAACACATTAGAATAGGAGAATACACTATGGAAAATATTCAATTAGCAATTGCAAGTGCATCAGAGTCAAAGCCTCTAGATTTTAAACAGCATATCTATTCTGCTCTACAGGCTAAGGTATATGACGCATTGCAGACTAGAAAAATTGAAGTTGCAGGATCAATGTTTAGAGACAACGATGCTGAAATTGATGATAACACAAAATCAGAATTTCAATCTAGTTCAGAAGGAAACGTAGATGAGGACCTTTAAGTCATTCATACAAATTGACGAATTACAGACAATTGTTCCTAAAGCAAAAAAGGAACAAGAATTTGTTCGCTCTACATATTTGGCACAAGTAAAAGACCCAGGTGACTTAGAAAAAGTTGGTCCTGAAGAAGAAGGTCCTAAAGACGTTAAACTTGGTCAAGGTAAACGCCCTGCTGATAGATTAGACAACAAACAAAAATTTGCTGAAGAAGAGGTCAAAGAAATGAAAACGTATCGCAAAATGATGAAGTCTATGAAAGAGGCGGACTTCACAAAACAGCAAACAAAAATGGCACACACCATTGGAAAAGAATTTGAGAAAAAAGGTGTAGGCGATGAAGACAAAGGCGGTCCATATGCAGTTGCAACAGCAATGGTAAGAGATAAGCCTGAAGCGGCTAAGAAAGCATATGACACCATCAAAGCAAAAATGAAAGAAGATGTTGATGCTGAAATTCTTTTCAAACTGTATGAAGATTTAAACGAAGACAATCAAGAAGTGTTCATGGTTAAGTTAGAAGAAGACGCAGAAGCACTTTTATCATTTGCAAAAGAAATGGTAGAATAATATGGCTGATACAATAACCTCACAAACACTTAGAGATACTGCCTCACATTGGGCAGTAAAACTCACAAACGTTTCTGACGGCACCGGAGAAACTGACGTTGTAAAAGTTTCTGCTAATAATTTAGTTGCATCTAGCGGTGATGGCAGTTCTCAACGTTTAACAATCAATAAAGTATTTTGGTCTGTAGCATCAGGCACTTCCGCAACAATGTCACCGAGAGTTACGTTGAAGTGGAAAGGATCACCATCAAACACAGACATTATCACATTGACAGGTTCTGGTTATTGGGACCTAACAACATCAGGTCAATGTCCTCTTACAAATAACGCCGCAAATACTAATGGCGATATTCTATTGTCAACAGCAGGCTTCACCGCAAATGCCGCATACACAGTTATTCTTGAAGGTAAGAAAACTGCTGGATATTCTAGCCGTGAAACTACTGATGATGGGTTCACACCTTAATTAGTATGATATCATTCAAAGAGTTTATTTCTGAATCCGAAGTTGGCGAAGCAAGTATTGCTAAAGTCAATCGCATTCGCGCCGGAAAAGTTCAAAGAAGAAAAATTGTTTCTTTGCGTCCAGGATATAAAGTTCAAGATGGTAAACTTGTACGCATGACTTCTCAAGAAAGAATGCATCGTAAAATGGCACAAAGAAAAGCGGCAAGAAAAAGAAAACCATTGCTCACTCGCATTTTGAGAAAAAGAGCAATGTCACTTAGAAGAAGAAAGTCTGCGGGGATCAAATGAAATTAATCACAGAAATTAATGAACAAATTAATATTATCACCGAAGAGACTGAGGGTGGTAAAAAACAGTTTTATATTGAAGGACCTTTCATGCAGGCTGAACAAAAGAACCGTAATGGTCGTGTTTATCCTTTAGAAGTTCTTCAAAAAGAAGCAGGTAGATACATTGCTGAATACGTAAATAAAAATCGCGCATACGGTGAACTAGGACATCCAGATGGTCCTACAATTAATCTTGAACGTGTTTCTCATATGATCAAGGAATTGCGCCAAGAAGGTAATGACTTCTTTGGTAAAGCAAAGATCATGGACACCCCATACGGTAATATCGTTAAGAATCTTATGATAGAAGGCGCTTGCTTAGGCGTTTCTACAAGAGGTATGGGAACCTTAGAAGAAAAAAATGGCGTCAAGTATGTTAAAGATGATTTTTATCTAGCCACAGCGGCAGATATTGTTGCCGATCCTTCAGCACCCGATGCTTTCGTAAGAGGCATCATGGAAAATAAAGAGTGGGTTTGGGAAAACGGAATCATAAAGGAAGTGCAGATTGCACAATACAAAGATACGATTAAAAAATCTTCAAAGCGTGATTTGGAAGAAAATATGTTGCGTACCTTTAATGATTTCCTCTCTAAACTGTAATTTTTTTATAAATATATAAAGTAAATCTTTAAATACGCATAAGGAGAGCATTATGACTGACGCAATCAAAAAGGATCAAGTCATCGAAAATCAAGATGAACTGAAATCCGAAGAAATCGTAAAAGAAGAAATTAAAGTTGATGCCGCAGACGATATCAACGCAATTTTTTCTGGCGAAAATCTTTCTGAAGAATTTAAAACAAATGCAAAGGCTATTTTTGAAGCCGCAGTTGTTGCTAAAGTAAACGAACAAATTGAAAAACTTGATTCCGAATACGCAACAAAACTTGAGGAAGAAACTAAAGCAATCAATGAAAACATTGTTGCTAAAGTTGACGAATACCTTGAGTATGTTGTTAGCGAATGGATGGAAGAAAACAAGTTGTCAATTGAGTCTGGAATCAAAGCAGAAATCGTTGAAGATTTCATGACTGGATTGAAAAATCTTTTCGTAGAACATTACATCGATATTCCTGAAGAAAAAGTTGACATGGTTGAGGAACTAGCATCCAAAGTCGAATCACTCGAAGGAGAACTAGACAAGGCTGTTACTGAAAACGTCAACCTAAACGCACAGATCGGTAATTACAAGAAAGACACCATTCTTGCACAAGTATCTGAAGGTTTGACAGATGTTCAATCTGCAAAACTAAAATCTCTTGCTGAAAACATTGAATTTGTATCTGAAGAAGATTACAAAGAAAAACTGAATCTAACAAAGAAGAAGTATTTTGAGGAGTCTAAGACTCAAGACGTTACACCAGCAAAAGATCAGTTTGTTGCAGAAGAAACATTAGATGAGGAATTCTCTCCAGTAATGTCTCACTATGTCAAAAGCATTTCTAGAACCCTTAGGAAATAATTTTTTATAAATAACTCTAATAGTATATACTCAAAGGAGATAAACATGAATGTAAATCAACTCGTAAAGAAATGGACTCCAGTTCTGGATCATCCTGACCTTGGTGCGATTAAAGACGCACACAAGCGTTCAGTCACAGCACAACTTCTTGAGAACCAAGAAATTGCTTGCCGTGAGTCCTCATCTGGTGGCTATCAGTCCCCAACAAGCCTTCTGTCAGAAGCGGCTCCAGTTAACTCAATGGGCTCATCTTCTTCAACAGCAGGTGATGGTCACATCGACATTTACGATCCAGTTCTAATTTCACTGGTTCGCCGTGCCGCACCTAACTTAATCGCATACGATATCTGCGGCGTTCAGCCAATGACAGGTCCAACAGGACTTATCTTCGCAATGCGTTCACGTTATAGCGCACAAGACGGTACTGAAGCGTTGTTCAACGAAGCAAATACCGCATTCCCAGTTAACGCACAGTCACAGACTGGTGCTACACCAGCATCACTATCAAGTGGTACTGAGTACACAGTTGGTACTGGTTTCACAACTGCACAGGCTGAAGCACTTGGTGATGGCGCTGGTCAGGGCTTCAAAGAAATGGCATTCTCAATCGAGAAGGTTGCTGTTACTGCTAAGAGCCGTGCCCTGAAAGCAGAATACACAATGGAACTTGCACAAGACCTTAAGGCTGTTCACGGTCTTGACGCAGAGCAAGAACTTGCTAACATTCTGTCTACAGAAATTCTTGCTGAAATCAACCGTGAAGTTGTTCGTCAGATCAACATCTCTGCTACAGTTGGTGCACAAGAAAACGTTGCATCTGCTGGCACATTCAACCTTGACGTTGACGCTAACGGTCGTTGGTCAGTTGAGAAGTTCAAGGGTCTGATGTTCCAACTTGAGCGCGAATCTAACGCTATCGCTAAGGCAACTCGCCGTGGCAAAGGTAACGTTCTGATCTGCTCTTCAGACGTTGCATCCGCACTTCAGATGGCTGGTGTTCTTGACTACACTCCAGCACTTGCAAACAACCTGCAAGTTGACGATACAGGCAACACATTCGCTGGTGTTCTGAATGGTCGCATTCGTGTTTACATCGACCCATATTTCGCCGCATCTTCTGGCGTTCACTACGCTACAATCGGCTACAAGGGTACTTCCGCATTTGACGCTGGTCTGTTCTACTGCCCATACGTTCCTCTACAGATGGTTCGTGCAGTTGGTCAGGACACATTCCAGCCTAAGATCGGCTTCAAGACTCGTTACGGCATGGTTGCAAACCCATTTGCTACTTCAGCCGCAGACGGTACAATTTCGTTCTCTAACAAGAACGTTTACTATCGCAGAATCAACATCACTAACCTGATGTAATCGATAGAGCCGACAAAGATCGGACTTCAAAGAGGGACCTTCGGGTCCCTCTTTTTTTGTCTTATAAATACCTATGACACAATCAAAGGATTTGATATATGACAACAATACGAACAACACCAGTAAATAAAAGTTTTCTATCAAACAACAAATTCGATTTTGTTTTAGATAGAATTCCTAATTTTACTTTTGTGGTGCAAAGTGTAAATTTACCTTCTCTTGCACTACAATCTACCACAGTTAATACTCCATTTGTGCAATTGAGCATTCCAGGAAATCAATTGTCATTCGGTCAGATGACACTTTCATTTATTATTGATGAAGACATGCAATCATGGTATGAAATTTATAATTGGATGTTTCAATTGGGTAATCCAAAATCGTTCAACAAAAGAGGAACTTTAACTGGCGAATCAGGAACAAATACCCATGTTACCTCTGATGGCACATTGTTCATTAAAACCAATTCGAACAATATGAATTGGAAGGCAACATTTTATGAAATGTATCCAAATGATTTGGGTGATATCACATTCTCTACCACAGAGACACAAGATTTTTTAACATCTACCGTAACCTTCAACTACACGTATTATGAAATAACAAGAGCCGTAGGGACTTGACAAATTGCCTAGGTTATGTTATTATGTGAGAAACAATGAACGTGTGAGGATATTATGACATTAGATCAACTGATTGAAGCGTGGCGACAAGATGCACCTATTGATACTACCGAACTAGGTGTTGCATCAATGAAAGTGCCAGAGTTACACAGCAAATATTTAAAATTATATTTTGAGGAAAGACGTAAACTGAAGTCTATTGAATTTCAGTCGAAAGAACTTTCTCTAAAAAAGTATGAGTATTATAATGGAAAGTTATCCCAAGAAGAACTTGATGAACTGAATTGGGAACCTTTCATGAAGCGATTGATGAAGAATGAAATTGATATGTATTTGGAATCGGACAAAGATATTATACAGTCGAGTGTCAAAATTGTCAATCAAAAAGAAAAACTAGCATTCTTAGAAGAAGTTATCAAGAATATCAATCAGAGAAACTTCCAAATCAAGAATGCGATTGACTGGAAAAAGTTTACTAACGGTGTCCAATAAACTATATCTTTCTAAAGTAAATGAAGTTTACTTGCATATTCGATGCGAATCTTCAGACGCTATGGAACTGAATGAATATTTCACGTTCTATGTTCCTGGCTATAAATTCATGCCTGCTTTTCGTAATAAGATTTGGGATGGAAAGATTCGCCTGTTCAATTATCAGACAAGACAAATCTATGCAGGACTATTGCCTCACATAGAACGTTTTGCACAAGAGCGTGAATATGAAATTGAACTAGATGAATCAGTTGAAGGTGCAGATGAATTCTCTTTGAATGATGCTATGGAGTTTATTGACACTCTAGGCATACCTTTTGCTCCAAGAGACTATCAAGTAAAAGCATTTGTGCATTCGGTACGCAATCGAAGAGCAATGCTTCTTTCGCCTACTGCATCAGGCAAATCTCTCATCATCTATCTACTAGTGCGTTGGTTCAACTGCAAGACACTTGTTATTGTTCCTACAATCTCACTTGTCGCACAGTTGTATAAAGATTTTGAAGATTATGGATTCGATAGTAATTCTCATATTCATCAAATCATGGCAGGCGCAGACAAAACAACACAAGCACCAATTGTAATTTCTACTTGGCAGTCAATCTATAAGATGCCTAAAGAGTGGTTCTCACAATTCGACCTTGTAATTGGCGATGAAGCGCATTTGTTTAAAGCACAGTCACTCACAAAAATTCTGACAAATTTGACAGACTGCAAATATCGTTTTGGTCTAACAGGTACTCTAGACGGAACACAAACACATAGACTTGTGCTAGAAGGTTTGTTTGGTAGAGTAAAACAAATCACCACAACAAAAGAACTGATTGATAGTGGTAGATTGGCTAAATTTAAAATTAAGGCATTGATATTGAAGCACGATGAAGAATCTTGCAAAGCATGTAAAAATTTCAAGTATCAAGAAGAGATAAATTATATTATATCGAAACCTTCTCGCAATCGATTCATTCGTAATCTGACAATGAGTTTGAATGGCAACACACTTTTACTATATCAATTCGTTGACAAACACGGCAGAATATTGTATGATATGATCAAAGACACCATTCAGGATGAGAGACCAATCTTCTTTATTCATGGTGCAGTTGGTGTAGATGAGCGAGAAGAAGTTCGTAGAATTACAGAACAAGAATCAAATGCTATCATTGTAGCGTCATACGGAACATTCTCCACAGGCATCAACATTCGCAATCTACATAATATCATATTTGCGAGTCCATCGAAATCTAAGATTCGAACACTACAATCGATTGGTCGTGGTCTTAGATTGGGCGACAATAAAGAAGTTGCTACTCTGTATGATATTAGTGATGATATTACTTACAAGAGTAGAAAGAACTTTACCTTAGATCATTTCATGGAGAGAATGAAAATTTATAACGATGAAAAATTCGAATACAAAATTTACACCATCAACTTAAAGGATAATTAAAATGTTATGCAAAGTCCTTAAATTGAACACAGGTGAAACTATTTTAGGAAATATTACGGAAGAAGCACGTTCTTATATTGATGTGCATCGACCCATGAAAGTTAGTATTATACCAAATAGAAGTGGAAGTTTATCTGTTGCTCTCATGCGTTGGGAACCAATTTCTGATTTCGAAAACCCTGTTAGAATTTTTAAATATGCTATCGTAGCCGTGTCGGAACCATCAATTGAATTCAAAGACAACTACGCAGAAATTTACAATCAGTATGAGAACAAAGAATTTTTTGAAGAGAAGGCAGAACAGCCTAAAGAGGATGACACCTCCGAAAATCTAACAAAGATTGAAGAGATGTTAAAAGCGATGATGGAGTCAAACACTAATCACACACTCCATTGATTCATATCAAACAGGACACCCTGATTATACATAATTGTCAAGCCCCTGTCAACATAAAGCGAAGGAAATATTATGACTAAAGAAACTGCCCGCCACTACGTGGACAATGAACGTTTTTTGAGTGAGATGACTGTATTTCGAAATGAAGTCATACAAGCAAAAACAAACAATACCGAACGACCAAGAGTGCCAAACTACATTGGCGACTGTCTTTTCAAAATTGCAACGCACTTGGCACGTAAACCAAACTTTGCAAACTACACGTTCAAAGAAGATATGGTATCTGATGGTGTGGAAAATTGTTTATTGTACATTGACAATTTTGATCCTGAGAAATCTAAAAATCCATTCGCATACTTTACCCAAATTATCTATTACGCATTTCTACGCAGAATTCAAAAAGAGAAAAAACATTTGTACATCAAGTACAAGAGCATGGAGAATGAAGTTATCAATTCATTGATTGAAAACAATGGCGAAGAATTTGTAATTACCGGACTGAATGGCGCAATGCATGATGCATATAGTGAAGCATTTATTTCCGAATTCATCGAAACATTTGAAAGCAACAAAAAAAATAAAGTGGAAAAGGCAAAGAAGCCTAAAGCAACCACCAAGAAAAAAGGTAAGTTGGAAGAACTCTTGGAGAATGAAAATGAACACGAAAACACCGATCCCAGAATTGGTTAATCATTGGCTAAAAATTGTTAATAATAAAAAGTCGCCATATGATTTGAGAGAGCAGGCAGTCTTGCATTTGACGAACATTCGTGATACAATAGACAAGTCTCTAAGGAATAACAACCAACAAGGTAAGCATTATAAGAATGAGAATCGCACTATTAGGTGATACGCATTTCGGTGTTCGAAATGACTCAAAGATATTCCATGAATATTATGAAAAGTTTTATGACGAAGTTTTCTTTCCTGCTTTAGCGGAGAGAGGCGTTCGTCATATCATTCAACTTGGTGATCTATTTGATCGTAGAAAGTATATCAACTTTCTCTCTTTGACAGAGAGCCGTAGATATTTCTTTGACAAGTGTAAAGAGAATAATATTCATATTCATGCGTTAATTGGCAATCACGATATCTTTTGGAAAGAAAGTCTAGAAGTTAATTCTCCTAGTCTGCTTTTGCGCGATTACACTAACATTACTCTGTGGCAAGATGTTGGTACGCTAGAGATTGATGGTGTGAAGATTGATATGATTCCTTGGATATGCAAAGAGAATGAACAGAGAGTTTATGACCACATCAAAAATACCTCGGCATCTATTTGTGTTGGGCATTTTGAACTCGCAGGATTCAATTTGTCAAAAGGCGTTCAAAGTCATGATGGTGTAGACTCAAAGTTTCTTGATAATTACGCACATGTGTATAGTGGACATTATCACACACATTCAACACAAGACAACATCATGTATCTCGGTACACCATATGAGTTGTTTTGGTCTGACTACAAAGACAAAAAGTATTTTGGTATTCTCAATACAGAAGACTTGAGACTTGAACTTGTAGAAAATCCTTTGCGTAAGTTTTTCAAAATTAACTACGATGATCGACAGATGCAAATGGAACACTTGAAGACAATTGACTTTAGCAGATATCAAAGCGCATACGTTAAGGTAGTTGTTGTCAACAAGCAGAATCCATATTTGTTCGATAAGTTGTTGGATGAATTGTATAAGCAAACTCCGGCTGACGTAACGATTGTTGAAGACTTTTCAGACATAAGCGCGGAAGAAACTGACGAAGAGATTGTTGATCAAGCACAAGATACCATGACAATTTTATCGAACTTTATTGATGCACAAAGCCTAAATATTTCAGACACAAACAAACTGAAAACTTTGATGCGTGAACTTTATGTTGAGGCTCTATCTACAGAGAACATTGAATGATTGTATTTCGTAAATTAAGATGGAAGAATTTTCTGTCAACAGGAAATTATTTTACTGAGATGAATTTGGGTGACAATACTACCACACTTATTGTAGGTAGCAATGGCTCAGGCAAATCAACTATGCTTGATGCGTTGACGTTCGTTCTATTTGGTAAAGCGTTTCGTAATGTAAACAAAGGGCAACTCGTAAACACAATCAACGAAAAAGATTGTGTCGTTGAAGTTGAATTTGATACGAACAATAAGTCATATAAAATCATTCGTGGCATCAAACCTAATGTGTTTGAAATCTACTGCAACGATCAACTTGTCACACAATCTGCGGCAGTCAAAGACTACCAAGAACATCTAGAGAAATTTATTCTCAAACTCAATTATAAATCCTTTACTCAAATTGTGATGTTGGGTAGTGCATCGTTCACACCATTCATGCAATTGTCTGCATCGGATCGTAGAGCAATTATCGAAGACTTGCTTGACATTCAAATCTTCTCACGCATGAACGGCGTTCTCAAAGACAAGTTTCAATTGCTTAAAGAAAATTATGCTGAAGCAAAGTATGCGTTTGATTTGAAGAGCGAAAAGATTCAGATGCAAATTCAGTTTATTGAAAACTTGAAGAAGAATACTGAACAAAAGATTGCACAGCAAGAACTTGAAATTGCAAATACTCAAATTAAGATTGAACAGAGTATGAGTACCGAGTTTAGTCTGATGCAAGATTTGTCTGATTTGTGTATGCAAATTTCAGACAAAGATAAGGTTGATGGTAAACTTTCTAAGTTTGCTAACATCAAAAACAATCTAGGCAAGACAATGACAAAGGTAAACTCTGACATTGCTTTTTATAATGATAACGATGAATGCCCAACATGCAAGCAAGGTATTCCACACGAACACAAGCAAACAATTCTTGATGAAAGAAAATCAAAATTTCAGGAACTTGAAGATGCATTGTCTAAGTTGGATTCTGAGGTAGATCAACTAGCAGATAGGCAAGAACAGATTCTAGCAATTGCAGAACAGATTCAAGAAAAGAAATCTGAATTGACTTCTATTCAATCAGAGATATCCGCCGAGAAGCGTTACATAGAAACGTTGAGAAAAGACATTGAGAGAATCAGAAACGCAAAAGAAGATGTGAATGAAGAAAACAAAAAACTTCAAACTCTGAATACTGAAATCATTGACCTTGAAGCAAACATGAAAAATCTTTCCGAAGAAAGATTGTATTATGAAACCGCAACAACCTTGCTGAAAGATACTGGTATCAAGACAAAGATCATTCGACAATACATACCAGTCATCAACAAGTTAGTCAACAAGTATCTAACTTCATTGGACTTCTTTGTAAATTTCAACCTAGATGAATCTTTCAAAGAAACAATCAAGTCGCGTTATCGTGATGACTTTACCTACGCATCGTTTAGTGAAGGCGAGAAGCAACGCATCGACATGGCATTGATGTTGACATGGCGCGCAGTTGCTAAGTTGAAGAACTCGGCAAGCACAAACCTGTTGATACTCGATGAAATTTTTGATTCTTCATTGGATGCAAATGGCACCGAAGACTTGATGAAGATTCTTGATATGCTTGAAAGCACCAATCTATTTGTGATTAGTCATAAGGGTGATATTTTGCAAGATAAGTTTGCTCACACTATTCGATACGAAAAGGTAAATAACTTTTCTAGGATTGCAAAATGAGTGAAATTGCAAAAATTTTTCCTACTTCTCTTTATATTGAAAATAATATCTTGAGTGATGATGAGTTGCAGACTTTAGAGAATTTGATTCTGAATACGGATTGTGAGTCTGGTGGATTTAACTGGATGTCAAAGATAAAAAATTCACTAGGCACATACAATTTAAATGATGATCATAATTTTCACAATCTTATTGATAAGGTTTCACGCCATGTAAATTTGTTCAATAAAGAAATGGGTTCTGAATATAATTATTCTTGCCAATATTCTTGGTTCAACATTTATGAACAAGGAGATTATCAGGAATATCATCATCATCCAAATTCAACATATAGTGCCGTCTTCTTTTTGAAGTGTGATGTTAATAGTTCACCTTTGGTATTTCTAAATCCAATAGAACCTTTCGATATGCATCCAATTCAAAAACAAACTGCTTTGAATGAATTAAACTTCTTGACATGTAAAGTATTTCCTGTAAAAAACAGTCTTGTTATTTTTAGATCATACATTAAACATGCGGTGCCTAAACAAACTTCAGATGAGAAACGAATAACAGTTGCTTTTAATTTTTGAAAGAATAAATTATGAATGAAAATTTAAAATTAGTTCCTGAAACAGATTTAATTCTTAAACAACGATGCCAAGAATTTGACTTCGATAATCCTGCATTTGATCCAAAACAATTCGCAGAAAGCCTATATACCACTATGACAAAGTGTAATGGGCTTGGATTGTCAGCAAATCAAGTTGGTGTACCGTATAGAATTTTTGCAATTCGTATTGACGCCGATCCTCTTGTTTTGTTTAATCCTCAAATTGTAGATCAGTCTGAGGAAACAATTCTTTTAGATGAAGGTTGTTTGAGTTTTCCTTTATTGTATATGAAAATTAAAAGACCAGATTGGATTCGAATTAGATTCCAAACTTTTGATGGTCAAACTTATACTGAAAAATATGGTGGCATGACTGCAAGAGTTATTCTGCATGAGTATGATCATATGGAAGGAATCACATTTAAGGAGCGAGCATCTAAATTTGCTTTAGATCGTGCAATTAGAAAACAAACAATTTTGAAAAGAGCAAGAAAAAAAGCAAATGTCGTTTATCACAAACTGACGAAGCCAGATGGAACTTTGCATATTGTTCCTCAGATTGAAGAAACTTGGTACGAAAAAGATGAGTGAAATCTGGAAAAGGCGCCATCAGATAGACAAGGCGCGCCAAGAGAAAATGAAAGAGGCAATGGATGAATATGATCGCAAAGTTTTTTATCCTGCAAAAAAGCAACTGATTGAAGATTGCGAAAAAGAAGGACATTCTGGCGGAAAATTTCACGACAACGGATTTGGATGGTCGTGGTTCTATTGCGGTAAATGCGGTGGTCGATATGATATTACAGGACCAAATGGAGAAAAAAAGTGAGTGAAGACATGATTGCTAAACGCGAATTAAATTGGTGGGAACACTATCCACTACATCAACTATGGTGTAATGATGCTTGTCCTTTAGTGCCTCGATTTGAATATCGAAAAGGTGATGAATGGAATGCAAACAACTGGTTCTTTCATTGGTTGATTTTTAAAGTGTGGACACTAGAGCATTTTGCTTTTGGTGCTGAAGTTAACCTTGAGGCTGATAGCATTACAATTGGGTTTCTTGTTCCTTATCTGAGAATCTTCATTGGGTTTCATCATATGTGGCAATGGACTTGGCTATGTGCATTAGGTCGCAAGTTGCGCCGCAGACCAGCATTGAAGAATGACAAAGGAGAATACAATTGAAACCTTGGCAACATGGATATGAACTAGACTACCTTAAAGGTTTAGAAAAACAGTATGAAGAGTACAACAAATACACGTTATCTCCATTCGCAAAGTATAAGAAGAATAACATTGCTGAATCACTCAATAAAGGAACTCTAATTAATTTGGGTGATGCGATGTTTGAAGTTGTCGTGAGTAAATCTGCATCAAACATTACAATGCATGGTGATACCGTTATCGCGAAGAAACAAAAAGATGACGTTACCATAGGAAAACTTGTAGGAAATATCAACACACTCAGAAAACAAATTTCATTGCTTAATGGAAAATGTTTTTTCTTGTATGTGTGGGCAGAGAATAAACCACATTGCGTATTAGCAGAAGATTTAGGATTTTGCTATGTTGGTCCTAAGATTACCACATATGGCGAAGTGTATTCAATTTACTATAAAGGATTGCCAAGAGATTTTCCTAAAGTTGATCCTGCGGAGTATCTCTCCATTCGAAAAGTTGACAATGTTGATCTAAATGTGATAGAATCAATTCACAACAAACTTAAAAATTTACCTGAATTTACTAATCACTACAGCAATTATAATAAAGACAAATCATGGTCTGCACTATCCTTGAGGGGTTATTCGTCGGACCCATCTTTCATAACCAAACCTATAGAGATGAATGACAAATGGAAAGAAGAAAACAAAGACGAAGATTTTTACATGCAAGATACTGCATTATTCAAGCAATTCGAAGAGGTAAAAAGTTTATTAAAAAACTACGGGGAAAAAATTCATAGAGTTAGGTTTATGAGATTGAAACCTGGTGGTGGAGAACTCGAACGACATACTGATCAAGTTGATCCCGATTCAGGTGGTAGTAAAGGAAAACTAGCACGTATTCATTTCCCTATCAAGACAAACAATAAAGTTGAATTTACAGTATGGGATACAAAAGGTAATCCACAAAAAATTCACATGAAAACTGGTGAGTGTTGGTTTTTGGATACTCGAAAACCTCACATGGCGGTAAATGGTGGAGATGAAGAACGTATTCATCTTGTAGTTGATATCGTGACAGAAGATAAATTATATGACAAACTTGTTAACTCCTGAAGAGTATTTGAATACAATCAAAGGATGGGAAGACCCAAATCCACCTCCTGTTGTTGAAGAGTATAATGGCTTTTATGTTGTTCGCGATGACAAATTGGGTTATGGTAGCAAAGCAAGATTCATTGATTATCTTGTAAGCACAGAAGGCGATGAGTGGGTGTTCGGTGGAGCAAACAAAGTTGGTTGGGGTCCCATTTCTCTAACGCATGTTTGTAATAAGTACGGAAAGAAAGCAACATTCTTTATGGCTAAACGTAGTGAACCAACATGGCACCAACAAAAAGTTTTAGATATGGGTGGCACCATTCATTGGGTAGCAAATGGTATGTTGAACGTCACTAAAGCGAAAGCACGTAAATATTACGAAGAAGATACTGTGTCTCGCAGAGTGCTACCGCTTGGCTTAGAACATCCAACGGTTCTAGGTTCTATCATCAAAGTTGCAAGATCACTCAAAGTCAAACCTACAGAAATTTGGACTGTTGCATCCAGCGGCACACTTAATCGAGGATTGCAATTGGCATTTCCTGAAGTTCCTGTATATGCAGTTGAAATTGGACACAAAATGAATGACTATGAAAAAGGTCGTGCAGTCACAATGCGTTCTTCATATAAGTATGATCAGGCAGTAGAAGAAAGTAGGTTACCTCCTTATCCTAGCGAAAAATATTATGATGCTAAGATTTGGGATTTTGTATCAGTTAATGGGAAAAAAGGCGCACTAATATGGAACGTAGCATAGAAATTATTGATAATTTTCTTCCTGAAGAACTTCATACTATCATTAAAAATACAATGATGGGTAGTGATTTCCCTTGGTTTCTTTTGAAATATAAGGTAGGAGAAGGTCTCATTGAAGAAACTCCTCTAGAGGATTCTCGAATTGATTTTCAATTTACACATTCGTTTTATAAAAACTTTTCTCCTCAAAGTCACATGTTTAATTTACTTGTTCCTTTACTTGATAAATTAAAGCCTAGTGCTTTGATCAGAGTTAAAGGTAATCTTACTGTGTATTCGGAAAAGAATTTAGACTATCATTATCATATCGATACCGAAGAACATGTTCAATGTAAAACTGCAATTTATTATGTCAACACTACAAATGGTCCAACTAAATTTGAAACGGGAGAAATTGTAGATTGTGTAGAAAATAGAATCGTCATATTTGACAACCGGATAAGGCATACAGGAACTACATGTACTGATGAAAAAACTAGGTGTGTATTGAATTTTAACTACTATCAATAAAGGAGTTATTATGAGTAGCGAAGAATCTAAAGTTAAACATTCTCGCAGAATTCTTCAAAAAGAGAATTATATTCATAAACAATTAAAAATTGCAAAGGCACATAATATACCAGTGGACGAACCTCATATGTTGGCAAAGCATAGCGCAACAACATGCGGTGATTCTAATTGTGTTATGTGTGGCAACCCTAGAAAGTTTTTTGGTGATCCTACAATTCAAGAAAAAAGATTTTATCAAAAGAAACTCGAAGAATAGAACATGATATTTTGGAATAAAAAAAAGGAAGTAATTTTAGATTGCTTTACGTGGTCTGAAATTGCATTCGAAAATGCAAAAATAGAACGTGCCTCTAAGTATTTTCCTGAGTGGTGGAAAAAACTATCCAAAACAGTTTCAGATGGGAGAGGTACAATAAAAAATTGCGTTGGCTTTACTGAATACTATAAGCGAGGAATTATAATTCCTTCTTGGTTTGAAATGAATTTGATTATTCGGTCTTTTAAAAATACTGAACAACTCTTTGCTTGGGAAGTATCAAATAAAGATGTGTCTACTGAAGATTCTCATACATCGGATCAATTCAATGGATTTTCAATTCACGAAAATTATTCGACCCATAATATAAAATTTTGTTCTCCGTGGCATTTAAAAACTAAAGATGAAATTTACTTTTCTTGGTCGCAACCTATATGGAATCAACAAAGTCTTGCATCTAAATTAACTTTAGTTCCTGGAATTACTGAATTCAAATATCAACATGCCGCAGAATTAAACTATTTCTTTTGTAGAAAAGAAGAAGATGAGTTAATTAATATTCCTCCTTTGACGCCATTGGCAATATTGCATCCAATGACCGAGAAAAAAATAGTATTGAAGCATCATCTAATATCTAGAGAAGAATTCAGCAAAAAATTCGATAACAAAATGTTGTTATTCAATAACAATTTTTATAAAAAAAAGCGAAAACTTGCTGACATGCAAGAATCTCAAAAAAAGAAATGTCCATTTCATTATGATTAAAGAAAAATACCTTGGCACTTACATGAAGACTGCAAGATTGTTTGCTAGTCACAGTAGTGCCGTGAGAAAAAAAGTTGGTGCTGTTATTGTGAAAGATGACAGAATTATATCCATTGGGTACAATGGTATGCCAACAGGTTGGGACAACACATGCGAAGATAAAACTTATTGTGACGATGGCGAATATTCCCAACAACTTTATCCCAAAGATGCAAATCAATGGATGAGATACAATCTGAAAACAAAGCCTGAAGTCATTCATGCGGAATCGAATGCCATTGCTAAACTTGCCAAAAGTGTTGAGAGTGGTGATGGTGCAAGTATGTTTATCACTTGCGCTCCATGCATAGATTGTGCTAAAATGATATATCAGGCTGGTATAAAAGAAGTCTTCTATGGCGAAAAGTACCGAGATGACAACGGCATTGAATTCCTAAATAAATGCAACATCTCAGTAAAGCAATTGGCATAGTGCTACTTACACTAGTGTGTTTTGGAATGTGTTTACTCATCATTCCGATGATAGGTATGGTGATTGGAGTAATGAAAGGATTAGTATGAAAACATTTGATACATTTGAATCTGTTGAAAATATGAATGGTTGTATGAAGCGACCTATTATCGTTCACGCAAAACAAATTGCAGAAGATTTTAGAGTTAACACTCTTGAAGGAAACTATAAGCAAGGCAAAGCAGGCGATTATCTCATGCGTGGCGTTGATGGTGAATTGTACATCTGCGACAAAGAAATTTTCGAAAGGACATATGACTTTGTATGAAATACAAATACGAAGCATTTAAAGACTACTTTGAAGAGATAGAAAATTATTGCTTGAGGCTCGAACGATTTCATGAGGAGTTTTCTGCTGTGCCTGAAGAAAGACGCCAACGCATGATCGAATGGCTTGAATCTGCGTTTGATTGTGGAAGAGAAAAGAAAAACAATGACTAAGCATTTTTATGAACGAAACGATTGGTTACTAGACCATGAAACGAACAAGACGTTCGAACAAATACAATGGATGACAGACGATGAATTCAAGCAATGGTTTATTGACATGCGTAAGGCGGTTGTTTATGCATGGGATAACCTCAATCAGCCTCCAAGGGTCGGTTGGGATGAAGACGAAATTCGAAAACAGTTTAGAGAGATGTACGGGTTTCCTGTGCATGAGTTTGAACAAGTCGATGAACTCACAGGCGAAAAAGATGTAATTCGAAACACAAGTGTTGTCGGCAATGCGGCTAATCAATGGTTTCCTACCATGATGAAAACACGCATAAACTACACTAAGAATGATGATGGACTTTCAATCTATGACCACTTTGTGCGTGATGATCTTTTAGAGAAGACTCTAAAATATGCAAAGCGTCACTATAAGCGTGACTCTTTCTATCACTATTCAAACACAATCAAAGTTGGTGAAGTAATTCAGATTGGTAGTCATAAAAAGAAATTCAAGACTGGTGATGAATTTGTTCAATATTTTGAGCAAATGAACTTGCGTGAGTATGGCTATGACTATTGGGTAGAATCCCGTGATGATGAAGAAGAATATACTGGCTACAATGAAGACTTGAAGAATGCAAAGTATCTAGAAATTGCAGACTTGTCTTTGTGCAAAGAACACACCATAAAGAACATTCAAGCGAAACAATCAAAGTATCGCATTCGCATTTACAAGATGGGTCAGAAAATTTTCCCTCTTGGATTCAAAGCATTCCGCGTATCGTGGTGTCAATACGCAGTAAACTTTCCTCCATTGACTGCAAAGTATCTCTATGAAAAATTCACAAAGCATATTCAAGGACAAGATAGAATTGTTGTTTACGATCCCTCTAGTGGTTGGGGCGGTCGCATTCTCGGTGCTATGTCTGTCCGTAGTAGCACTCCCCTACATTATGTTGGTACTGATCCTAATACTGATCACACTATTAGGAGCGATAGTGGTGATAGTTCTACTAAGTATGCCGATTTGGCTAATTACTTCAATGCCTCAAAGAACTCTGGAGTATTGTTTGAAAGCGCCCATACTTTCGACATATATCAATTGGGTTCTGAAGTCATTAGAGAAGACAAGCGATTCCAAGAATACAAAGGCAAACTAGACATGGTGTTCACTAGCCCTCCTTACTTTGCAAAGGAAGCGTATAGTGAAGACCCAACACAATCGTATAAGAAGTTTACTGGCTATGATGCATGGCGTGAAGGTTTCTTGCGTCCAACGCTAGAGACTGCTGTTGAGTGGCTACGCAATGATCGTTATCTGTTGTGGAACATTGCTGACGCAAAGTTTGGTGCTGACATGCTACCACTCGAAAAAGATAGCAAAGATATTCTAGAAGAACTTGGTATGATATATAAGGGTGTGTTAAAAATGTCGCTGGCGCAGATGCCAGGAGGCAACCGCATTGACCCTGATACAGGATTACCCAAAGCAAAAAACTTTTGCAAGGTGAACGGCATGTGGTTGAAGTATGAACCCATTTTTGTATTCTACAAACCATGAAAGTTATCATAGCAGGAACAAGAACACTTACAAACTGGCAATTCTTTGTGGATTTGCTTGATACAGTAGACCGTTCACAATGGACCGAAGTTGTTTCTGGCGGCGCATATGGGGCAGATGAATTCGGTGAGCGTTATGCCGCTATTCATAACATTCCCGTTAGAGTTTTTCCTGCCGATTGGAAAAAATATGGTAACGCCGCAGGTCCCATTCGCAACAAACAAATGGCAGAGTATGCCGATGCACTGGTTGCAGTCTGGGATGGCAAGTCTAGAGGCACAAAAAACATGATAGATACGGCTATCAGCATGGGTTTGGATGTAAAAGTGTTAAATTATTGACTTTTCCTCGCTAAGTTATTGATTTTTAAGGGCTTTTTTTGTTGTTTTTTGGCAACTTGACGTAAAATAGTTGTTGACATTCTCTCCCATAGGTGTATAATAGACTATGTTGAGTTGAGAGAGGTCACTATGGGTCAGACTGTTTCGTTATGGACAATGCGTGGTGTGTCAAAAGCAAAGACGGCTAAGGCTATTCTGTTTTTGAACACCGAAACCAATCAAGAGGCTTGGATGCCTCTTACTGTTGCAAGTGTTCGTTTCATTGGCAAGGACTATCAGGTGCAGGTAACGGTACCGAGTTGGTTCTACGGCAAGATTCAATGGAAGCAACCTTCCACTTTCACTCCCAAAGCAAAACCTGCTAACCCTTACATTGGTGCCGATGTTGGCAACATGATGGAAGAGCGAATGGTGCTTGAGGAAATGTCGGATTCTGAAACTGGTGAAGCAAAGGCAAAACTTTTGTCGCGCATTGCCATGATTGATGCGGCAGTCAAAGCGGCTTATGCTTGACATTACCAATCGGTTGTGCTAGAATACATACATACTGATTGAGGAACACATGGATAATTTTCAGAATTCAAAATCCAACCTTGCGAAACTTCTTGCTACAGAAAACATTACTGTAGAATATCGCAAGGCTCAAACCGCGGCGTTCAATGTGGCAACCCGCACACTAACTCTCCCTGTTTGGAATGATCTTACGCCTGAAATGACCGACCTGCTAATTGGTCATGAGGTAGGACATGCACTTGATACGCCAGTAGAATATGGCGACAAAGAATTGCAAGGTTACGGCAAAGGCTTTAAGACTTTTCTAAACGTGGTCGAAGATGCACGTATTGAGCGCCGTATCAAAGACCGCTATCCAGGTCTCAAGCGTTCATTCTCTAAGGGCTACCAAGAATTTATTTCCCGTGACTTTTTTGAAGTCAACGGCAAAGATGTTTCGAAGATGCTGTTGATCGACCGAATCAATTTGCATTTCAAGATTGGTCCTTTCTTCCCTGTTAAATTCAATGAAGCCGAAACCGCACTTGTCAAAAAGGTTGCAGGTTGCGATTCGTTTGATGATGTAATTGCAGTATGCAAAGAATTGTATGACTACTGCAAGCAAGAGTTGGAAGACAAGCGCCAAGAGGCTATGCAAGAGTTTCAGGCTAGGGTCGAAGCGGGTGAATTCGATGATGAATTTACCGATGACATTGATGATCCGTTCAATGATTCGAATGATGATTTTGATTATCAGAATCCGAATGATGTTGATGGTGCAGATTCTAGTGATGAAGGTGATGATGATTATGAAGACGGTTTCTCTCATGGTCGCCAAGAGCCACAGTATCGTGATCCCGCAGAATTGAAGCCTTATGATGAGGTGAAAGCCGCAACGGATGAGAATCTGGAGAAGGCTCTCAAGTCCATGACTGAACAAAAAGAATTGATGGTCGGTTCTGTTCCTTCTGCGACACAATTCAAGTATGACAATCTGATTGTCAACTACAAGAAAATCATTGGTAAAATTTTGATCAATGATGTTATTGTCAACAAGGAATACAAGTTTAATTTGATTTCGGAATTCGAAGGCAAGAACAAAAATGCTATTGCATACCTTGTCAAAGAATTCGAAATGAAAAAGAAAGCGGCAGAGTTGCGCCGTGTAACTGTCTCCGATACGGGTGTGCTCGACACTAACAAGTTGCACACTTACAAATTCAATGATGATATCTTCCGCAAGGTTGGTTCTGTCTCTGCCGGTAAGAACCATGGTGTTGTGATGTTCCTTGACTGGTCTGGTTCGATGAGTGACAACATGAAAGGCACCATTGAACAATTGATCACAATGACTACATTCTGCCGTAAAGTGAATGTGCCTTTCGAAGTGTATGCATTCTCTACTCAATATCGGATTGATGAATATGATAGTTTCGGTATGTTGATTCCAAAGCCCGCTACAGTCTCGAACGTAACTGGTGTACTCGAACTTGATGCACATTGGAATCTGTTGAATCTGTTCTCTAGCCGTATGAAGACAAGTGAATATCGCCGTATGGCAAATGACTTGTTGAACTATGGTGAGTTGATCGGCAACTACTTTAAACACGGTTATATTGAAGAGCGTTTCCGTCTTGGTGGCACTCCTCTAAATCAATGTATTCTTGCCGCTTCAGGTATCGTAAACAATTTTCGCAAGGCTTACAAGGCTGAAATCGTTGATGTTATGATCATGACTGACGGCGAAGACGGTGACTCGATGTGGACTTCAGGTGAAAAGTATGGAACCGTGCGTATTGGTTCTTCCACTTATCGAAGTGTTTCGTATCTCGAAGACAAAGAAACTTGTAAGAAGTATCGGGTAAGTGACTCTGGTGTTACGCCCACACTACTTCAAATTCTGAAAGACAAGACTGGTTGTAATTTGATTGGTTTCTACATTCTCAGTAAGGGTCGCCGTCATTTTGATCAAGCATTGACACGTTTCCGCACAATGACTTCAAATGATGCGTTTGCAAAATTCAAGTTGGAGAAGTTTTACTCTATTGGCAACTATGGCTATGATCAATATTTCTTGATCCCTGGTGGTAGTGATCTTTCGGTAGATGATGAAGACTTGGATGATCTGTTGGGCGAAAACAACACTAATGTTAGTGCCCGCAAACTTAAGGGTGCGTTTCTCAAGATGAACAAAAACCGCTTGACTAACCGCATTCTACTGTCCAAAGTGATTGAGGAAATCGCTTGACTTTCCTCCACTTACCGTGTATAATATATTTTGTTGAGTGATTGATTTACCCCTTGAAAGGAACTTTATAATGATTAGCCGTGAACAAAAAGTTGCGTTTCTGACTGAAGCCGCAAATCGTTTCGGTGCTACTGTGACTCGCCAGCAAATTGTGTCCCTCGCCGAAGAAGGTTTCGGTCGGCACTTCTGGCTCGAATCTGATAAGTATCGCGTTGGTCGTGGTACCTATCAACTTCCACTTGATGAATTTAACGTCAACTTGAATGGCGTTTCTGCTAAAGTAATTGAAATGCCAAAGCAAACTACCCCTACTGCCGAAGTGAAAACTCCTGCAAAAATTTCATCTGTTAGCCGTGTTGAAGAAGGTGCGATTATTCCTAAAGTGAATAGTCTATATGTGCCTTTCGGTTTCTTTGACAAGATGAAGGCTATTATTGCTAGTCAACGATTCTATCCCACGTTCGTTTCTGGTCTCTCTGGTAACGGCAAGACTTTCATGGTCGAACAAGCCTGCGCCCAAGCCAAGCGCGAATTTCTCCGTGTGAATATTTCACCTGAAACTGATGAAGATGATTTGATTGGTGGCTTCCGTCTGATTGATGGTGAGACTAAGTGGTTCGATGGTCCTGTTATTCAGGCTATGAAGCGTGGCTCTGTTCTTGTGCTTGATGAAATCGACCGTGGCTCTAATAAACTTATGTGCTTGCAAGGTATTCTTGAAGGCAAAGGTGTTCTGATTAAGAAGACTGGTGAGTTCGTTGAACCTGCAAAGGGTTTCAATGTGGTTGCTACTGCAAACACCAAGGGTAAGGGTGATGAAACTGGTCGCTACATGGCGGCTACGATTCTTGATGACGCCTTCCTTGAGCGTTTTCCGATTACCGTTGAACAAGAATATCCTGATGTAAAGATTGAGACTAAGATTCTCACTAAGATGTTTGATAGTCTTGGCATTCAAGACAAAGCATTCGCAGAAAATCTTGTGAAGTGGGCTGATATCATTCGTAAGACTTTCGAAGAAGGTGCGATTGATGAAATCATTTCCACTCGCCGTTTGGTTCACATTGCTGAAGCATACACTATCTTCAACGATAAGATGGATGCGATTCAATTCTGTATCAATCGTTTCGATGGCGAAACTAAGAATTCTTTCCTTGATCTGTATACCAAGATTGATGCTGGTATTGATCCGAGTGCGGCTCCTGCCGAAGTGAAGCCAGAAGCAAATGAAGAAGAAATTCCATTCTAAATAATAAGTCTCTCTGACAAAGAGGTCACTCAATGTGGCCTCTTTTGTTATATATAAGTATATCGCAACTCTAACATTATGGAGATATAATGAAATTTGAACTTGATCTATCCCAACTCCGAACTAAAAAACTGTTTATTGCAACACCAATGTATGGTGGTCAATGTCACGGAGCATACACAAAGGCAATCTCTGATCTAATGATTCTTTGTACCAAATATGGCATTGAAGCAAAACTGTTTTTCATTTTCAATGAATCGCTGGTGCAACGCGCACGTAACTATCTTGCAGATGAATTCATGCGAAGCAATTTCGATTACATGATGTTCATTGATAGTGATATTCATTTTGAAGCACAAGACATTCTTGTAATGATGCACTTTGCACTTAACAATGATAATATGGACGTTATCTGTGGTCCTTATCCTAAGAAGGCAATCTCTTGGGAGAAAATCAAACTTGCAGTTGACAAAGGTTATGCCGATAAGAATCCAAATCAACTAGAAGAGTTTGTTGGTGACTATGTTTTTAATCCAGCGGATGGAGTAACACAATTCAGAATTGATGAACCCGTTGAAGTAAAAGAAGGCGGTACAGGCTTCATGCTCATCAAGCGTTCTACTTACGAAAAGTTTGATCAGACATATCCAAATCAACGTTATCGTCCTGATCACGTTCGCACTACCCATTTCGATGGTTCACGCGAAATCACCGCATACTTTGATTGTCCAATTGATCCAGAATCAAAGCGTTATCTTTCTGAAGACTACATGTTTTGCCAATGGTCGCGCAAAGCAGGACTTAAAGTTTGGTTGCTTCCTTGGCTACGTTTGAAACATGCTGGCTCATACATCTTTGGTGGTTCGCTTCAGGCACTTGCCGCAGTTGGCGCATCACCTACAGCAGGTGCAGATGTAGCAAAGAAAGATGTTAATAGTGGTCTTGGTGTAAACGGAAATCTTGCGCCTGTGGCTAAACTAGGCGAAGTGAAAAAAATTAAGAAGTAAGGACTGTGATGATTGACTATCGTTATAATGAAGATAAATTGATTGCGGAAATCAAACAATACATTGATTCCACTTATGGTCAACATTACTCCCAAAATAAATTTCAGGCTACAGAATTCATCATCGATGGTGGACATGGTGAAGGATTCTGTATCGGAAATATTCTGAAGTATGCACAACGCTACGGAAAGAAAGAAGGCAAGAATCGTAAAGACTTGCTAAAGGTTCTGCATTATGCTATAATTATGCTACATGTTCATGATTTGAATGAGGTGAAAAATGAAACTAAGTGAAAATACTGTTGGTCTGTTGAAGAACTTTGCTACAATTAATTCTGGTATTCAGATTAAGGCAGGTTCTACAATTCGAACAATCTCTAAACAACAAAACGTTCTTGCGAAGGCAACTGTCGCAGAGAACTTTGATTCGGAATTTGTAATCTATGATCTGAATCGTTTTCTTGCTTTGATTACTTCTCTAGATTCTCCTGAGATTGCTGTCAATCCAGAGAAAAAAAATCTAACCGTGAAATCCGGTTCATCGAAAACCACATACGGTCTGTCCGATGAATCTATGATTGTTGCTCCTCCCAACAAGGAACTTAAACTAGAAAACGCCGAAGTGAATTTCAAACTCACGAAGGAAGACTTCAATCAAGTTTTGAAACTCTCGGGCATTTTGGGACTCCCTAACATTGCAGTTGTTGGCGATGGTAAGAACATTTCAATCTCCACATTAGATGTGAAGAATGATGAATCGGATAATTTTTCTATCAAGGTCGGTGATACCGAAGCAAACTTCAAGATGATTTTTGCTACAGAAAATCTTAAGATGGTAACCGGTAACTACGATGTTTCCATTTCCTCAAAAGGTTTCGCACACTTCAAGCATGAAAAAGACCCTATTGAATATTGGGTTGCACTTGAAGCCGGCTCTAAGTATGAGGGTTAATTATGAGTAATGTAATCATTCCATCATCACCCGATGATCGCAAGAAAATTCGTGGAGCACTCGAAGAAATTTCCAATTCTCTCACACGCATCGAAGCAGAGCGTAGTTTGATTAAAGAAATTCTTCAAGATGTTGAAGATAACTTTGAACTGCCTAAAAAGTATACTCGCAAGGTTGCTAAAATCTTTCATAAGCAGAATTTTGCTGAAGTGAAAACTGAGCAAGAAGATTTGGAAACAATCTACGAAACTGTAACGGGACCACAGCCATGAATCCAACACGCCGCAGAATGCTAACAGGTACAGGTCTTGTTGGTGCGTTTGCCGCTGGCTTCTTTGCGCCAAAGGTTGTAGTTGAAGTCAAAGAAAAACTTCAACAACCAAAGATCGAAGACATTCGGCATCTTGCACCTTTAAGTTCAACAACACTCATGTTGTCTGCTGATAATCGAACTGCTGAAGAAAAACAAAAAGAAAATCCTCCAATGATTGGTAATGGATTTTATATTCAGCCTATGGAGCCACATAAAGAAACTAACAAAGTTACTATGTCTGTTGGTAAAGATAATCGTTTGTGGATTCAAGTTGATGGACAATGGCGCAGAGTTGCACTTGATCCTTCTTGGTGTGATCCAACTTACTGTGATCCGGCAGAAGAAGCCTAACACCAAATTTGCATTCTAACATGCAATATGTTAGAATATTATTATTATGTTATTGTGAGGTGATGAATGCTACAAGATTTTTTGTGGGTAGAAAAGTATCGTCCTAAAACTGTAGAAGACACAATTCTTCCAGCGGATTTGAAGGCGACATTTCAAGAGTTTGTGAACAACAAAAATGTTCCCAATCTTATTCTGACTGGTGGTCCTGGCGTAGGCAAGACTACAGTTGCAAAGGCAATGCTTGAAGAACTTGAGTGTTCTTACATTGTCATTAACGGCTCGATGAACGGCAACATCGACACCCTACGAAATGAAATTAAAAACTTTGCTTCAACTGTTTCATTCTCTGGTGGACGAAAATATGTCATTCTTGATGAGGCTGATTACCTTAATCCTCAATCTACTCAACCCGCATTGCGGAACTTCATGGAAGAGTTTTCTGCTAATTGTGGTTTTATCCTTACTTGCAATTTTCTTAATCGTATCATCGCCCCTCTCCACAGTCGATGCTCCGTTGTACAATTTAAGATAAACAGCAAAGACAAACCCAAACTCGCATCACATTTCATGAAGCGAGTGACTGGCATTTTGGAAACCGAGAAGGTTGAATTCGAACAGAAAGTTGTTGCAGAAGTTATTATGAAGTATTTCCCTGACTGGCGCAGGGTTCTGAATGAACTTCAACGATATTCTGCTACGGGTAAGATTGATGCTGGACTGCTTACGAATCTAACCGAAGACAATACCAAGTCTCTTATCAAGATGTTGAAAGATAAAGATTTCAACGGTATGCGTAAGTGGGTCAATGATAATCTAGACAATGAACCAAATGTTTTGTTTCGCAGAATGTTTGATGGTTGTCATGAATATCTCGCGCCTAAAAGCGTTCCGCAAATGGTTATGATCTTGGGCGAATATCAATATAAGTCTGCATTTGTAGTTGATCAAGAAATTAATTTTGTTGCATTTCTAACTGAAGTGATGGCGTCTTGTGAATTCAAATGAAAGACATATTGTTGAGAAATTTGAATTATGCTTCAGGAGGTAGAGGCTTAGATTTAAGACAACTGAATAAAATTTTTAGTTATCTGAGCGAAAAAGAAGTTGCCGGCTTGGTTCAATGTCTTTCCATTGCGTACAAACAGCATGGTCTTGACTGGTTGAATCCACACATTTCAATTGAGACTGAGTTTGTCGAAAAGTGGTATACTTGGAAACAAATTGATGAGCCATACAATGAAGATTGGGGATTTCCTAGAAATTCTACTGGGTGTTATCTGTATGGAATTTTTAAGGATCAACAAGTGCCGAAAGAAGTTGATTTTTTATCTGAGAATGTGATATACATAGGACAGAGTAGTTCTATGACAAGAGACGGAATGTATCAACGAAGAGCAGACTTTAAATCAAACATAAAGAATGATTTGATTCGAGACTATTCGGGTAATTCAGTTTTATTTAAAAATATTTTTGGCAAAGATCATCTTCAATATGTCTATCAGGCATATCTTCCTCTACACCAAAAAGACTGTGAGAGAAAAGAAATGGAAATCTTTTGTCAATATTATGATAAGTACAAAAGACTTCCTGTATTAAATTATGTTACCGATTTGAAAAGAGTAGAGAAAGCCTACTCTTCTTATAGGATGTGGAATGATGAATCCCTTTGATTTTCTAAAAGCAATTAATGAGACAAAAAAAGATTTGATGACGAATTCCGAAAATGATGAACTTTCGGAAAAGTCTTATACGGCATTCATCGTCAATAAAGGACTTTCTTTTTTCCCCGATACGATTCTCTATGCTAATGAGATGAATCGTTTACACAACCTTGATAATAAACCTCAATTTTCCTATTTACTAAATAGTGTCAGACCGCGAAAGCGATATAGCAAGTGGTTGAAAAATGAGTTGATCGAAGATATCAAGGTTATTTCTGAATATTTTAACTACAGTTATCCAAAGGCTAAGCAAGTAGCGCACCTGATATCTCCTGAGCAACTTAACACCATAAAAGAAAAACTACAAAAAGGTGGATTGAAAACAAAGGAGAAAAATAATGGCAATTGATATTGAAGATTTGCTAGAGGTTAGATTAAAAAATGAAGATGACTTTCTGAAGGTTAAAGAAACACTTACCCGAATTGGTGTTGCGTCACGAAAAGATAAAACATTATATCAATCGTGTCACATTTTACATAAACGCGGAAAGTATTATATCGTTCATTTCAAAGAACTATTTGCACTTGATGGCAAAAATACGGATTTCGAAGATAACGATTTGGGTCGCAGAAATACAATCGCTAAGTTACTAGCCGAATGGGGACTCGTTGACTTAGTGAATAATAATAAGGCTGAACAGCCTATAGCACCCTTGTCGCAAATTAAAATCATTTCTCATAAAGAGAAAGATGAATGGCAGTTGGTAACCAAATACAACATAGGCAAGAAAAGAGAAAATTGATGGAAGAACTTATTGCACAGGCAAAGATAGTTTTGGCAAATCATTACGCCTTTTATCTAAAGGCGCAGAACTATCATTGGAACGTAACTGGTCCTGATTTTAGTCAGTATCATGACTTGTTCAGTAAAATTTATAATGAAGTTGGCGACACAATCGACAATCTTGCCGAACAAGTTCGTGCAATGGATTCTTATGTTCCAGCAAGTTTCAGTAGATTTTCTGAACTTGCCGAAATTGAAGATGAACTGAATGTGCCACCACCATTGGAAATGATTCGCAGACTTTATAATGATATCGCAATTATGCAAAATAGCATCATGCAAGCATACCATCTTGCCGAGCAACACATGCAACATGGGTATAGCAACTTAATGGCAGAACGACAAGATGCGTTCCTTAAACATGCATGGATGTTAAGATCGACATTGAAAATTTGACATTCAACATCGTTCCTGCTATAATACACAGAATCTCCTGAAGGAGTATGGGCGCTAAGACCTTCTTAGCATTTTGAACTTTAATATGAGGTAAAACTTATGGCTTTCGTAAATTCTAGCAAAACCCAAAACCAACTTCTGGTTTCCTATCTTCGCGGTACTGGTCGTGGTATTTCTGCACCACAAGCAACCGCACTTTTCGGTATCAAGAATCTTCGCGCACGTATGAGCGACCTCCGTCAAGCAGGTCTTCGTATTCGCAAGACTATGAATACTGAAGGAAACACAACTTATTTTGTGTCTCGCCGTGCAATTGACGGCTCTCAGGCATACGTTTGCGTATAAATAAACATATTCCTCGGGATGGGAACGTAAAGACTCTACTACCTTAGGAGCGTCTAACGCTGGCACTACGATAAGGTGTCCCTGTATTACAGTAAGCAGGATTGCTATGCCTTCGGGGTAGCGCATTTTAACTTAACTCGCTTAATAGGAGAAAAACTATGACATTTATTCCACAACTTCCACAAGCCCTCAAAGACTTCGATAAATTCTTTGTTGGTTTCGATGACACGTTCAATCGTCTGCACAAAATGCATGATGACTTGACAAAGAGCATTCCTAACTACCCTCCATACAATATTCGCAAAACTAGCGAAAACACATATGTTATTGAACTTGCGGTAGCAGGTTTTGCAAAGCAGGATATTGAAATCACAATCGATGACAATAAGTTGACTATCGTTGGTAACTCAAGCGATGATGGCGATAACTTCTTGTTCAAGGGTATTGCAAATCGCGCATTCACTCGCACATTTGCTTTGGATGACAAAATCGAAATTCAAGACGCGGCACTTGTAAATGGTATGCTTAAGATTGCACTTGAGCGAATCATTCCAGAACACAAGAAGCCAAAGAAAATTGAAGTAAAAGAAACTGAAGGCACTTCTAAGAAATCTAAGAAAGAGTTTTTAGCAGAAGCACCTGAACTTTAATCGGGTGTCATCATGTTAAAAACAATAAAAGATATTCTATCAGGAATTCTAGAAGGTATTATTGCGGCTAAGCAATACAAAGCAAATCGTCAATTGACACAAACCATGGATCATGTTGATCTAAAAACTAGAGAAGAAAATCTCAAGTTTAAGGAGAAACAACTATGAACTGGTGGCCAGTAACAGACGAAGAGTGGGAACGACTAAACTATCCTGAGAAGTTTAAGTAATTCATGGGGGCGCAATGCCCCCATTTTTAATGGAGATATTATGCAAGGTGAACTTAGAATTGTTAAATTGTCTACCGGTGAAGAAGTGGTAGGCAATTTAGTTGAACGTAATGGCGTTACATATCGAATCGAACATCCCTGTTTGTTGGGTATTGCAATGGGTCCAAATGGTAAAGCAAATCTTCAAATGCAACCAATGCTAATTTTTTCTGACCAGAAAGTGGTAGAGATTAATAGAGAGCATATCATTTATGAAGTTTCAGTTGCAATTGAAATCAAAAACAAGTATAATGAGATTTACGGGACAGGCATTGTTGTACCACCTCAACAAAAGATTATTACTTAATGAAATTTTATACCCATTTTACTCGCTACGGAAATAATATTCTTGTTCGCGGCTATCGCAACGGCAAGAGATTTGCAGAAAAGATTGACTACAATCCAACTCTATATCTGCCGTCACAGAAACCTACAGAGTATAAAACTCTAGATGGGTATCATGTTGCGCCTACGCAAATGGGTTCTTTGCGCGATGCTACAGAATTCATCAAGCAATATGAGTCCGTAGATAATTTTAAAATTTACGGCTCAACAAACTTTCCGTATGTGTATATTAATGAATCGTATCCGGGTAAGTTAGACTATGATCCAACTCTACTACGCATTGCGAACATCGATATTGAGGTGGGTTCGGAGAATGGTTTTCCTGAGCCTGAACAAGCAACAGAACCTATTACTGCTATCACCATTAATACAAATGGTCATTCGTATGTGTTGGGCTGTGGTGAGTACAACAATACTCGCACCGATGTGACGTATACGAAATGCCGCGATGAAAATCAACTAATCACAAAATTTCTAGATACGTGGCAATCGCTTGATGTGGATATTGTAACTGGTTGGAATATTCAGTTCTTTGATATTCCTTATATTTACAATCGCATCTGCCGTCTCTTTGATGAAGACGTTGCAAAAAAACTTTCGCCTTGGCGAAGAATTGGTGAGCGTACCACCACAATTCATAACAAACAACAAACGGCATTTGACCTTGTTGGTATTGCTATTCTAGATTATCTAGAACTCTACAAGAAATTTACATACACACAGCAAGAAAACTATCGCCTTGATACAATCGCAAGTATTGAACTTGGCGAACAGAAGTTAGACTACTCGGAATATGAAAACCTACACCAACTCTATAAACTCGACTATCAAAAGTTTATTGACTATAACATCAAAGATGTGGAACTTGTCGACCGCCTCGATGAAAAAATGAAATTCATCGATATGGTGCTTGCACTCGCATATGATGCGAAAGTGAACCTGACAGATGTGTTCACGCAAGTACGCATGTGGGATACTTTGATTCACAATCACCTTATTGCAAAGAACATTGTTGTTCCGCAAAACGTTCGCACACCAAAAGACGAACAGTATGCTGGCGCTTATGTAAAAGAGCCAGTGCCTGGCAAGTATGATTGGGTTGTATCGTTTGACTTGAACAGTCTGTATCCACACTTGATTATGCAATATAACGTATCGCCTGATACCATTGTGTCTGGTATGCGTAAACAAGTTACTGTTGATGGTTTGCTTGAAGGCAAAGAAAATGCAGATGGCGATTATTGCATGACGGCTAATGGCCAATACTTCCGCAAAGACACACAAGGCTTTCTGCCTGAAATGATGGAGCGTATGTATGATGATCGTGTGCTATATAAAAAGAAAATGATCGAAGCGCAGAAAGACCTTGAGAAAACGAAAGACAAAGCGCAACGATTTGAAATCGAAAAACAGATTTCAAAATACAAGAACATTCAGATGGCGAAGAAGATTCAACTCAACTCCGCTTATGGTGCGCTTGGCAACCAATACTTCAGATTCTTTGATATTCGCCAAGCAGAAGGCATCACCTTGTCTGGTCAATTAAGTATTCGATGGATTGGTATGAAGTTAAATCAATACATGAATAAATTACTGAAAACAAACGAGGTTGATTATGTTATCGCGTCAGATACGGACTCTGTATATCTCCATCTTGGTCCGTTGGTGGATATGGTCTACGGATCGAAGAATACGCCGAAAGAAAAAATTGTTGACTTTATCGACAAGGCATGTGAAGAAAAGATTGAGCCATTCATTGATCGTTCGTTTGAAGAACTTGCGGAGAAAATGAATGCATATGCACAAAAGATGTTTATGAAGCGAGAAGTTATCGCAGACAAAGGCATCTGGACTGCAAAGAAGCGTTACATCCTGAACGTGTGGGATTCAGAAGGTGTTCGATACGAGAAGCCTAAGTTGAAAATGTCTGGCATTGAAGCAGTCAAATCTTCAACGCCAATGGCATGTCGCAAGAAAATTAAAGAGGCTCTAAGTCTTGTTATGGAAGGAACTCAAGAAGACTTTCATACTTTCGTAGATAGATTTCGTACAGAATTCAAGACTCTTCCATTTGAAGACATTGCTTTCCCGCGAGGCATTTCCGACATGACTAAATATATGAATTCGCTGGAACTTTATAACAAAGGAACACCAATTCATGTAAGAGGTGCTATTGTGTTCAATTCTTTGTTGCAAAAGAAAAAGTTGAACAAGAAGTATCAGGAGATTCGTGACGGTGATAAGATTAAATTCTGTTACATGAAGGTTCCGAATCCAGTCCAAGAAAACGTATTGTCTGTGCTGAGTGTATTGCCTAAAGAGTTTGATCTTGAAAAGTATATCGACTATGATACACAATTTGAGAAGGCATATCTAGAACCTCTGCGCGTTATTGTGAATACGATGAATTGGACTACAGAAAAGAAATCAACATTGGAGAGTTTTTTCGTATGACAAATAGAACAATACCACAAGAGTATTTGTTGTTTCGCAAAGAAGATGATTTTGGCTTTAGTGCAGTAGATGAAACTGAAGTAAAACAAACAGTCAATACAGACACACTAGAAACTACTGTTATTCGCGAGACAGTTACTCAATCTGTAGAAGGCGTTCAACGCCTTGAGGAAAAGATTGATACAATTCTAAATTTGTATAATGAAGGCAAGTTAGGACTTGATGCGGAAAGAGACAAACTGCAAGAAGAGGTAAAGTCCAAACTAGTTCAACTAGAACAGTTGGTCATGCCTCTTTTAGTTAACCTCATGAAAAATCCTGACAAAGAATATATTTACTGGCCTAATCGTAAAGAAAAATTGCAGGAACAAATAGATAAAGTTTTGTCTCTCACAAGGGGGTAAAATGTTATTTGCGTTAATGACGCTAGCCTGTGCGTTAGCCGTCTCAGGAATTGCCGCTTACTATTCTGTTATAGGTCTTATAGCAATCTTTGCTTCAGCACCTATACCAATCGCAATCATGGGTGCATCGCTTGAAGCATCCAAACTTGTTGTTGCGTCTTGGTTATACAAGAATTGGAAAGAAGCGCCTAAATTATTGAAGTATTACTTCACTAGTGCGATAGTGATTCTCATGATCATCACATCGCTTGGCATCTTTGGATTCTTGTCTAAAGCACACTTAGATCAAACCGCATCTACTGGTGCTGTATCTGCAAAGTTAGAAATTATTGATGATAAAATTCGTGTAGCGAGGGAGACTATTGATGCAAACCGTAAGACACTTAAACAGTTGGATGAAAGTGTGGACCAGATTATGGCACGTAGCACTTCAGAAGAAGGTGCCAGAAGATCAAATGCCTTGCGTCTTTCTCAGAAAGCAGAAAGGAATCGTATCTCTAACGAGAACGAAGCCCAACAGAAAATTATTGCTCAACTCAATGAAGATAGACAGCCACTTGCCGCGGAGGTAAGAAAAGTTGAAGCAGAAGTTGGTCCGCTTAAATACATTGCGGAACTTATCTACGGCAAAGAAGATGCACAGAATCATTTTGATGCCGCAGTTCGATGGGTAATCATTCTACTGATTATTGTATTTGATCCTCTTGCAGTCTTGCTGGTGATTGCCGCAAACTATTCACTACAACAAGAACGCAAACCAAAGCCAGTCATCAAGGCAAAAGTAGAATCGGATAACTTGAGAGGCGAATTTAAATCTAAGAAAAAGAAGGTAGATTTAACATCGGTCGATCCTATACCGATGAACAAAGATGAAATTGTAAGTGCAACGAATCTATATCATAGAGATCAAGATTCTATGTAATTGACTTTTGATTTGTATGATGTTATAATGTGTATTATTTTACGTTATGGAGATAATTTATGAGTAATTTTTTCAACGATCTAGTGGAGCAACTAAAAGATGACGATACAAAAATCCTCGCAGACGGCGGCGCATCCGCAGAATTTTCAGGATGTATCGACACAGGCTCCTTTGCCCTTAATGCTCTTCTTAGCGGAAGCATTTATGGAGGGGTACCGAACAACAAAGTCACAGCCTTTGCAGGCGAAAGTGCGACTGGTAAAACCTTCTTCATGCTCGGAGTCATCAAGCAATTCTTAGATGCAAATCCTGAGGGTGGTGTTATTTACTTTGATACTGAAGCCGCAGTCACGAAGTCTATGATGGAAACTCGCGGAGTTGATACTAAGCGTGTTGTTATTTCTGAGCCAGATACGATTCAAAAGTTTCGCCATACTGCACTACAGATTGCTGAAAAGTATGCGGCACAACCTGAGGCGAAGCGAAAGCCTATGATGATGGTTCTTGACTCTCTCGGTCAGTTGTCTTCTACAAAAGAAATGGAAGATACTGCCGAAGGTAAAGAAACAAAAGATATGACAAAGGCGGCTATTCTTAAAGCAACTTTCCGAGTATTGAATTTGAAACTTGCGAAGATTGGTGTTCCTTTGCTTGTAACCAATCACGTTTATGATGTTGTCGGTGCATACATTCCAACAAAAGAAATGTCTGGTGGGTCTGGTTTGAAGTACACCGCCTCAACAATTGTTATGCTTTCTAAGAAGAAAGACAAAGATGGTACTGAAGTTATCGGTAATATCGTCAAAGCGAAACTACTCAAATCTCGCTTGACAAAAGAAAATTCAGTCGTTGAAGTTAAGATTACATATAGCAAAGGTCTTGACAGATATTATGGTCTGTTAGATATTGCAGAAAAATATGGCATCATCAAAAAAGTCTCTACTCGCTATGAATTACCTGATGGCTCTAAAGTGTTTGGTAAAAACATTAACGAAGAACCTGAAAAGTATTTCACTCAAGATGTTCTAAATCAAATTGACGAAGCATGTAAGAAAGAATTCTTGTATGGTCAAGATGGTGTCGGCGCAAGCGATGATGAGGAAGATGATGCAAGCGAATAAAGATTATAAGATTACCGATACGGATGTTAGGTATCGCGATCTAGATGTTGTGGCAACAGTTAAAATTCTCGCCGGCGATTACAAAGATGTAGAATTTCATTTCGGCTCAATTCATATTCCGGAAGAAGAAAATGCAGATGGAACTTTGACCATGTCGTTTGATTATGATATAATTAGTGATCACAAGGAGTTAAAAGAGAATGAAACTTTTGAGACTACACTTGGCGAAATTCTGAATGACATTCTAATGCAATCATTGATTGAGGCGGAGAAAAGATATAATAATGAACTTGGAAAAAAAGATACTCAAGCATCTGATCTTGGATGAAGAATACACTCGAAAAGTATTGCCATTTATCAAGACGGAATACTTTTCGGATTCTTCAGAAAAACTTCTATTCGAACAAATCGGTGCTTATGTAACAAAATACAATACAATGCCAACGAAAGAAGCGTTGGTGATTGAGATTGATAAGAAAATCAATCTTACCGATGAACAACACAAACGAACAGTTGAACTAGTTGAATCTGTAACTGAAGTTGCGGATATCAATGATAGCAAATGGCTGATTGATGCTACTGAAGGCTTTTGTCAAGAGAAAGCAATCTATAATGGCATCATGCAATCGATTCAAATTCTGGATAACAAAAATGGAAAACAAACGTTGGACAAGGGTGCTATTCCGAATATACTTGCGGATGCTCTTGCGGTCTCTTTTGATCATCATGTTGGTCACGATTTTATTGATGATGCTGAAAGTCGATTCGACTTCTACCATAAAGTCGAAAAGCGAATCCCATTCGACCTTGACTATCTCAACAGAATTACAAAGAATGGTCTACCGCCAAAGTCTTTGAACATTGTTCTTGCTGGTACTGGTGTTGGTAAGTCCCTATTCATGTGTCATTGCGCGGCAGCCAATCTTTCGATTGGAAAAAATGTGTTGTATATTACACTTGAAATGGCTGAAGAACGTATTGCAGAACGTATCGATGCAAACTTGATGAACGTTGAAGTTGATAGACTTGTTGGCATCTCAAAAGAAACATACATGACAAAGGTTGATCGAATTCGTGAAAAGACTTCCGGTCGATTGATCATCAAAGAATATCCAACAGCAAGCGCAAACGTTCAACACTTCAGGCATCTACTGAATGATTTGAAACTGAAGCGACAATTCATTCCTGATATCATCTATGTTGACTATTTGAATATCTGCGCCAGCGCACGTATGAAGATGGGTGCATCCGTTAACTCTTATACTTACATTAAGAGTATTGCAGAAGAACTTCGCGGACTTGCCGTTGAGTGTAATCTGCCAATTGTATCGGCTACACAAACAACCCGCGGCGGTTATCAAAACACCGATGTTGAATTGACTGACACTTCAGAATCTTTTGGTCTGCCAGCAACAGCAGACTTGATGATTGCTTTGATTTCGACTGAAGAACTCGAAGATTTGAATCAGATTATGGTCAAGCAACTGAAGAATCGATACAATGATCCAACCACTAATAAAAGATTCGTTATTGGGGTTGATAGAGCAAAAATGAGACTTTACGATGTAGAGCAATCTGCACAGAATGATATCTTAGATAGTGGACAGGATGATGGTCCTGCATTTGATAAGACTGACTTTGGTCGCAGAGATAAACAACGCAACTTTGAAGGGTTTAAAGTATGAGAACGATTCCACACATTGTAGCAGAAATTAAAACTTTGATTGCCGAACTTGAAAGCCACACAGGAATTCTGCCAAGCGAAGAAAACTTCCAATTTTCATGCGAAAACACGATTACCTTGGGTGACTTAGGTGGTGCACAGCCTGCTATCTTAATTTCAGATTATGAAATGGTGACTGGCGATATAACATTAGACTTTAGTTATTCTGACCCACCAACAACCTCAAAATTCTAAATATCCACGATTGTTGGGTAAAAACAACTGTATACTTTTACAGTATTGACAAATCCCCATAAATGATGTATCATATTGCTTGTAGATGAGGTTGCATATGAAAATCACTTTAAGGACAAAAAACGGAGCCAAACTCACCGCTTTTGAACGAAAAGTGGTAAAATTGGCATCTTTGTTTTACGCAAATAAACTCATGACTCCGCGCATGGTAAACTCTATTGAACTTGTTATCAATGTTCATAGTGAATATCATAAAAGAACCGGATACTTGGGTGATGTTATGCCGGTCGATGATGATGTAACTAGTCGACCAAAGAAGTTTGAAATTAACCTAGACTGGCCTAAGCGTTTCAAGCGTATGCTTATCTCGCTTGGTCATGAAATGGTTCACGTAAAGCAGTATGCTAAAGGTGAACTAAAATTTCACGAAAGAGGCAACATTGTTACTTTTCAAAAACAGCAATATACGGATGATGAATATTGGGAATCTCCTTGGGAAATTGAAGCATATGGACGAGAACCTGGACTCTGGCAAAAATTTAAACCAACCTACCGACTCCTTTTGGAAGAAAATCGAGGAAAGGTATAAACAAATCGAGACTGTGACCGTAAACACTTTTGGTGAAGTTTGCGGTTGGATTGGTCTTGTGCTTATTCACGGATCAACTGTTCCGATTACACTTGCCGCGCTTGCCGGTAAGGCAGTTTTACTGCCGCCTATCAGTATGGTTTTGCTAATCTGGTCTGGTCTATTTCTTTTCTTTGTTCGTTCTGCAATTCAAAAAGATCGACTCTACATGGTAAGTAATGGAATCGGTTTCTTTTTACAGAGTATTGTACTAGCACTACTTGTATTTAAATGAAAATTGATCCTATGCTAATTTTGTATCTTTTTGTAGGTGCAATAGCACTAGGATTAATTTTCGCATGAACGATCCTATCGTTTCTTCCAAAAGCAGTTATGAATACTTACCCGCGGTTGGTAAGATAATTCATACAATCAGAAGGCACTTCGAATATAAAGTTGGTGCTAACGTTGACACGGTAGAGACTTACGTGATACAATTATACAATAAGAACGGTAATCTGACGGAATATAACGCGCCGTCTAAACTTGACAAATTGGCATGATTATTCATACACATTTCAAAAAATCTAAAGAAAAGAAAAAACCTGGTTGGCAAAAAGCAAAAGCAGAATATGACGCATGGCTAAAAAAACATGGCATTGAGCCAGGCAAACGAAAGAAAAAACAAGCATTCGTTGCATATGTTCCAACAGAACCACATCGTAGAGAAACTCCACACTATCCATCTTTAAATTCTTTTGTCGGATCAACACCAAGACCAGACAAAAAAGTATACACCGGCGACAAACTATTAGGTATAGGAACTCTGCACAAATCTAATGCGATTCCAATCTTTTCTAAAGAGGAAGCAGAAGATCAAGCAAAGATGCGCCGATAAGCGGTAATCGTTTATTATAAATAAGCCTGTAGGAATACAGGCTTTTTTATTTGGAAAACATGAAATTTAAAGAATACATTTTAGAGCAAAAAAACACACATATGGAACACGCAGAAGACGATGTTCTAAATGGTGGTGTGTCCGGAACTCGCGACAGTATTAACGCACTCAGAGCGGTGCGTGATATGCTTGCTGGTCATGCTGAAAAGAAAGTTGATGTGACAGTCAAGTGGGATGGTGCGCCAGCAATTTTCGCCGGTCAAGACCCAAGTGACGGAAAGTTTTTCGTTGCGAAGAAAGGTGTATTCAACAAAAATCCTAAAGTGTATAAGACGTATGCTGAAGTTGACGCAGATACTTCAGGCGACTTAGCAGATAAACTCAAAGCATGTTTGATGTGGTTGCCAAAGATTGGCATCAAAGGTGTTATTCAAGGAGACTTGTTATTCACACAATCGGACTTAAAGACTGCTACAATCGAGGGCGAAGAGTATGTGACTTTTCATCCAAACACAATAGTCTATGCGGTGCCAACAAATAGTGAACTTGCTAGAAGTATCAAATCCGCTAAAATTGGCATTGTATGGCATACAATGTATGAGGGTGATTCATTTGAAACGATGAGCGCATCGTTTGGTAAAGACATTTTATCCACACTTAAGAAAGATAAAAACGTGTGGATGCCAGATGTGGACTACAAAGACGTATCTGGCAAAGCAACAATGACACAAGAAGAAACTCAGAAAGTGACGGCAATCTTATCTGAAGCAGGTAAGATATTTCAAAAGTTAGATGCTACAATATTGAACGCAATTAAAGAAGATGACGAACTCTTGCAGAGAATTAAAACATTTAACAATACTAAGATACGAGCAAGACTACAAATTACAAACGTAAAAAAGCATGTGCAAGAGTTGATTGATTATATACAAGATATTTACACGAAAGAAGAAGAAAGTAAAAAAAGCGAAAAGGGTAAGTTGTCCGTCACCCTAAAACGTAATCGCATTTTGAGATTTTTCTCTGCAAAAAATAAAACAGCACTTGAAAACATCTTTACGATGATGAACTTGCTTGCTGAAGCAAAATTGATTTTGATTAAAAAGATGGATGAAGTGAAGAATCTGAACACATTCTTGCTGACGAAGAACGGTTATGAAGTGACTGGTGTTGAAGGATATGTTGCGATTGACAAACTGAAAGGTAATGCAGTTAAATTAGTAGATAGACTGCAATTCAGTTACGCAAACTTCTCGCCTGATGTAATCAAGGGATGGCAAAGGTAAGGTCCAGAGGTTCTTAAGAACCGGACACCTTTATGTATAAAAATAAGAATTTCTAAAAGGATTACCGATGGCAGCATCAGAAGGCGTAGATTTGGAATGGGCGATTGTAGAATACTCTCGCATCAAAATGAACAAACAAAGAGCAGTAACAAAAACTTATTCGGCTAAAATTAAACAACAAGCCGAAGAATGTGTTGGTCATATCTTCAAATCAGTTGGTAAAACATTTGATATCTTCCACTCGGACGAAGATGTTCCTGGAATAGGATCAATTTACGCAAAACCAGAGCCAAAGACTGATATTGTAATCTTTTCCAAATCTAAAAAATATTTTGTGTCAGTTAAAATGGAAGGTGGCATTCAATTAGCCTCAGGACAAGGCGCATCAACAGCAGAATTATTCGAATCGGCAGCCGATATGCTGAAGAATCCAACTCAAAAAAAAGTATTATCGTCAATTGTCAAAGAACTTAAGACAATGCCGACACGTTTGCTATCAACAAGTAACTATGACAGAATTGTTGAAGATGGAAATCCTAAAATCATAGCCGAATTTATTAAAAAAGGCAAGATTATTCAAGATAAAAGTTACGAATATTGGCTAGAGAACAATAAGCCGCACCTTCTTGGTGCTTTATTGAAGTTTGTGAAATCAAATCCTGATTATTTCGATGCTATAATTTATGAAGCGTTGACTGGAGAACGAACATTAAAACAATTTAAAGGTGCGGTTGCTAATTCCATTATTTCTCCATCCGGTTTTTATGAAATTAATGACGCATACGTACAGAAACTTAAGCCAAAGATCAAAATGGACCTCAGAGCAAAGTCTAGAGGTGGCATTTCTTCCATCGCGTTTCGTATAGAAACAAGAGGTAGCGTTTAAATTTTATAAATACACTTAGTTGTCGCAGTTAGGTTAAGACAAACCTGCGGTTTTGGATCAGTCTAAGGAAAACTCCATGAAAGAAACAGTAGTCCTCTCATTCGGTAGAATGAATCCCATGACAAATGGGCATGAAAAATTAGCCGACAAGATTAAGTCGGAAGCATCGAAGCGCAATGCTGATGCTAAACTCTACCTATCCCATAGTACCAATCCAAAAAAAGACCCATTAGACTTTGCGACTAAGGTTAAGTTCGCAAAGAAAGCATTCGGACCTATGGTTCAGAATTCTCCAGCACGAACAATCATTGAAGTTGCAAAGGAGTTAACGGGCAAATATGACAATTTAGTTGTTGTAGTGGGTAGCGATAGAATTCCAGAATTTAAGACTTTGCTGAACAAATACAACGGCAAAGACTTTGACTTTAAATCAATTGAAATTGTATCAGCAGGCGAACGTGATCCTGACGCAGAAGGCGTTGAAGGTATGTCTGGTTCTAAAATGCGAGGATTCGTAGCCGATAATGATTTCAACAATTTCAAAAAAGGCGTACCATCAAAACTATCTGACACAGATGCAAAAGCACTTTTTGCCGCAGTCAAAAAGGGGATGAATTTGAAAGAAGAACTAGAACAACAAGACGAAGCAGTATTAGACTTTGCGGCTAGACGCAAGAGAGCGGCTATCTTTAAGAGACTCGCACCACGCATTCAGAGAGCAAGAATGCGTCAAATGAAAAGGGTTGCTGATCCAGAAAGACTTAAGCGTAGAGCGGCAAAGGCGGCATATAAATTTTTTCGTAGCAGACTCGCAGGCGGACAAAATTATGCAGACTTAGGCACAGGTCAAAAGATTGCAGTTGACACACGACTGCAAAAGATGTTACCTGCAATTAAAAAATTTGCAGTTCGTTTAGTTCCTCAAGTTAGAAAAGCAGACTTGGAGCGCAGAAAGAGCCTGATGGCAAAGCAAACGCAAAAAGAAGAAGTGAATCTCAATGATATGTTCACCCTTTTTGTTGAGGCTCCAACTCTACCACAAGACAGAGATGTAAAAGGCAGAGAAGGCACACAGCCAAGCAAGTATTACAAAGGCATGGACAAGTCAACAAAACAGGCTAGGGCGGCTCATTTTGAACGCACTGGTCCAAAGTCTGACCGCGATCCATCAGCATATGCAGATGCACCAGGCGATAAAGAAGCAAGAGAAAAAGGTATGCCTCAATCAAAGCATACCAAAAAATATAAACAAATGTTTGGTGAAGCGACAGACAAAAAATCATCATCAAGACTAGATCAGTTAGTTCGTATGGGACTTGCTGATACAAAATTACTGACAACAATCAAGCGTTCGGTTGACAAACTAAACTCTGGAGATGCACTCAATCCCGCAGAGCGTAAAGCAACACAAGATTTATTGCAGACGTTGCTTGACATGGTTCTATCTACAGACTCATTATTCAGAATGACAAAGCAAAGTCTTCAACGAGAAGACGTTCAGTTGAATGAACTTGTTTACAAAGGCAATATTGGCGTTATGGAAATGTTTGAGTTTTTCCAAAAAGCAACACCACAACAAATTGCTGAAATGAAGAAACTTGTTGCAGAAAAGAAAAATGCAGAAGCACTTCAGTTACTCGCAAAAGTAACAGGCAAAAAATTGCACACCGAAAGTTTCAATCTGTCGGAAGAAGACGATTGGGAACAAGTTGATGGATTGCAAATGGCACAAATTGAAGTTGCAAATCTAATGCAGGATACTGAGCGCCTTGCACAAGTTCTCGATATGATGGATGAAGAGCCAGAAGCATGGGTTCTTTCAAAGATTACAAAAGCAGTTGACTACATTGAAAGTGTGACAGATTACCTAGAATTCGAAGGCGACTTTGATTACGAAGACGATAGCGAAGATGATGATGGCGAATATACAGGATCAGAAGATGAATTTGATATGGAAATGGAAGAAGCATTTCTTTCCATGGACGAAGAAGAACTCGGTGATCTTTATGAAGAAGTAAGTCAAGTCTTTGAAGAGATTGAAGGACTGCAAAAGAAAGCAGAGAAGTCAGGAATTCCATATGGCATTCTCAAGCAAGTCTACAATCGCGGCATGGCTGCTTGGCAAGGTGGACATAGACCAGGAACAACACCACAGCAATGGGCATTCGCAAGAGTAAATTCTTTTATCACAAAAGGTAAAGGAACATGGGGTGGTGCTGATAGCGACTTAGCCGCTAAAGTAAGAAAGAATGAAGAATTCTCTAAGTTTGCTGAAGCACTCGAATGGGGTACAGACGAGATGAGAATCGAATATAGCAAAGACACACCAGGTCAAGGCATCGAAATCATTACTGCTAAGTATTCTGCACCTAAGCAAGAGATTGCACAACCAGAGAAAAAAGATGATACCATTTAAAAAGTTCAATCAGATTAGCGAAGCACTTCAATGGCATTTTGACAATCAAACGCCATTGAGTGAAAACGTTTTTAGAGTTGGTTCTAAAAGTTACTTTGACCTCTATCGTGAAGCAAGAAAACTTTACGAAGAGGGTGCAATTCAACTAGAAGGTTGGGACAAATATCTGTTAGAAGAAACTGATATTGGAACATTTGCAATCTATGAAGATAAGCCGGTGCCTCTTGATTGTCCAATGTATGAAGAAGAGGACGAAAAAGACCCACCTCTGAATAAGCCTAAGCGTGGTGGTCCTAAGAAATTTTATGTGTATGTGCGTAAGCCAGATGGCGGTATCAAGAAAGTTACATGGGGCGATACTACAGGTCTTTCTGTTAAGTTGAATGATCCCGAAGCAAGAAAGTCATTCGCCGCAAGACACCAATGCAGTATGCAAAAAGATAGAACATCGGCTGCATATTGGGCCTGCAACACTCCACGTTATGCTAAACAACTAGGATTGAGCGGTGGCGGAAACTTCTACTGGTAAGCCATACAAAGATAAGCCGCTAGATGTAGGTCGATTTCTTAGAAAGTTTGATAAAGATATTGACACTAGCGAATTAATTTGGCATAGAGATAGAAAAACACGAATTATTACAGTTATTGGTGGTGAAAATTGGCAGTTACAGTTTGACGATTTGCTACCAGTAACATTGGAAAAGAATAAACAGTATAAGATTCCAAAAGAAACTTATCATAGAATTTTAAAAGGTAACGAAAGTTTGATTCTAGAAATCAGAGAGGAAGAATAACATGTCATTAGCAGATAAATTTAACATTCCAAAGTCTCTTCTGGACTACATCACAGGTGTTATGAAAGAAGAAACTGAGTATCAAGCCAAGGTGAAAGCACTTATGGCTAAGAAAGGCATTAAGTCTTTAGCCGATCTTTCGCCTGACGAAAAGAAAGCATTCTTCAGCCAACTGGATTCTATGCATCAGGCTAAGAACGAACAAGTTCATCCCGAAGATAAGAAAGACCCATCTAACAAGTTGCAAAAGTCTGGCACAAAGAAGTGGTTGACAAAAGATTACAAAGATGGTAAGCCAGTAAGTGAGTCTGAAGATGAAGAGGACGAACTTAAAGACAAAGAAGACAAAAAGAAAAAGAAAAGACCTGATGATGAAGAAGAACTAAATGATGTTGAAGAAACATCATCGCCAGCACAACAGGCGGCTATTGCTATTGCTATGAAGAAGGCGGGTAAGAAACCTAAAGACATGCAAGAAGCACTAGTTGGCGGCGGCACTTCAATCAAAGGTACCGAAACAGAAAAAGCAAAAGCAACAGCAGACAGAGCAAAATTAACTCTGCAAGCGGCGCAGTTGCGTATTAAGCAAGCGAAAGAGCGCGAAGCACTTTCTAAGAAGAAACAAGCAATCAAGAGCGAATTTGATCCACTTGAAGAATCATTCTCAGATGCACAAATTGCTAAACTAAAAGCGGAGTATTCAAAGATCAATACCATTGATCCATCGGGTGACGGCTATAAAAAGTTGACTGCTATGCTTGATAAGTTAGACAAGCCAACACTCGAAAAACTTGCTGGCGCAGGTATTAAGTTTGTTTCTGGTCTTGCGAAGAATCGCGTCAACCGCATGAAGAATGAAGAATTGTCGCCAAAGCAAAAGAAAATTGATGCTAACAAAAATGGTAAGATCGATGGTTCTGATTTAGCAAAACTACGCAAAGAAGAATCACCGGCAGAATTCAAACAAGGAGGAGAACCTCTCGCAAAAAAGTTTGAAAAGGCTTTTGCCAAGATGGGAATTAAAACCAACATCAAAATGAAAACAGTTGGTAATGTTTCCGTCAATGAAGCAAAATCTGATTATGAAATCTATCACAAAGATTTTTCTACCGCAGTTCAACACGCAATTAAAACAGCAGAGAAACGCGGATATAAAGTAGACAATGATGATTGGGATCGTAAAGTTGCAATGGGTCCACGCAAGCCAGGCGAAGGCAAAACAAATTCATATTCAATCACTCTAATGGACAAGAATGGCAAACCTGTAAAGAAAGCACTTCAGATGCAAGTGTATAATAAAGGTGGTCAGAATCCATATGAATTGAATATGTACATCGAAGATTTTGACGTAAACTATATTTTTTCTGAAGCAATGAAGAAAGAAAAAGAAGCAACCGCAAAAGAAAAAAATAAGAACGTCAAGTCTGGAGACAAACTTTCAGGTAAACAAGAACCTGTTGAGGTACATCCAGAATTAAAAGAAGAAAAATAAATGAACGAATTGCCTCAAATCTATTGCGACATGGACCAGGTCCTTGTGAATTTTATGGGCGGCGCAAATAAAGCGTTAGCCGCACAAGGCCTTAAGCCATTTCAGCATACGGAAAAAGATGTGAAGTGGCAAGCACTTCAGAAAGTGCCTAAATTTTGGGCAAATCTTGAACCTATGCCTGATGCAATGACACTATGGAGATTCATTCGTCCCTACGGACCGTACATTCTGTCTACACCATCAAAGCACATGCCTACATGCAAACCCGAAAAAATTGAATGGGTCAAAAAGCACTTAGGCAACGTTGAGCAAATCAACTTAGTGCCTAGAGAAGATAAGCAGAAATTTGCGATGATTGGGGGAAAACCGAATGTTTTAATCGATGATTACGAGAAAAATTGCAAAGAATGGGAATCAGCGGGAGGCATTGCCGTTCGACATATAAATAGTATGAATACCATTTCACAACTTAGAAAATTAGGATATTAACAAAGGAGAACACCATGGCACTATGGGGAAGCAGAGATTCATTCTCATTAACAGGTACAGTTAGCGTAACAAATACCGCTAATACTACCATCGTAACAGGTAGCGGAACTGCATTTGATACTGAACTTGAAGTTGGTGATACAATCATCATTAACGATATTAAGCGCAAAGTTACCGCTATTTCTAGCAACGTCTTGATTTCGATTGATCCTGCATGGGATTCAGCAAACCAGTCAGGCGTGAGCGCAACCGGACAAGACTCACCAAAATTCTTAGCCTCATCTGGCGCAACAATTCAAGCAATCGACAAAGTTTACGGTGTTGATTCTACTGAAGCGATTGCACAAACAACTGATCCAGGTTGGGTTTATGTAAACACATATACTGACGCACACGGAACCACACGCACAAAGCGTGAAGTTCTTGTAGCCGCATCTTCTTACACAGCAGACGCAGAAGATACTGTATATCCAGATACCGTTATCACAATCAACACACAGCCTTCAAGCAATACTGCTAATGCTGATGTTGCAGTTTCGTTCACAGTTGTTGCATCAACTCTACCAGTTGGCACAACAATCAACTATCGTTGGCAACGTGCCGCGAATGCTAACGTTGCATTCTCAGACTTGACAAATACTGGTACATATAGCAATACCACAACTGCAACTCTGAACATTGCAAACAATAGCGTTGCGGTAAGCGGTTCTATCTATCGCGTTCAGTTGTCAGCCGCAGGCGTAACAGCAAATACTGTTTCTGCAAACGCAGTATTGACAATTGCTTAATTATGGGGGCGAAAGCCCCCTCTTTGACCTGAGTCCCAGGAGTAGCATTCCCATTCAATTGGGTTTACAAAATTAGGAGAAATAAATGGCAGATAAAAAAGTAACGCAGTTGACAGCATTGACTGCACCAGCAAATACAGACTTGTTGTTGATCATTGATGATCCAGCAGGTTCGCCTATATCTAAAAAAATTACAGTAGAAGACTTGTTTGGCAAGACTTCGGCAGTAACACACACATCAATGAACTTTGGTTCAACTGGTGATGCAACTGTTTTCGCAAACACATTGACGCTAGACGCCGCAACAGGACTTGTTCTAACTCGCGGTACTGTTATCAACGAAGATGGTGCTGACTCTGATACAAGAATTGAATCAGACAACCAAGCAAACATGTTGTTCGTTGATGCATCGGCGGACAAGATTGGTATCATGACAAATGCGCCAACAGAGGTTCTTGACGTTAATTCGGACGCGGTTCGTGTTCGCACCGCAAGAACTCCAGCATCATCCAACAATACCGCAGTTGGTTGGGGTGTAGGAACAATTGCTTGGGATACGAGTTATATTTACGTTGCGGTTAACGCATCTACAATTATGAGGGCATCTTTGAGTACGTTCTAAAATGATTGAACTGAATAATGATAATTTTGATGAGTATGCAATAAGCAACTACAAAAACCCAAATTGCATATCTGTTCTTGAGTTTCTTGATGATTTAAAAATTATTAAGTATATCAAAAGACTGATTAACAAATATGTGGATAAAAGTGAGTTGAAAGAGAGATTGCTACTGAATCATATAATCTCTCTTTCAAATGTTTTTGGAGTGGAGGCGACAGTTAATATGTTGTGGTTCAAAATAGACAAAAAGGATCATGACATATTAAATGCGTTTTTTGTGTATCTAAACTATGTGGATTTAAAAGACGTAGAAGTATTAGATTTAAACTTGTATAATAAACTGGAAAAAAGCATTCATGACTAACCTGATTAACATTTACTTGGTATACAGAATACTGAGATTGTTTACAACTCCATTTAATGAGTGGAGTGCATATTCTACAGGCGTTATTGATGCTGAAGGAAATATTATTGTTCCTCCAGAAAAGCGTTCTATCGCGCAAGATGAATCATTCACAAAATTTGATTTGCTCATTTTAAAACTAAAAAAGGTTTTAGAAAAACTTCCATTTGGTAAAACTAGACTGGCATCATATGCGGCTGCTTTATATTTACTGAAAGAAGACGTTAAGAATATTAACGAAGAAACTCTAGAAGAAGATTTTCTAAAATACTTTGAAAACAAAGAATTAATTAGTGAAGAGATTGCTAATGTAACCGGCGCTAACGTTGCAGGCACAACTGGCGATCCTCCAATGGGTAAGAAAGCGCAAGCCGCATTCATTCGCAGATTTGCAAATAATGATGTATTCGTTGTTGATACCCAAAGATTCAATCAAGCAAGACTTGGAAAAAAGAAATATCTTAAATACGAAAAGTATGTGGGCAATGACGAAGTAGGAAATGCAATTCGCGCTTACGGCCGCAAGTATCCAAAACGTCCGATCATTATTCAGGACAGTCAAACAAACGCTATGACGTTTTTACGTTATGGTCGTAGTGGTATGTTTACCGAGTCATTCGCACCAGAACTGAATGAAGAAGTAACTCAAGCCGATTTAAGAAGCATTGAACAATATGCAGACAAATTGTTCAAGGCAATTGGCATTGATGTAGGATTTACTCGACACTTTTTAGATAGAGTAAATGATGAGCGAAATAGAAAGCAAATCACTACAGATGAATTGACTGCGCTATTTAAAAAGACATTTGAAAAGCATGGCAAAAAGATTCCTAAACTAGGACCTGATGCTGAAGCAGTCATTAATGATATGCAGTCTGATATTAATATGCCGTTCGTTTTGAAATGGGATAGAGATTCAGAGGAATTGGATTTGGTTGCTAAGACAGTCATGAGAAAGAAAAACTTCATGACGAGCAATCAAAAATTAACAGTCTAAGAGGTTAACTATGTGGATTTTGAGTTGGTTACCATATTGGATATTTTATGCTATATTTTTCCTAGGTGTAATAGGATTTATAGCATCTCTAGTCATGCGTTTTATACCTGTAGTTTACATGTATAAGACACCAATTCAAGTCGTATCAATTATTTTAATCGCAATCGGAACTTACATGTCTGGTGCTATCTCAAACGAAGAAGCATGGCAAGCAAGAGTAAAAGAGTTAGAAGTAAAAGTGGCAGAGTCCGAAGCAAAGGCGGCTCAACAGAATACAAAGATTGTAGAGAAGATAGTTTATAAAGACAAGATTGTAAAAGAAAAAGGTGATGAGATTGTCAAGTATATTGACAGAGAAGTTGTAAAAAAAGAAGAGGTAGTTAAGTTTATTGAAAACTGCCCCATACCAAATGAGATTGTTAAAACTCATAATGATGCTATCAATCAAATGAAGAGTAACAAAAAATGAAGGCACTAGTTTTTTCAATTTTGTTACTCTTTATGACTGGATGTTCAGTTACTACACCAGTTAAACGTAATTTTCCACCTGCGCCTGAAGCATTGACAAAACAATGCGATGACCTTAAGTTGCTTGCTGGAGATAAAGTTTCTATTACCGACTTACTTAAAGTTGTGGTAGAAAATTACAGACTACACTATGAGTGTGCAAATAAAGTTGAGGGGTGGACCGAATGGTACACGGAACAGAAAAAAATATTCGAGGAAGTAAAATGAGAAAAATCATGTTACTAAGCATATCACTAATGATTCTAACGGGTTGTGCAACATCAAAAGATTATACAGTCTATGTTGATGCACAAAAATCAATTAGCAAAGATAATACGATCAATGAAACTGCAAAAGTAAATGCATTGATTGAAATGACAAAAAGTGCAGACCCAGCGGTTCGCGCAACAGGTATTATGTTATTACAGCAACTTCAGCAAGGAGCAAAAACTATAACAATAGAACCTCCTAAGAAGAATATATTAGGATTTTAAGAAGGAAAACAAATTATGGATTTGACGCTAGAACAACTAAAACAATTACTGCCTAAAAATCCTTACGTTCAAAATTGGCACAATGCATTGGTGCAACTATTTCCTGATTATGAGATTAACACGCCAAAACGTATGGCAGCATTCATTGCACAATGCGCCCATGAATCAGCAGGCTTCATGATTCTCACAGAGAATCTAAACTATAAATGGCAAACACTTAGAAAGATTTTTCCTAAGTATTTTCCGGATGATGCTACTGCACAAAGATATGCATCGATGCCTAACAAGCAAGAAGCAATTGCAAATAAAGTTTATGCAAATCGTATGGGCAATGGACCAGAAGAATCTGGTGACGGCTACAAATATCGTGGTCGTGGATTGATTCAACTTACAGGCAAGCAAAACTATTCTTGGTTTGCCGCATCACTAGAGATTAGTCCAGAAGAAGCAACAGAGTATCTTGGAACATTTGAAGGTGCGGCTCAGTCTGCATGTTGGTTCTGGGAAACAAACAAACTCAATCAATGGGCTGATAAAGGTGACATTGTAACTTTAACTAAGCGTATCAATGGTGGCACCATTGGACTTGATGATAGAATTAAACACTATGAACACGCCTTACATGTATTGGAGCACTAAATGTCAGGCGTACCTAACGATAGAAAACTGTTCAAATGGTTAGCGATTCTAATTGTATTACCTTTAGTGATCGCGGTATTTGGAGGAGATAGATTTAGATATCCTTGTCAAGACCCACAGAACTGGGACAAGGAAATGTGCAAGAAGCCTTTGTGTGATGTGACGAGAACGTGCCCAGAGCATGTATTTAAAGGTCAACGCGATCCTCGATTAGGCGCGCCTCCTGACCAATTACCTCTAGGAACTCAACCAACACCAGCACAAGGAGTAAACTGTGGAAGATAATAACGAGAAAGGTGGTACATTCGTGTATACCGAAGAACAATTAATGGCGCGCCTGAAATTTTTCATTGGCGTTTGCCTATCACTTACATTGACAGGCATTGTGTTTGTTGTTTTGTATTCTTTGATTTTTGTGACACAACCTCTAAATGCAATTTCGCCAATCGATCAAAAATTCTTTGAATTGATTGTTCCTATTGCAACATTCTTGACGGGTACATTGTCAGGCATTATGCTTGCGGGTAGCAAAAAAGAAGATCAAGAGGCAATGTTAGCCGCACAAAAATTGGCTAATGAAAACTTTGAAGCCACTAAAAAGGCGATGACAACACCCCCGGTGCAACCTAAAGAGCAAAACTTAGGAAGTGGCTCATTTGGTGGTGGAAGTTTTGGTGGATTTGGTGGATTTGGTGGGTCTGATGCGAATGTCAGACGCCCTATGAGTGTTGATGATATTCCCCCATTCAATCCTAGTGTTAATACTGGATTTGGTGGTAGACCAGCACCTGTTCAACCTCCGCATCCTGAAATTTAATTTATGCTTCTAAGAACAATGTTACTTGACGGACATGATGGCACACTTAGTAGTAAGCGTGTCATCACCTTTCTTGCGTTCATTCTTTGTAGCATTGCATTCGTGGCAGATTTGTTTTGGGATTATAGTGTATCTGCTAATGTGTTTGAAGGCATGATTTATATTGCGATTGCTGGATTAGGCGTAACTGCATCAGAAAAATTTGCAAATAGATCATCACAACAACCGACACAACCTCAATTTACGCAGTCACCAACAACATATGTTCCGATAAATAGAACTATTCGAGGAACCCCCCTACCTAAAACTGAGGAGATAGAAAGATGAAAAAACTAATTGCAATTGCAATGATGGTTATGGCTTCTGTAGCAATGGCTGCCGAAACGAAGAAAGTATGCATTGACAAAATTGGTAAAGACGGAAAAGTTGTAGTCGATAAAAAGACAGGCAAACCTGAACAAGAATGCAAGGAAATGAAGGTACACAAGAAACTTGAAGGTACCGAGGTTCCAGGACAGAAAAAGTAAATCTATGGCTAACGATGTGGTTGATCTAAAGGTCGATGTTGAGGTCTTGAAAACTCAAGTCAGCAACATCACCGATCTTTGCCGAAAGATGGATTCAGTTATTGAAAAACTGGTGGACAACCACGACCGCATGGTTAACCAAATTTATGACGATATGAACGAACGAAAAAAAGACACTACTAACGACATTAAAGAACTTCATTCAAGAATCACCACGGTTGACAGAAATCTATCCGATAAGATAGAGTTAACTGAGCGTAGGATTATGGATGAAATTAAGTCTTTGCGTGAAGATATTGCAGAGCATAATAAAGTAGAAGATAAAGAACTGAAAAAAATCCTAGAGTGGAAATGGATGGCTGCCGGTGGTATTCTAATACTTGCTTGGCTTTTCTCCAATGTAAATTTAACGGCTCTCGCTAAGTTATTCAATTAGCATAATTTGACATTTTAGTTGTAACCGTGTATAATCAACGGTGTTGAGGTTGATATGAGGATAATGGATTTATACTATGAGCATGTGGATCGATCAGAAATTTATAGGGGCACTTTCACCCAAACTGGATAAGTTTGCACGTAAAGGCGATTACCTATATAACTTCCGTTGCCCTATATGTGGCGACTCCCAAACAAACAAGAACAAGGCTCGCGGATATGTATTCGCAGGCAAGGGTGGGCTTTACTACAAGTGCCACAACTGTGCCGCATCAATGTCTCTTGGAAATCTTATCAAAGCAGTTGATCCTGCACTCTATAAAGAATACAGTTTGGATAGATATAAGTCCGGCGAGACAGGTCGCAAAGCACATAAAGATCACGGCTTTGTGTTCAAGCCTGTTGCGTTCGGTAGTAGCAAAACTGAAACCTTCAAAGGTGTTCTAGTTGCACTTTCGTCATTGCCTGAAACTCATGAGGCAGTTCGTTATGTGAAAACTAGAAAGATTCCTGAGAACAAATATAATTCACTTTACTATGTAGACGATGTATCAAAGTTGAAAATTCTTGCGCCGGCATACGAAGAAAAACTTGTTACCAATGAGCCAAGAATTGTAATGCCGTTTTATGATTCAGAAGATGAACTAGTTGGCTTATCGTGTCGCGCAATGCGAAATGAAAAGCAAAGATACGTTGTAGTAAAAATTAAAGATGATTTGCCTTTTTTGTTTAACATGAATGGTGTAGATAAAAACAATACCATTTTTGTTACAGAAGGTCCTATTGATAGTCTATTCTTACCAAATGCAATCGCAGTTGGCAATTCAAATTTAAAATATGCGTTGGATAAGATTGACGGAGACATGGTTTTAGTGTATGATAATGAACCTCGCAACAAAGAAATCGTTCGCGAAATGAAAACGGCTATTGAAGCAAATGCATCTATTTGCATCTGGCCTAAAGACGTAAAAGAAAAAGATATTAATGATATGGTACTTGCGGGAAAAACGCAGGATGAAATCATCCATACAATAAATAAAAATACTTTTTTCGGACCACAAGCACTACTTGAATTTAATAATTGGAGAATGACATGAAAGTTAGATTGGTAAGTTATTCACAGATCGATAAGGAAAGCGACAATGAATTTGAACAGTTACGGACAGCACAAGACTTGGTGGCCTACTGCGCCCGTGTATCGAATCCAAGCAATCAGTCCAATACAGAGTCTTCAGAAAGACTCATCAAATACCTCATCAAACACAAGCACTGGTCCCCTTTGGAAATGGTCTCAGCCTGTCTTGAAGTTGAAACTACAAGAGACATTGCAAGACAACTACTACGTCATCGATCATTCTCCTTCCAAGAATTCAGCCAACGATATGCTGACCCTACTCAAGAACTCTCTTTCGTTCTTAGGGATGCAAGACTGCAAGATAACAAAAATAGACAAAACAGTATAGTAACAGATGATGCTATGCTCCAACGTGGTTGGGAAGTTAAACAAGAGCATGTAATTCGTGCGGCTAAACATGCGTATGAATGGGCTATACAGAATGGTATTGCAAAAGAACAAGCGAGAGCAGTATTGCCTGAAGGTAATACAGTTTCGAGATTGTATGTGAATGGAACTCTTCGTTCATGGGTACATTATATTGAATTGCGTTCTGCAAACGGAACTCAATTAGAACATATCGAAGTCGCTAAAGCATGTGCTGAAGTGATTAGTAAAATTTTTCCAATGATTAACACAATAAGAGAACAAGAATGACAAATGGTATTGTACACGGAATTAAAGTAGACTATAGTAGAGATGAATTATTTGACGAACTGGGAATTAAAAGATTAAAAGAAAGTTACATGCGCGAGGATGAAAACTCGCCACAGGAGAGATTTGCATATGTTTCGAATGCGTTTGGAACGGATACTGGACATGCTCAGAGACTTTATGAGTATGCTTCTAAACACTGGCTCTCTTATTCTACTCCTATCTTATCTTTTGGTAGGTCTAAGCGTGGTCTTCCTATTTCATGCTTTCTTCCATATCTTGATGATTCCGCTGAAGGCCTTGTTAACACTTTGTCGGAAGTTAACTGGCTAAGTATGTTAGGGGGAGGTGTAGGAATTGGAATTGGAATCCGTTCGTCTGATGATAAATCTGTTGGCGTTATGCCTCATCTACGCACTTATGATGCTTCTTCTCTTGCTTACAGGCAAGGTAGGACACGTAGAGGCAGTTATGCTACTTATTTGGATATTTCCCATCCTGATATTCTTCTCTTCTTAGAAATGAGAAAGCCGACAGGCGATCCCAATCTACGCACATTGAATCTACATCACGGTATTAACATTCCTGATTCATTCATGCAAATCATTGAACGTTGTATGATTGATAAAGATGCAGATGATTCGTGGGAACTTAAAGACCCACACGATGGTAGCGTTCGTGAAGTTGTATCTGCAAAAGAACTTTGGCAACGTGTGCTAGATATTCGTATGCAGACAGGCGAACCATACATTCATTTCATTGACACAAGTAATCGTGCAATGCCTGAGTTTCAAAAGAAACTCGGTCTTTCTATTAAGCAATCCAACTTGTGTTCTGAAATTATTTTACCAACAGACAAAGAACGTACTGCGGTGTGCTGTTTGTCTTCATTAAATTTGGAGTATTTCGATGAGTGGAAAAATAATAAACAGTTCCTCCGTGATGTTGCTGAGATGCTTGATAATGTTCTACAGTATTTTATTGATAACGCACCTATTACCGTATCCAGAGCCATTCATTCTGCTAGGTCTGAGCGTTCTATTGGCATTGGAGCCTTAGGCTTTCATGCATATCTTCAAAAGACAAATACGCCTTTTGAATCTGCACAAGCAACTGGTGCCAATATTCGAATCTTTAAGCACATTAAGGAAAAACTAGATGATGCAAACTTACAACTTGGAAAAGAACGTGGTGAGGCTCCTGATGCTGTGGGTACTGGGCGTAGGTTCAGCCATGTTATGGCTATTGCTCCCAATGCTTCCTCATCCATTATTATGGGCAATACCTCTCCTAGCATTGAACCTTTCCGTGCTAATGCTTATCGCCAAGACACTTTATCAGGCTCATCACTCAATAAAAATCGATTCTTAGATAAAATTATCAAGGAGAAGTGCGATGCAGATAGTAAACTCGACTACAATGAGATTTGGTCCTCGATCATTGCTAATGACGGATCAATTCAACACTTGGAACTATTCGATCAATGGACAAAGGATGTATTCAAAACTTCCATGGAAATTGACCAAAGATGGCTTGTGGACCATGCGGCTCACAGACAAAGTTACATTGACCAAGCGCAGTCCCTCAATCTCTTTTTTAGACCAGATGTTAATGTAAAATATCTTCATGCAGTACATTTCATGGCATGGAAGCAAGGGCTCAAAACACTTTACTACTGCCGTTCAGAAAAAATTGGTAAGGCAGACAAAGTTGCAAAACGAATTGAGCGTGAAGCAATTAAAGAATTAGATATGAAAGCACTTGTTGAAGGTGATACTTGTTTAGCATGTGAAGGTTAATATGACACCCCTAGAATGGACACTTGTATTTTTTACCGCATTGTTCATTCTTTCGCGACTTAAATTTAGAATCGTGAAAGAAGAAGCCCCAAAAGAAAAGGGCGGAGAATTAATTGAAACAGAATATTTGAATTCAATAAAACCTCCTATTATTTGTAATACAGAATTTATCAACAACCAGATTTATGTTTGGAACAAAGAGACACATGAGTTTCTTACTCAAGGCAAGTCAATAGAAGATATTGTTGGGTATTTTACTAAGAACTTTCCAGGCAGAAAAATCGTATTAGTAGAGAGAGAAGAATGATTAAAAAAACAGACACAAGACTAACTGATACGCGAGATTCTTTTAAACCATTTCATTATCCTTGGGCATATGAAGCGTGGTTAAAACATGAACAATCACATTGGTTACATACTGAAGTGCCTATGGCTGAAGACGTAAAGGATTGGAAGAAAAAACTAACCGAAGGCGAAAAGCATTTTCTCACAAACATCTTTCGTTTCTTTACACAAGGTGACATTGACGTTGCTGGCGGTTACGTAAAAAATTATCTGCCATACTTTCCTCAACCTGAGGTTCGTATGATGCTGATGGGTTTTGCCGCAAGAGAAGCATTGCACATTGCCGCATATTCACATCTGATTGAAACTTTGGGTATGCCAGAATCTACATATGCAGAATTTTTAGAATATTCTGAGATGAGAGAGAAGCACGAGTATGTATTGAACATTTCATCAAAAAATGGCACAGCAGAATCTACCGCAACTCATATTGCAGTATTCTCCGCTTTCACCGAAGGTATGCAATTGTTTTCATCTTTCATTATGCTATTGAATTTTCCGCGCATGGGTAAAATGAAAGGCATGGGTCAGATTGTCACATGGTCAATTGTCGATGAAACTCAACACGCAGAGTCGATGATTAAGTTGTTTCGAACATATATAGAAGAGAACCGAGAAATTTGGACCGATGAGTTGAAATCAAAAATTTATACCATTGCTGAACGTATGGTACAACTTGAAGATAAATTCATTGATCTATCTTTCGGACAAACTGAAATGCAAGGTCTTACAAAAGAAGAAGTTAAACAATATATCCGTTATATCGCAGATCGCCGTTTGATTTCTCTTGGTATGAAAGGTATTTTTAAAGTTAAAAAGAATCCTCTGCCATGGGTTGAGGAAATGATTAATGCACCCACTCACACAAACTTTTTTGAAAATCGTGCAACCGATTACGCAAAAGGCGCTTTGACTGGTAAGTGGGAAGAAGTATGGGGAAAAGCCGCATGAAATATGTTTTAGCAATTATTCTAAGTTTCTTTGCACTAACAGCATTCGCACAAAAGCCGGCGAATGGAGTTACGTATGATGCAAAAATTATTCGCGTAAGTGATGGAGATACAGTCGTAATTTCTGCACCATTCTTACCAGCACCACTTAAACCAGAACTTGCCGTTCGAATTTATGGAGTTGATACTCCAGAAAAAGGTCATCGCGCACAATGTCCTTCAGAAGATCAACGAGGACAAGCCGCGAGTGCATTTACAAAAAATGCAGTTGCGACTACACAAAAACATCAAGTCGTTCTCTATGGATGGGATAAGTTTGGTGGTCGTGTTCTTGGTGATATTGTTTTGAATGGAACTAGCCTTCGTTCAGAATTAATTCGCAACGGATTCGCTAGAGAATACTTTGGTGATGCAAAGCAATCTTGGTGTAACTAATGGCGCACATAGTTGCAAATCTACCACCTGTAAAGTGTTTTGTAAGAAAAGAATTTCTCTATGACTTTGAAAAAGGTCATGGAGAATTAGTGCCTTGTTGGTGGGTTTCAATTAAGTCTTTGCGAGGACAAGCGTTTCGTATTGAAGCATATCTAAATGAGTATGGTGCATTGTATGATAAGTTGCCTCTACATGCATTCTGCTGGAAGCCTATCGAAAACGAAATGCCACTTGACGCATTACAGTTGTGGGATTGTTTGTCATATGACATTACAGTAATCAAGAAAGCACAATTGCAATCGATGAAGTGTAAGTTTAAAACAAAGGCTGGTGATTGGCGATATGGTGAATACATGTTTACTGTAGACTCTGCACATCCAGACTTCAATACACTAGATACAGGATTTAGCGAAGATGTAGAAGACCACAAGTCATACAACTTTATCAAGTGTGACAACGGACAGTTTGCCGCACAGCCAAACAATCGAATGCTCATACTTGAACCAAGTAGCAATCCAAAAGAATTAAAGACGCCCGATTTTAAAGTAGCAACAAAAAGATGGTCCGTAGAGACTGAACCTAAGTGGGCATTAGGAGAAACAACAACAGTCATGTATGAGTAAGGAGAAGTAATGGCACATTACACAGTATTTTGTGAAGAGTGTGGTTCTGATTATTCCGTTGCAGGAGAAGAATTGAGAGACCCACCATCAACATGCACGTTTTGCGGAAGCAAACTCGAAGAAACAAATGTAACCGAACACGATGATGGCGAATGGTCGGATGAAGATTGGGATAAACTAGCCGATGAAGGCTTAGATGATGACGAATGGAAATGGGAAGGTAAAGATTAATGATTATAGCGGGCATTGATTATTCAATGACCTCGCCAGCAATCTGTATTTACGATACAGACAAAGAATTCAAATTTGAAAATTGTGATTTTTATTTTATGACTCAACTCAAAAAATATGATGATTCTCCATTAGACAATGTGAATGGTCATTATTTTGAGTATAATGATAACATGCATCGTTATGACTTGATTTCTAGTTACTTTATTGATAAAATATTAGATAGCGGTGTGGTCAATGTTTTCATCGAAGACTATTCGATGGGTTCAAAAGGAAAAGTATTTCACATAGCAGAGAATACCGGAATATTGAAGTATCGATTATGGATGCTTCAAGTTCCTGTTGTCGCAGTTCCTCCAACGGTAATTAAAAAATTTGCCACAAGTAAGGGTAATGCAAATAAAGAGCGAATGCAAGAAGTGTTTGAAGAGGAAAATTCCGTTAGACTCAAAGATGTATTACACATGACTGAAAAACAATGGAATCCTTCTTCCGATATAATTGATTCATATTACATATGCAAGTATGGAGTTCATCACTTGACGAACACTATATAAAAATGTTATAATAACAAAAGTGGAGTATCATGAAGAAAAACAGTCTACTCAATCTTCTTGCAGGTGATGCAGGTGTCGATAGCAAACCAATTGGTCTATTACATACATTCTATTTGAGTGGTGCAATTGAAGACTCAAAGGAATATATTGAATGGTTTGATACCATTCGGAACGCAAACGAAACTGATATTATTAAAATTCACATAAATTCTCCAGGTGGTGATCTATTTACTGCTATTCAGTTTATGAGAGTTTTGGCAGAAACAAACGCAACTGTTGTTGTATCTGTAGAAGGTGCATGTATGTCTGCGGCTACTATGATTTTCTTAGCGGGAGAAAATTTTGAAGTATCCGAACATTCTATGTTTATGTTCCACAACTATTCCGGTATGGCAATAGGTAAAGGTGGAGAAATGTATGACAATATTGTGCATGAGCGCAAATGGTCAGAAAATATTTTACGTAGTGTATATGAAGACTTTTTGACCGAAGAAGAAATTAAATCTATACTAGATAACAAAGATATCTGGATGGATGGACAAGAAGTTATCAAGAGAATCAAATCAAAAAGTGATAAAATACTGAACAAGGTGAAAAAACAAAATGAGCCAAAACCAAGAGCAAGAAAACCAGCAACAAAGTCTGGAAAGCAAGCCGCAAAGTAAAAGTTTGTTTTTAGTATCATCTGCCATTCACACTAAACATGGCGTATATGATACTGAAACTAGATTGCAACAAACGATTGATACATGTAAATCAATTCGGAGTAAATGCAATGCGGATATTATTCTGCTAGATGGTGGACAAAAATCTCTTTCAAAAGAAGAAAAAGAGATTTTGTCCGACTACATTCTGAGATTCTATGACTTTTCTGAAGAAGAAACTGTAAAAAGAATTCAAAATGTTGACAATCATGATATCGTAAAGAACATGATTGAGATCGTTATGTTCGGATCATTTTTCGATTTGATGACAACCACGAATATGAAACTGCCGCATTATGATAGAATTTTCAAGATGAGTGGTAGATATACTCTGAATGATGATTTTAATTATGATGAGCATATGAATGCTGTGGGTAAGATTGTAATTCGTGGTCCTTACACATCACAATTTAATTCGACCATTACTGGTGGGGTTACTCTTCAGTACATGAGTAGATTGTGGAGTTTTGATACTGTTCATTTGGAATATATTCGAGACACCTACGTTGATATGTTTAATCATATGAATGAACGTTTGCATAATGGTGGATATATTGATATCGAACATTTATTGTTTCATCATCTACATCACACACTTATTGTTAATCCAAAGAAAATAGGAGTTCAGGGAAATATCGCACCAAATGGTGTTGCTGTTTCTGATTGATTATGAATTATAAAATTTTTCAAATCTGTTTTGAGCCTAGACAAATTGAATTGGTTGAATCTCCTCTGACGCCATTTGATAATACTGCAAATGAACGTCCTGAATTACGAGAGTATCATTCTTTTTTTAAAGCACTAGAGACAGGACAAACTGAAAATTTAGATGCTTGGGGATTTTTGGGTCCTAGATGGGAAGCAAAACTCAAATATTCAGCCAATGATATTAAAAAGGCAATTGAAGAAAATCCTGATAATGACGTTTGGATTTTTAATCACGCTAGAGTTGTCAATGCATTAACTTATAATGTTTGGGAACAAGGAGAATATTTTCATAAAGGCTTGAGAACAGTTGCCGAAGAAGCACTTAAAATTTCAGGACATTCTGTATCCGCAATTAATGCATTTATGACAGAACACAATACTGGATATTGTAGTTACTTTGTGGCAAAAAAAGAATTTTGGGCAGATTATTTGTTTTTCTTAATTGGGATCAAAGAATCTTTGGAAAAACTTCCTGATGATGTTAAGTCCATTTATGAGAGTAGTGCGAACTATGCTAGAGACCCATCATTGAATATGTTTGCATTTGTTATAGAAAGAATGTTTTCAACTTTCTTAGTTTTAAATCACGGAAAATACAAAGTTTATAATAAGCCATACGATTATTCTGTGTATACGAATCAAGTTGGTGAATTCGTCAATGTTATAGATGCACTCAATAAATTAAAATCGCATGTTGTAGAAGAAGATTCCGAAAAGTTATTTAATAATTGGAATGCAATTCGTATGCACTTTGTCAAAAATCACCCGCAGTTATTTAATTTGGATTAATATGTTACATGATTTGTTTCGCCCTACTATAGAATGGATTAAAGATGATTGGAATTCTCATCCTTTTCGGTTTATCGTGGAGTTGCTTGCTTGGGCTATTTCTATTGGCTGTTCGATTGCCATGGCTTTCACAGTACCCAATCCGCCCTTACTTATTTTGTACCCTATTTGGATTTTCGGCTGTGGTCTCTATGCTTGGGCTGCTTTTACTCGGAAATCTTTTGGCATGTTGGCTAACTATGTCTTGCTAACTACAATTGACACTATTGGTTTAATAAGGATGCTTACATGAGATTTTGGTTGATTTGGGCAAGGGCAACAAATCATTTGATGGGTAAGACTGATGAAGACAAACCGGATGTTCCAATTCTTACCCTCAGAGAAGCACATGTAGCATTGACACTTCGCACGTTTTGGGTTATAATACACATCATAACATGTTTTTTTATTATGGCAAACGTAATACACAATTGGTAAAATATTATGGAGATTCGCTATGAGTAAGCACTGGATTGTTACGCTAGAAAAAGACCCCGATACGGGTGAGTTGATTCTTCCTCTGAATGATGATATCCTAGAGGATGCAGGTTGGAAAACAGGTGATACAATTGAATGGATTGACAATAAGGATGGGTCGTGGACTATGAGAAAGAAAGAAGAAACACAATGGGTTCTTGTCGAAGCAATTTCTACGTTTCGTGAACGATACATGGTAGAAGTGCCTGTCGGTGTGGATTCGTTCGGTACTGATAAAACTGAGTGGGCACTCGATACTGTCACCATGACCCAAGCAAAAGAGTTTTCGCAAAAATATTTGGGTGAAACAATTGTCTCCCGCCGAGTTGTTTCGATGGAAGAAGCATTGAAACTTTGCGATGAAGACAATGATTATTGCAAGACATGGTCTGATGAAAAGAAAGTAGAAGCATTCTTCACTACGTGGAAGGAACAGGAAGATGACGCTACCTGATGAACGCTATCGTGCATTGAGGTGCGGTAAAGAATTTCTACGTGATTTGCTTGATCCAAAGAAAACTCCTAGGGTTCCTAAAGATATTCGTAGGCAAGCATATTGGGTATTGAGACACTATCCAGATGATTATCATTTAGACTTGATTGCAGAAAAAATTCCTGAGTGGTTCGACAAGAAACCATTCATGGTTCGAATTCAGGAGAAAGAAAATGCTTGAGGACGAGAAACGAACGTTTAATGATGAAGAAGTTTATCGCTTTCTTAAAAATTTACTTGATCCTGAAATGTATGGGTGGGCTGTTACTGCTGAAGTAAGAGACAAAGCAAGAGAATTGCTTGGTAAAGAAAGAGTAGAGACAAAACATGAAAGTTTACATCGGTCCGTATAAAAATTGGTTTGGTCCATATCAGTTGGCTGAGACTCTTTGCTTTTGGGCAAAGAAAGAAAAAGACGAATATGGATTCGAACGCACACCTGATTGGGTTCACAACTTTGGTGAGTGGCTTGCTCATGGTAGTGTAGAGCCTGATCCTACACCAGGACAACCTGCAAAAAAATTCATGGATGATCGTCCAGAAACTTGGCTTTATAAGTTTTTGCTTTGGATTGAATCTAAAAGAAAGCGTATCGTATACGTAAAGATTGATCGCTATGATACTTGGAACATGGATTCTACTTTGAATCCTATTATTCTACCAATGCTAAAACAACTGAAAGAAACCAAGCACGGTTCTCAAATTGTTGATGATGCAGACGTTCCTGAAAAGTTTCATACTACATATGAAGAGCATAACTACGAACAACTAGAACTTTTTCCGGAAAAGAAAAAGGCGGCAGATGAAGCCTCTTGGGATTTAACCCATATGCGTTGGGAATGGGTTATGGATGAAATGATTTGGGCATTTGAGCAATTGAGTTCAGATTGGGAATCCCAATTTCATACTGGCAAAACTGATTTCTATAGTGAAGCGTGTGAGTGGGATGAAAATGGTAAGCCTAAAATGTATCAACTCAAAGAAGGTCCGAATCATACCTCTGTATTTGATGTTGATGGATATAAAAAACACTCTGATAGAATTGACAATGGATTGCGCCTTTTCGGTAAATACTATAGAGGTCTGTGGGACTGATTATAAATAAAGATTCGATGTTAATAACTTATAGGAGTCAAACATGGAAATTATTATCGCTTTAATCGCAATTGTTATTCTTGGTGCAGTTTGGTACGCTAATCGCGGAACTGGATTTGATGCAAACAAAGATGGCAAAGTTGATCTAAAAGATGCAGGTGTTGTATTGGAACAAACCGCAAAGACCGTTGTTGCGGAAGTTGAAAAAGTTGCCGATGTAAACAAAGATGGTAAAGTTGATTCTGCTGACGTTAAGGTAGTCGCAGAAAAGACTAAAACTACTGTTAAAAAGGCAGCCGTTCGAGCAAAGACTGCTGTTAATAAAACCAGAAAACCTAAAGCACCTAAGGCTTAAGGGTTACAGGAATTTGCCGTATATCCGATTAGGGTATACGGCAAAAACCATATTTGCAACCACAAATAAACGTAGTGGTCGTAAATCATCTTCCGCAGGACATATTCGTTCTACAATAATCTAAGAACTCAATAAATCCCCATCCTGCAAAACCAACTACAAACATTATAAAAACAATACCAACGCCCCACTCTAATGCTTCTTGCATTTGTCTCTTGCGTTTAGCCGCCGCTTCTTTTTCTCTTCTTGCTTGATGCGCCGCTTCAACGTCCATCGCCGCGGCACGTTGTTTAATCTTATTCCACACATCAATTTTACCTGCTTGCATGAATAAGAGTTGCAACTCCTTCTCAAACTGAACAGTTTGATCGAGTGCCATTTCAATTTCAATGGCAGCCGCCATGCTAGACTTCTTACCTGAATTCTTAGCCTCAACTACTGCCTTTGTTGCGTTACTCTTTGCATCAAAGTATTTACCCAATACAGGTCCCAAAGATGAAACATCATCTACAGTCTTTGATACTTTCTTAATTAATGCTACAGCCGACTGTATGCCTGCGAGTGCTGTGATTGGGTCAATCATTTTTTACTTTCTTAATTTGCTAATGGATTATCCAAAGCCTTTTTAATTTTATCATCTACTTCTCTACGTAACGCACGAATTTCTGCGGAATGCTCTTTTTGAAGTTTGGTTAACTCTGCATTAACTTCTTTAATTGTTTGATCGGAATATCTACGAATTTCTTTCATTGATGCATCTGATAATCTTTGATCTGTTTTGGTAGAGGTTTCTACAGATTCAACAACTTTTTCTACTCTACGAATATCATTCTTTAAATCATTTTTAATTTCGTTAGTATATTCTACCGTTTTGTTTGTGCTAACTTCTAGCACTTCAATTTTTTTGTAAATGCCTTCTAAATCAGGAGACACATACTCTGCAATTTTTTTCTTCATGCTCTGATAGTCTTTGTAAACTTCAAACGCACCATACAGACCACCGAGAATAGATGAAGCAAGTGTAAATGCCACCATAAGTTTTGCTGGCGTGAATTCATAACCACCGATGCTTATAACGGTGTCTTTACTTGCATACTTCTTTACTGCCGCCTCTGCTTCATCAATTTTTTTGTTTACGTCTTTAATTTCTTCTCCCATTTTTACTCCCTATTGTATTGTTGTTCAATCATTTGTTGATGTAATCTATCTCCACTACCAGTCAGTCCTCGCATTAGACGAACATTATCAACAACTTTTTGATTCTTATAGATTTCTTTTGGCGCATAAAACTGTACATCTGTTAACATACCCATGTAAGATTCAAAACCTGTAGGTTGTTTTGCAATTGATGCTATTGTTACACCTCCGGCTGCGTCATTATCTTTTACGTTTTTCTTAACCAAAGGACCTGCGGTTTGTTTTGATGCATCTTCAATTTGAGGCTTTTCATTTGCCATATCTAAAAGATTTCTCTCACCAAATTTAATTCCATCAGTTTTTAACTCTTCTGCTTGTGTTGGTCTTTGTGGCACCAACGAATAAGTAACTGGCGGTGCAATCAATGCAACTATAGGACTCTCTTGCATTCTATATGTGTATTGTGGAATAACAAGAGATGCTACAGGTGTAGAATCTTGCGCTCTGCTGTAGTTCTGTTGAAATACGTTAGATGCAACACCAATTGATATGCCAGTAGATGCATTGTTAGATTCGCCTGAACTTTGAGTTGAACCAGATGCCGATAGACTTTGTTCTCTAGATGCATTCAAAGATGCAAGACTTGTTGGATTGTTTTCTCTAAGCGGCGATACTGCAAACGATTGAGTATGTGTTCTTTGTTCGCCACCACCTTGACTTGTAGAACTTGTTGTTTGTTGCATACCTGACGATGCAATGCTTTGCGCTTGTGCTTGAGCCGCTACAGATTCCGCTTGTGCAGTAGCAGATGCACCCGCCGCTTGTGCTTGTTGAACTGCTTCTTGCACTACAGTCTTTTCTACGTTTGCAATTCTAGATTGTTCATTTGCAACAATACTCAAAACTTGCGATGTGGATACACTAGACTTTTGCGTTGATGTTGGTGCCGAACTAGTCTGAACTTCGCCCACTTTTGGTTGTGGATTTGTGGCAGATGGTGTAGATGATGCTACGGCAGTTGAACTTGATGAGGGCGCAGGCGTTCCTGTTCCAGTTGTTGAACCACTACTAGTGCTTGTTGTGGATGCAACTGGTGCTGGTGATACAACTTCTGTTGCGACTGCTGTTGTTGCAGGTACGCTAGGTGCTGTTGTGATGACTGGTGCGCTGGTGACTGTTGTTGGTGATTCATACGTTACACTCGCAGTTGGTGTTGGTGGGGCTAACTTAGCCAATGCATCAAGATAACCAGGACATGATGGAGAACTCAATACGTCAACGCTACATGGGTCTACAGAATACTTCAGACTGAAACTGACGTTATAGATTTCTGGACCATAAGGACCAGCCCAACCATTGTTATCGCGACCTACAAATCCGTATGTAACATTTCCTAACGTAGGAGCAGAGTATGGTGTCGTAAAAGTTTTTGAATAATTGAAGTTGGTCCAATTGAATTGATAATTCAAATTATACGAATCATATTCCAACACTTTACCACTAGTGTCTTTGAAATGCACATATGCGGTTAGATAGTCCATGCGACCATCGTCCCATCCATTTCCATTTTTAGCAGTAAACCCAAAATTATATCCATTTACTCTGAGACCAGTGCCTGTATTTGGAAGAATACTTGCAATTGCTTGAGACTGATATAAATCAGTCATGCCAAATGAGAAATTGATATTGTTGCCAGGACGCACGATTGCATTTGGTCCGCAATAACCAGGATTTCCCCACGCCCAACATGTGAGGCTATCCTGATAAACGCCATTCACCCAAGGCGTTGGACCGCCTTGAGGTGTTTGTTGAACAATGTTGCCGGTAGTGTAAACTTGCGTTGGGTCTAGTTGACCTGTCGCAGTTACTTGTGCATTACATACCGAATAATTTAAACACAGCAATACCGAGCAAACTGCCGATACCAATTTTCTTGTATGTGTCATCTGATTTTGGCTCATCTGGTTTAGGAATTTTATCTGAGTTTGCTTCCCAAGCAAGTTTTGCTTGTTCGCCTATTTTACCTTCATATGGACATGGTGTTCCGGCGGCTAACATGGCGTCAAACACTCTTCTGTCTTGACACATAGTTGCAACTGCGGCTACCTTCATTCCCATATCAAATAAAGTTTTAGACAACTTCAGGCGTTCGCAATTCATATCACGAACTGTACCACCAGAAGAAACGCCAAAGATTTGTGTCTGAACTGAACCTGATGTTCCTGTTGTACACAAATCATTGTTGCCGCCACTCATCATAGCAGGAGCGACCGCTGTTGGTGGAGGTTGAATCACCCTCTGTGTAATATCCGTGGTGTTAATATTACGATTTGTCATATCGCCACTATTGATGTTTTGATTGACGTTTGTATTTTTATTATCACTTGACATTGTTGATGTATTAATATTTCTATTTGTCATATCACCAGTATTAATATTATTATTTGTATTGGTGCTAGTTGACGTTGAAGTATTAATATTTCTATTTGTCATATCACCAGTATTAATATTATTATTTGTGTTTGTCGAAGTTGATGTTGAGTTATTTGTATTTACGTTAGTATTTGTATTATTTGTGCCGCCACTCATTACGTTTCTAACTGTTTGATCGCCACTATTGATATTATTATTAGTATTAACATTTGTGGATGTGCTACTGCTGACGTTGTTGTTATTAAACGTCTGAGTTCCACTATTGATGTTTTGATTGACGTTTGTATTGGTATTAGTATTTGTCGAAGTTGATGTACTTACATTATTATTGTTGTAAGTCATTGTTCCGGAATTAACGTTATTATTGTTATACGTCATTGTTCCAGAATTCACATTATTATTGTTAAACGTCTGTGTACCGCTATTAATATTGTTATTTGTGTTTACGTTAGTCGAAGTGCTGGTGCTGGTGCTAACATTATTGTTATTATTCGTATTTGTGCTGGTACTATTTACAGTTGAATCGCTGGTATTTGTGCTAGTTGAAGTGCTAGTATTTGTGCTATTTACTGTTGATGTACTTGTTGAGGTGTTATTTGTATTGACCGTAGTCGTTTCTTGGGCAACACCTATCCCATGTATCATAACAAAAAGCGTTGCCAATGCAACCTTTCTGCCGATTGTCATCTTTTTACCTCTCTTTTTACTGTTGTTGCAATATAATTCCTTTCAATATTCGTCTGTATCATTACAATTTTTACTCCACTTATTTAGTAAGTTTACCGATTTTGTCAAGTAAGTAACCACTTACATAGCAAAAATCAATGACTTGGAGTGTTGTTTTTGTGCAACAAGCGAAAAAAAGACTTGACAAAGTGCCTAATTGTGGTATACTATAAACATATGAGAAAAAAACGTTCAGACAGAAATCATGTAATATATCAGGTGACTTGCGTGGATACCGGCGACACCTATATTGGTTTGACGGTTGCACTTGGTCAAGCATATCTCAAGTCCGTCAAAATTCGTTGGCAAAAGCATGTGAGTCGTGCTTTGCGTGAAACGAAAGAATGGGCATTTTGCCAAGCAATTCGCGATCTTGCCGATTGTGAATGGCGATATGAGGTTGTCGAAGTTGTTCGTGGTCGTAAGCCTGCACACCAGCGCGAACGTGAATTGATTGCCACATATGAACCTAGTCTGAATACGTTTTGACTTGACACGGCTCTATAAATATGTTACTATTATATCATATGAATGGAGAACGTTATGGATGCTGATGCAAAAAGAATTTTGAAAGAATCACTAAAGAACATGAATCCCGATGACGCTAAAGCCGCGGCATTGTGGTTTATCATTTTCATTACTGTAGGAATGTTTCTATGGTATCTCGGTGCATCTTGGATAACACTACATGCAGTAAATGCATTGTTTGGACAAGTTGTAGCCGTTGAATTTCCACAAATGTTTGCTGTCGCGTGGTTTATATTTTTAATTCGTCACTTGGTGAGTAAGGCAAAAGAATCATGAAAATGAAAATGCTAGTTGGTGCAGTTGTTGCAAGTTTTGCAATGGGCGCATCGGCACAAGAAATTATTCAACATGGTTATGCTAGGGTTATTTCAGTAGACCCAATTTCATCTACTGGTTTTAGAACTGTACCTCGAACTACATGCACAATGATTGAGCGCCAGAGCAATTCTGGTCCTGTTGTTGGTGCAATTGTTGGTGGTGCTGTTGGCAATAGCATGGCAAAAGATAGAACCGCAGGCACCGTTGTCGGTGCGATTGCGGGTGCAGTCATTGGCGACCACGTAACCGAAGGTCAAACATCGGCGCGTGAACAATGTACCACTTATCACGATAAAGAATATTTTAATCGTGTCAATGGATACAATGTGACAATTGAATATGAAGGTGAGTTGAGAACGGTTCGTATGTACCGCGCACCGGCTGATCGTGTTCCTGTGAAAGTTGTTAAGCGTGTATATGTGCTAGAATGAAAACTACATTATGTTATGCTTTGCTTTTTGTAGCAGTTGCCGCAAAAGCAGAGGTTGTGATAGTGCAGGATTTTACAAAAGAGTCCAGCAATGAATACATGGCGAAGGTCGTTTCGAAGTCAATGATTGTTGACCATATGCCTAGACTTGTAAGCAGAAACGTTTGCGAAAAAGTTATAGAGCGTGTTCATATAGATAAGTATGAGAATGTTGTTAGAGTAACGCCTAACAATATGGTGAAGTGCAGAATTATGCACGATGAAGAAATTTTGCAAGTTGTTCGTGGATATCAAGTGACTTATGAATATAGGGGTAAACTAGTAACCACAAACATAAATTATGATCCTGGAGAATTTGTAAAGGTGAAAAATTAACATGAATGAAAAAATGATGAATGATGGTTACTATGCACAAGCATCCGAAAAAGAACAAAAGCAATTTCGCGAATTTCTAAAGAATATTCTAAAGAATGAAACTGCGACATTGACTTTCCAAAAGAAAGATGGTACAATGCGTGTTATGAAGTGTTCATTGCGTGAAGAACATATGCCGTCTTATGAGAAAAAGACTGAGCGTGTTCGTGCAACCAATGACGAAACACTTTCCGTTGTCGATCTGGAAAAGAACGAGTGGCGTTCATTCCGTTATGATTCGATTCGTAGGATTGAATTTTCTTTAGGATAAAATATGAAACTGTCGAGAATTTCGACCGGTGGTGAAGAAAAATGGTTGGGTTCAGAACCTTCTTGGACCAATCAAGAATCTTGGGATGATGTAAAGCATAATTCCGAACTTGGTAAGGCTTTGAGTTGGTATTCTTACTTCACCGATTCAAAGCAATGTAAAACGTTTTTGCTAGAATACATGCAAGGTGTAGGTCGTAGCAAAGATGAAATTGCACTAGTAAAGTCTCTGAGCGATTCTGAGATTGATGTTCAACTAGGCAAACTTGCGCGAATGATGAGCCGCGGCTATTTGCCTAACGATAATGTCAAAGGCAAATTTGTTGAAAAATTCAAGACAGTTATTCTCAAAGCAAAGCAAAATGACCTGCTGAAGAAACAAAAAGAACTTGCATCAGCAACACCAATTCCATTGCCTTCAATTCAAGATCGTATTCGAGATAAAGCAGGCGAAGAGATTGGTGAACTCGAAGGTATGGTTGATGACTTTGTGATGAACAAGTGTAAATCAACTGTTGACATTGAGAATTATCTTAAAGGACGTAATCTATCTTCCGTGGTTGCAAAGAAAATTTGCGACCACTACGTTAGTGTGTCCGAAGAAATTATGGACGCTATCAATGGCGTTGATGAACAACTTGTTGAGGGTTACTCAAACTTCAAGAAGCCAGAACTCAAACGATTCAAAGACTTTTTGGATTCTATTGTAGTTGCGGCAAACAATCTGAGTGTTGCAAACAAGCCTGTGCGTAAGAAGCGCAAGGTAAAAGAAAAGCCTGCAAGCGTTCTAGTTTCGAAAGTGAAGTATATGAAAGACTTTGCCGAACTAGGACTCACAAGTGTGCCACCTGAAAAGATGATTGGTGCGTTGCAGGTGTGGACGTTCAATACTAAGACTCGCACGTTGTCTGTATATAATGCATACAATGCAAAAGGCTTGAGTGTCAAGGGCACTACGCTACAGAATTTTGAAGAAACTACTTCAATCAGCAAACGCCTACGCAAACCAGAAGTGACTCTCAAAGATGTTCTTGGTGGTGGCAAGATTATTCTACGTAAGTTGATGAGTGAACTGTCCACAAAAGAATCGCCTGCTACTGGTCGAATCAATGAGGATACAATTATCGTAAGGGTATCATGAGATACTACAGTTATAACGAATACGATCCAGACAGTCCACTTGCAGATGAAAGTGGTGGCTATGTTGTGACTCTTTCTGAAGAAGACATTCGCAAAAACTATTATCCGTATTGGTATAAAAGAATGTGTGAGAAGTATGAACAATCTTATGTTGATCAGAACTATTCATTCGAAGATTGTTTGAGTGATTGGATTGTTGGTAATTGGGCATGGGAATCTAAATGATGTTTAGCGAACTTGAGACGGCTGGCATTTTGGCCGTCAAAACAAAACTATACAATGACTTTGGTAGTTTGCTTGGTATGATGCCTAAGCATCTACAAAGTCTTATTATTGAAAAAGGTATTTTGACTGGTGGGTGTATTTCGTCAACGTTTCATATGACTTCACCTAAAGACTATGATGTATATTTGGCTGATACTGAAGCCATTAAACAATTTGAAACCATGACAACCATTGATGGAACTGTTACTCGAATGATTGCGGATGTGAATCCTAATTATAGGGTCCATGTTCCAAATACAAATGGAAAGTTGATAACTGAAAATGCAGTAACATTTCAGAACGGCATTCAAGTGATTACTAGAGCAACCGCAGAAGAAGCACGTTCTACATTTGACTTCATTCATTGTATGCCATACTTGAAGTTGAAAGAAAAACAATTCTATATTTCACGGGAACAATATGACTCAATTAAACACAAACGCATTGTTCCAAACAAGAAAGGTTTCATGGGTAATATTTTAGTTAGCCGTGTTGAAAAATATAAAGAAAGAGGATGGACTGGACCATGACAAATTATGAACGACATGCGAAAGATGAATTTCGTGCCGCTGGATGGACAGATGAGAATGGTAAATTTAATGATGAAATGCAAGAACTTATTTGCAATCATGTATTGAAGTTGCTTGATGTATTTCATGACGAAGGACACTCTGGCTCCTCTGCACCATACGCAATCAATCTATTTAAGAAACTTGCATCATTTGAACCTATTGTTCCTTTGACCGGTGAAGATTGGGAATGGGTAAATGTTGCTGAACAAAATGGCGGACCTTTGTGGCAAAACAAGCGTTGCAGTCATGTGTTCAAAGATAACGATGGTGCATATGATATCAATGGCATCGTTTTCTATGATTGGTATGTGAATGAAGAAGGCGACAAACACAAGTCTTATTTTACCAGTCGTGAAAGTCGTGTGCCTGTAACATTTCCATACACACCAACCACCGAATATCGTGAGTATGTTGATGTTGACAAAGTATAAGTGTTGGTGCTATAATTGTCTCAATGAAGTGTATGAAGACGGCAGAATTATTCCTGTGACTGCATACACATTCATTGTGTGTCCCGATTGTGGCAATAAACGTTGTCCCAAATCAACCGATCACAATTTAGAATGCACCAACTCGAACGAGCCAGGACAACCAGGAAGTAGATATGAATGAAAAACTTGATAGAGCATTGTGTGAAAAATATCCTCTGATCTTTAGGGATCGCAATGCACCCATGACGCAAACTGCAATGTGTTGGGGATTCAGCCACGGTGATGGTTGGTATAACATTATCGATGTGCTGTGCGGCATGTTGTATAGCGATTATCGACACGCAAAAGTCCGCTATGAAAATCTTGTTCAATGGAAAGAAGAAGGTGGCGCTTTCCCTTGGAAAGGTGGTAAAGAAATTACCGATGAGGAAGTTGCTACCGCGAAAGCAAAGATGGAAGAAGAGGCTGAACGTATTCCTGTAGCCTCGCAAGTGAAAGAAAAATTTGGCGGGCTTCGTTTCTATGTTGACAGGGCTAGCGAAAAGCATTATAATTATATCACATTTGCGGAAAACATGAGTTACCGCACCTGTGAAGAATGTGGCAATGCTGGTACGCATTATTCATTTGGATGGCATCAAACTCTTTGTGACAAACATGCAGATGAACGTTATGGCGAAGAAGCCGCAGACTATCGAAACAAAATGGGCGAATGGTCCGATGAGGAAGAACAAGCATGATTTTAGTTGACTTGAATCAGGTCATGATTTCAAACCTGATGATGCAGATCAATTCGAATGCATCAAATCAGATTGACGAAAACCTGATTCGTCACATGGTTCTCAATTCGTTGAGAATGTATAACGTCAAATTCAAAGACGAATATGGCGAAATGGTTATCTGTTCCGATGACAAGAAGTATTGGCGCAGAGACTTGTTTCCATACTACAAGCATGGGCGTAAGAAGGACCGTGAAGCATCACCGTTCGACTGGAACATGATTTTTGAGACTCTGAACAAAGTTCGTGACGAAATTCGCGAGAACTTTCCGTACCGTGTTGTTCAAGTAGAAAAGACTGAAGCCGATGATGTGATCGGCACACTATGTCACGAATACGGTGTTCAACTGAAGAATGCTGATACTGAGAAAATTCTCATTCTGTCAAGCGACAAAGACTTTCAACAATTGCAAAAGTTTGTGAATGTTGATCAATTTAGTCCCATGGCAAAGAAATTCATTCGAAATAACGAACCTGACAAATTTCTGAAAGAGCATATTATCAAAGGTGATCGTAGTGATGGAATCCCTAACTTTTTGTCGCCTGACGATACATTTGTCAATGACGGTCGACAAAAGCCTGTAACTGAGAAAAAACTAAATAATTGGATGGATCAAGAACCTGAGGATTTTTGTGACGAAAATATGCTGAGAAACTATCGCAGAAACGAAATGTTGATCGACTTGTCCAAGATTCCAGAAGAATACAAGCGAAATATTCTTGATACATATAAGAACGCTAAACGAAATGGTAGAGAGAAGATTTTCGACTATTTGATTAAACACCGCATGAAAATGCTTATGGAACACATTCAGGAATTCTAATTATGGCTATTGATATTGGTAAGATGACATTACCAGAGATTTTTAAACATGTCTCTGATTTACCCGCGGCTAAAAGGTCGGGTGCTTTGACTCAAATTGCAAATTTACGCAAAGAAGTCAAAGTATTGATGTGGTATACTTTTCGTAAAGATGTAAAGTTTGACTTACCCGAAGGCGCACCGCCATACAAAGAAATGGAAGTTCCCCAAAATATGGGAATGAATCGTCTGCCAGCAGAGATTCGAAAACTAGAATACTTGCTACCAGCATCTACTCTGAACAAAGTGAAGAAAGAAAAAATCTTCATTGAAATTCTGGAAGCAGTATCGCCCGAAGAAGCGAAATTGGTTCTTCAGGTGAAAGATAAAAAGTTGTCGTATAAAGGCATCAATCGCAAGTTGGTAGAAGAATCTCTACCTGAAGTTTTTCTAGGAGAACCTAACTCATAACGCCATGGCTAAAACTAAAAAGTATAACAGTTTTCGCGAATTTTACGAAGACGAAGAACGTCCGCGAAAGAAACCAAAGCAAGTAAACGAATCCCAAAAGAAAAAAGACAAGATGAGGAAACAATTCAAGTTTCTTGATCCTAAAAACATAAGGGAAGAAGACTTTGATGAATTCGAAGATTACCAATAAAGACTATGACGGACTCACTCAAAGAGATTTAGATAATTTGAAGTTTCTAGTCAACGCATCCAAGAGTACAATTAAGAAATGGATGGCAGTTGTGGACGAAGATGATATACAGTATGCGATAGAGTTAATGGCAATGTACCATTTGCGTATGTGTGACGCACAAGCCGAGCATTCCGACCTTGCCGAGACAAGGAAAGAACTAGCCAAAATCGGCATTTTTGTCACAAACACCGATATCTGACACAATTCAGACACTCAAAACCGCCTTTTGGGCGGTTTTTTCGCTGGTTTGATAGTCTGACCCCAACCCCCTAGCAAAAACCGCCCAAAACCGCCCCTAAGTTGTTGTTTTTACACAACATGTTGCAAAAATACAACAAAAAAGTGCTTGACATACCCTCCGAATCATGTAAAATAGACTCTGTTGATTGAGAAACGGAGAACGAAATGTTGATGGAAACTGCACTCGAAACCCTGAAGAATGACATTGTGGCTGACTACGAAGGTTGGCAGACACTCAGCGGTAAACCCCGCACCGAAGTTCAGGCACGTATGCTTGATGAGTTTATCAATGGCATTCGGATTGACGAAGGTAGCAAATACATCAAAGTTGTCACCGGCTCTTCCGTTTGGGGTTTCATTGTGAAGACCGATACCGACAAAAAATTCCGAAAAGGTGACATTCTGAAAGCGGCTGGTTGGGCGGCTCCTGCACGTAACGCCGCGCGTGGTAATATTCTGGATGGTGGCTACACCATTCGCTGGACTGGTCCTCTGTATCTGTAAAAAAGTTCTTGACAGGTTCTCGGTTTGTTGATATAATGATGGTGTTGAGATTGAGAAAGGCAAGTTATGTCCGCTAAAGAAATTGCAATGTTCGGTATGACCAAAGAAGATATCCGTGAAGAATACATGGAAGGGCTGACTGCAAAGTTGTCCGGTCTTGAAATGGTTGTCGCTGGTATTCTCTCTGATTGCCAAGAGTTGACTGCAATGGGTCGAGCCGAAGATGTTCGCAAGCAATTGAATGTTGCGAAGTTCATTCTGTTCGAAATGATGGAAGCAAAGTCTAAGGAGACTGTATAATGTCTATGCTTGTTATTCGCACTCAAGTTTACGAAAACTATGCTTGGCGCGAAGATGGTACGCTTGGTGTTGGTGACGAAGCATATTGGAAGCCGAAAGGCGGAAGCGAATATAAAGTTCTCAATGTTCCGTTGAACGTTGACTATGCAGAAATTGTAACTGCGGCAAAAGTTGAACAGAGCAATGATGGATTTCAAGAGTTTATCATTGATTGGTCTATTGAAGCCGATGATTATTTGTCGGAGTTTGAAAAGAACCAGTTAGAGTTTGAGGGTAGTATTAGGTACGCAGAACCCTCAATGGAATATTCCGACATTGTTTTGGAGACTGTATGAGTAAGATGAGTGATTTGTTGCTGGAAATTGAAGAGTTGCATATTGCCGGTTTGACGGAACAGGAAATTTCCAATCGAACTGGAATGCCTTTGAAATTTGTGCTTGACGCACTAGAAAATTTCTTGTATAATGATGACTCATATGATGATTCAATGGATGGTGATGAAGCATCAGGACTTGCATCAGCAGGTTGGGGTACCGATGAAGACTATGGTGGTGGTATAGATGATGTATTTTGAGGGCATGGGTCCTCGGCAAAGCATTGCTACGGAAATTCTAGACACCGTGAGATTCGGTGCGTTAGATCGAATCAAAGGCGCAACTGGTTACCGCAAGCAAAAACTTGACAAAGGTGATGCATATGTGATACCATTTGGACTATCAAAAGATTGTTTTGGTGCAGTCTTGGTAAAAGCACCGAACAAAGTTGAGGTTCAGTATAAGATTAATGGTAAAAAGTTTGTGAAAAGTTTTCGCTATACTAGCGAAGTGAAGAGTTTTCTAGTTAAACAATTTATTCAATAAAAACTTGAAAAAATTTTTTAATTGTGCTATAATTGTAGTGTTCTAAGGATATATAATGAACGAGAAACAAAAAGAGATTCTTAGAATCACTCAGGAAGAATGTGCCGAGGTGATTCAAGCAATCAGCAAAATTTTTAGATTTGGTGTTGATGAAAATTTTCAAGGTCAAACAAATCGACAAAGACTTGCTGGTGAACTAGGTGATTTGCAATGCATGATCACATTATTGAAACAATATGATGTTGTACAAGATACAGAAATTTTTACAGCAGAATTAAACAAACGCAATCGTCTGACACAATGGTCGGATATTTTTAAAGAAGATAAAATTCAATGATACAATTATCGAAACTCTCATATAGAAACACTATGCCAGCATCATGCAATTGGCAGGGTGTATCTCGCTTTGAGATTGCCGATAGCCACACACCTGGAATGGGGGCTTGTACCTGAGGACCAAAAAGTCCAACTGAATACAAAGACAAGCCCCCTAGCCTAAAAACTAGGGGGTTTTTCTTTGTGTTGCACGAAAACAACGAAGTGAAAAAAAATTCAAAAAGTTGTTGACACCAACACGGATGCATGTTAAGATATGCATCTAGACTGATAAAACAGTCACCGCTCTTTAAAAATTTGTCTGTCAATTTGCACCGTTCGTCTATCGGTTAGGACGCTTGCCTTTCACGCAGGAAAGAGGAGTTCGATTCTCCTACGGTGTACCATTTGTTTTGCTGATTGTAAGCCATGGGCTTGATCATGCCCGAGTAACTACGTACATAATTGCGGTAATTCTAGACTACCCCGCATGAGCGTAGCAAATAGTGCAGTCAGCAAAACAAATGGTTAAAAGGAGAAAGCAATGAAGCGAAAACAGATCGCTAAGAAACGTAACCCGTTCGTTGTCTTAGCGTTATTTAAAAAAGCGGGAGCCCACCGCAAGTCTAACAAGGCTCTGCGTAGAGCAGAAAAACAAAAACTCATTGGGGGTATAACTTAACGGCTAAAGTAACTGGCTTTTAACCAGTAAATCAGAGTTCGATTCTCTGTGCCCCTACCATATAAAAACACATTACTAAGAGTCCAGGTTCAGAGCGTGGCATAGTGTGTTTCTATATGGTATAATTTTCGGAGGTTGTTCCCTATTGCCGGCTGTAACCCGGTAGGCATTGTTAAGTAGGGTGGTTGCCAAATGGTTCGATTCCTTCAACCTCCACCAATTCGCACCGTCAGGTGTGTCAATCCAGCAAAAGGTGCTGGCGTGTAACTGCGGCGCATCAACGATGTTGCTTTCGGTATCCACGATAGAGATACGGCTAAAGTTCGTAATGCCAAATATTCATGGTCTCAAAGTGTTCATGGACGCACGTATGCCTGTCACGCATAAAGAAGGGGATCGTTACCCCTTGGGACCGCCAAACAAGGAGAACGTATGGACATATATGTGTATGACAATGTTTTTTCCGATGAAGAAAATGATAAGTTGTACAATGATATTCTATACAATAATTCATTTACTTACGGAGAGCGAGATAATCCAAGCACACCAGTAAGCGGATTAGTTTTTAATTTTGAAAACGGTCCTTTTTATGATGTAGCAATAAAAGCAAATTCAAATTTGAGTAATCTAAAATTACAAAGATCATACGTTAATTTGTTTTTACCTAAAGAAATTCCTTACTTTCATATTGATGGCGAACAAGTAGTAACGTGTTTGTTTTATTTGAGTCCTCAGTATGATTTAGATGAAGGTGGAGAAACTCAATTCTTCTTTGACAATAAAATTTTAGGAGTTCAATCTAAACCAAAACGTTTAGTTGTTTTTGATGGTGCAATTAAGCACCGCGCAACAAGTTTTAGAAGTTACCCTAGAATTACTGTAGCATTAAAATTTTTAAAATCATAATTTGACGCAGAGTATGGAAGTGGTCTATCCGCTTGGTCTCATAAGCCGAGAATCGCAGGTTCGAATCCTGCCTCTGCAACCAGTTTTAGGATACATTCAGCAATCAAAAAAACTTTTTATGGAAAAAAGCAAAACGTATCCTGTTATTTTATTCCGGTGTAGCACAGCGGTAGTGCAGTTGACTGTTAATCAATTGGTCGTTGGTTCGATCCCAGCCACCGGAGCCAATCCTCCGTTTACACTTTGTCGGTAAACCGAAAGTGGGTAATTGCCAAACCACAAGAGCAGGGTTGTGTTGAAAGTGACGGTAGCCCCGTTTACCCCCAAGTCCCGCTTACATGGGAGCCTTGAGAGATACACAGTTTTCGCTAGGTTGGACTATATCAGTACCTAGATGGACAGAGTAACCGCTCAGTCTTGGGCTAATGAGGATTAGTAGCAAGACACCTTACACATGACAATTAAGAGTAGATGTTGAGAAAGAAAGAGCCTCGAAATTCTTTTGAGTTGGGACTCATTATCCTGGTAGCAAACAAGTATCAACTATTACTACGGACCTCTAACCCTGCCGGCTTTATATCAAGGGTAAAATGATTCTGAATGAGGGAGGCGGAATTCTTAGTTGTCAGTTGTAAGGTGATATGACGTAGATGGATGCGTACCGGTTTCATAAGCCGAGGAGAGTGGATCGATACCACTTATCACCACCAATGGTGTCTATAGTTTAGTGGTAAAACCACGGGTTGTGATTCCGTATTCATGAGTTCGATTCTCATTAGACACCCCATGCCGCTTTAGCAAATGTGGTCATTGCGGAGGACTGAAAATCCTAGGAATCTGGTTCGATCCCAGAAGGCGGCACCAAAACAAATTACACCGGATTAACTCAGCGGTAGAGTAATCGCTTGATAAGCGATAAGTCATTGGTTCGATCCCAATATCCGGTACCATAAATTATTTGCCCTGGTGACGGAATTGGTATACGTGTTGGTCTTAGAAACCAAATTTTAGGAGTTCGACTCTCCTCTAGGGCACCAAGTTTTAGGATAGTTTCAGCAAACAACGATTATTCGTAGCGCAACGGTAGCGCATTTGCCTTCTAAGCAAACTGTTACAGGTTCGATTCCTGTCGAAAAAAACCTATCCTGTTGTATTATACCCGATTGGTGAAATGAATATCACACTTTGCTACGAACGAAGAGTTGGGAGTTTGATTCTCTCATTGGGTGCCAAAAATTATTGGGGTTTCGCCAAGTTGGTAAGGCATCGGATTTTGATTCCGACATTCGGTGGTTCGAGTCCATCAACCCCAGCCATGGTGCGATGCCGGAGCGGTCGAACGGCGGAGCCTGCAAAACTCTTGTATCGTGAGTTCGAATCTCACTCGCACCTCCAAAGAATAGATATATAAAGTATAAGCCCTCGAAGCATTGCTGGCGATGCAACTGATCTGTAACCAGAAGATAGGCGGTTCGATTCCGT
>JACCED010934198.1_pt1 | contig 155188 bp, 123 predicted proteins | sample 7455021 | NCBI WGS metagenome assembly JACCED01 (sample SAMN15323456, study PRJNA562643) | freshwater metagenome | isolation source: river surface water | place: USA:Blue River Watershed | collected 2017-08-19 | reverse complement strand
GGCAACACGTCTGGTTTTGGTCCAGAAGAGTCTAGGTTCGAGCCCTAGTCGGACAACAAAAGCAGGTTTGATGATATCCTTGCCCAAAGGCATTGAGAGAAAGTAAAATCGAAGTTATGGCATCACTAATACACCCAGTAAAAATTTTCGGCGGTTCTGCCTCTGATTCACTCACCAAAAGTATCTGCGAATACTACGGCGCTTTGCCTGGTGACTTAACCGTTAGTCGTTTTAGCGACGGAGAATTCCAACCAAATTTTCAAGAAAGCGTTCGTGGTTGCGACGTTTTTATTGTTCAAAGTACTTATCCTAATAGCGACAATATCATGGAGTTGCTGATGGCAATTGATGCAGCGAAAAGAGCTAGCGCCAATTACATCACTGCTGTGATTCCGTATTATGGGTATGCTCGTCAAGACCGTAAAGACAAACCACGTGTTTCAATTGCCTCTAAATTGGTAGCTGATTTGTTAGGAACTGCTGGAGCAAATAGGGTCATGACAATGGAATTGCATGCACCTCAGATTCAGGGTTATTTCAACTTTCCGGTAGATCATTTGGAAAGTTCGATCATCTTTGTACCTTATATCAAAGCATTAAGTCAAGATAACCTCGTGATTGCCGCACCGGATGTTGGAGCTAGTAATAGAATTAGAGAGGTTGCCAAAGCTTTAAATTTGCCAATGGTTATTTGCGACAAAGAGCGTAAAAGAGCCAATGAAATCGCCAATATGACTGTTATTGGTGATGTTGAAGGTAAAGATGTTGTGCTTATTGATGATATCATTGATACAGGAGGAACTTTATGCAAAGCTGCTGCAATGATTATGGATAAAGGTGCAAACTCAGTAAGAGCTCTTTGCTGCCACCCTGTTTTGAGCGGTAAAGCTTATGAAAATATTCAAAACTCTGTTTTAACTGAATTGGTTGTAACCGACACCATTCCATTGAAGCAGCATATCGATAAAATTAAAGTACTTTCTGTAGCGCCTTTGTTTGCGAGAGCCATTCGCAATGTGCATGAAAACGGAAGCATCAGTTCATTGTTTAAGCAAGTTTTTTCTTCTCAAACAAATTTAGAACTTAAACAAAATCAATAATTTATAAATAAAGATATATGAAAACCATTTTATTAAAAGGTGAAATGCGCAGTGAAGTTGGTACAAGAACTGCCAAAGTGTTGCGTAACGAAGGAAAAGTTCCTTGTGTTCTTTACAGCGAAGGAAAAGAAGCAACACATTTTGCAATTTATCAAGCAGATTTCAAAAACTTAGTTTATACACCAAACGTATACAAAGTTAGATTGGATTTAGATGGCAAAAACCACGAAGCAATTTTACAAGATATTCAATTTCACCCAGTTTCAGACGCAATCATTCATGCTGATTTCATGGCTGTTGACGCAAGTAAAAAAGTAGTGATGGATATTCCTATTCGTGTTGTAGGTAACTCTCCTGGGGTTCGTGCCGGTGGTAAATTGGTTACTAAAATTAACCGTTTGCGTGTGAGAGGACTAATTGCAGACATGCCAGATTTCATTGATGTAACGATTGATACATTGGAAATTGGTCAGAGTGCAAAAGTTCGTCAAATTTCTGTAGATAACTTGGAAATTCTTGATGCAAAAGAAAATGCTATTGTAACTGTGAAAACAACCCGTGCGTTGATGCAAGCAGCTGCAGAAGCAGGTAAAAAATAGTTCTGCTAATATTTAGCTCATAAATGCAGATGAAGCCGGGATTTATCCCGGTTTTTTTTGTTATAAACTCTTCTTTTTATCCGGTATAATCATTGAATTTTATTTACATTTTAATCCTGATTTACCTCTGTCAACATTTTTTGTTTCCATTCTATGAATCCTTTAGCCGCAAGTACAATAAGAAAAGTATAAAGAGCTGCAGTGATGAATTGATTGCCATTGAGATACATGGGAACGTAAATTAAATCTACAACAATCCACAAGATCCAATTCTCTAACCAATGTTTGGCTTGCATGTAAAGTGCTGTTAGACTCACAACAGTGCACAGAGTATCGATATAAGGCGAGCGTGCGTTGGGATTGATTTTGATATAAATTGAATACCAAATGAAGTAAAGTGAAACCGAAATAATGAAGAGTAATAGGGAGTATTTAAATTTTATTTTGGTTATTTTTTTATTGGTTTTTGAATCATTCAATGCCGACCAATACCACCAACCGTATGATTGAACCATTAAAAAAATGACTTGGAGGTAAGCATCGGAGAAAAATCTATTTTGAAAAAATACAAAAAAATACACCACCGAGGCCAACATGCTAATTGGCCAATTGAGAATGTTATTTTTTGAAGCGAGGTAAACACACCATATGGTGAGTATTGCACCCAATATTTCAAGATATATAAATGGATTTTGTTCAAAATAATGGAATAATTGTTCCAACATATGGTTGAATTTTTATAGTTTCAAAGGTACATCTTGTAGAATTACGTTGCACTTAAATATATTCCGATGTAAATTTGTTACAAATAAAAAGACACATTATGTTCGAATTACCAAAACTCCCTTATGCGTTAGACGCACTCGAGCCTCATATTGATGCTAAAACCATGGAAATCCATCATGGCAAACACCACCAAGCCTACATTACCAATTTAAATAATGCCATTAAAGGAACTGAATTGGAAGGCAAATCGCTGTTGGAAATCATGGGTTCTATGAGCAAACATTCGCCAGCTGTTCGTAACAACGGTGGTGGTCATTTTAACCACAGTTTGTTTTGGACCATCATGGGTCCGAATGCAGGAGGCGAGCCAACTGGTGATCTTAAAGCTGCGATTGATGCTACATTCGGTAGCTTTGCTGCTTTTAAGGAGCAGTTTGCGAGTGCAGGTGCTACCCGTTTCGGAAGCGGATGGGCTTGGTTAATCGTGCACGACCACAAGTTAGTGATCACATCTACCCCAAATCAAGACAATCCATTGATGGATATTGCTGAGGTGAAAGGTACCCCAATTTTAGGTTTGGATGTTTGGGAACATGCTTATTATTTGCATTATCAGAACCGCAGACCAGATTATATCGGTGCATTTTGGAACGTGGTGAATTGGAATAAAGTTTCTGAATTGTTTGCAGAGGCTACAAAATAATACCAGCCATTTAAATATTATAGCCGCGAAGTTCATTTCGCGGCTTTTTTTGTGCTCAAATTAGAAAAGAGTATAGAATTCCGTTTTTTCGAAAGTATGGCTTCTAATCGCTTGAATGCGCATTAAATCGACTAAAATTCGTCCGATTCTTCTATTTCCCATGTTGAATGCTTTGCATAATTCAGCTTGTGTTGCTCGTTCTTTGTCCCTCAAGAAAGATAAAATACTCTGTTCAATTTTTCCCAGTGTAACTTTTGCTGCGTGTTTTTTTGCATGCATGAAGTCTACGGTGGTTTTTGAAGCGAGGATGCATTTATCATTCACTCGAACGTATACCCACCATTTCTCATCTTCTCCTTTGGCGTAATATGGTTGGTTTGCACCAATGGGAATGTCCACTAAAAGTACAGTTTTGCCTTCAACAATATGTGGCTCTACCGAAAACTTCACTTCTGGTTTGGCATAGAATGAAGCTGCTAAATCAATCATATGAAATTCCTCTTCGGCTTTGATACCCGCAATTGAGCCATTGTCGCGAACTCCAATCAGCAAAATACCACCATGGGTATTGGCAAAGCTCACCATCGATTTTGCAATTTTAGATGGGTTTTGGACAATCTGTTTAAAGTCTAAATTTACACCTTCTCCTTGCTCGATGAGTTTTCTGATTTTTTGACTCATTTTTCTGGTAAATATTGCAAGTGACTGAAGTTTTCAAAGTCAAAAACTTCATTCGCAATACTTAACAATTGTTCTGCGGTTAAGTTTTTAATTTTTTGAATGGTTTCTTGGAGGCTTAAAGCTTTGTTGTGCTTTAAAATTCCTTTTCCGATGTGAATCATGAGTCCGTTTCGAGACTCATTGCTCATGATAATTTGTCCGATAAATTGATTTTTTGCTTGACTCAACTGAACTTTTCCCAATTTGATTTCCTTAAGTTTTTTCAATTCTTTGGTTATGAGATCAATTGATTTTTCGATGTATTTTTCCTCTGCACTTAAATAACAGTGAAACAAACCACCATCTGAAAATGCCTGATAACCACTTTCAACATGATAAGTATATCCATGTTTTTCTCGAATAGATAAATTTAAACGGCTGTTCATGCCTGGTCCTCCAAGGAGGTTGTTCAATAAAAGCAATCCAAATCTGTTTGGGTGATCTTCTTCGAAGGTAGGCACTCCCATGATGGCATATGCATTGTTGAAGTCACTCTCTTTTTTTTGTATTGAGGGACGGTAATTGATGGCTAATTTTTGATGTTGTGGAATTGAAATTGATTCAGGGGATTCTTCTGGTAAAAAACGGTTCAAATTTGCAATTACTTTTTCAATTGAAACATTTCCTACAACAGAGAAAACCATATTGGGATATTGATAATAAGTGCTTACAAAGGCCTTCAAGGCTTCTTGTGTAACTGCATCAACTGATTCTGCGGTACCGAGAATGTTGTGAGCGAGAGGGTGATCGCCAAAAACAATTTCTTGAAATTCATCGTAAATATTCTCCTCTGGTGTATCAACATACATGTTGATTTCATCTTTGATTACTTTTTTTTCTTTGACTAACTCTGAATAAGGCAATGAAGATCTGAAAGTCACATCGCACAGAATATCTATGGCACGACTTAAATGTCGTTTTTCAGTGGTTGCGTAAATAGCGGTCAGTTCTTTGGTTGTAAAAGCGTTGAGTTCGCCACCAACAACTTCCAAGTGATTGAGCACGTGAATGGTTTTTCTTTTTTGAGTTCCCTTGAAAACCATATGTTCAAGTGCATGAGCGAGTCCAGGAATAAACCCGTCATTTCTGCTTCCAGCATGAATAATAAAGCCACAATGTACCAACAATGTAGAAGGAATTTTTTGATATGCAACCCTTAAACCGTTGTCTAGCGTATATAATTGATATTCTTTAACACTCATAGCATGCAAATTTACCTATCGTTTGCCGTATTTTTGCAGAAGTAATGAGAATAGATTCAACAGATATCCTTGTAGAAAAATTAAAAGCACGCGAATATAAGCGCGCTGTGATTACAACACATCATAAACCAGATGGAGATGCAATGGGTTCATCGCTTGGATTATTGGGGTTTTTGCAACAATGGATCAATGAGGTTTATGTCATTACACCAACCGATTATGCGGAATTTTTATTTTGGTTACCTCAAAATGATCAAGTAATCATTTATGAAGATGATAAAGCCAAAGCTGCTGAGATATTGAGTGAAACAGATTTGGTATTTTGCTTGGATTTTAACCGCTTATCGAGAATCAATGATTTAGGTGAACTAATTGGTAAAATGAATGCAGACAAGGTGATGATAGACCATCACTTAGAACCCGAGAGTTTTTCTAATTTTACTTATTGGGATACCCATTCTAGTAGTACTTGTGAATTGGTTTTTGAATGGATTGAAGAAAATTTTGGATCAGATTATGTGACTCAGGAAATGGCTGATTGCTTTTATACTGGATTGATGACAGATACAGGAAATTTCCAGCACAACAATACAAAGCCCAAAACCCACATGATTGCAGCCCGATTGATGGAACACGGAGCACAGCATATCAAAATTCACGAGAGAATTTTTGATGTTTTTAGTCCCGATAGAAGTCGATTATTTGGCTATTGCCTTTATCACAAGATGGAACTCCTTGAAGATGGTAAGGTGGCCCTAATGTCCCTCAATAAAGAAGAACTAGAGATGTTTCACGTAAAAACTGGCGATACAGAAGGATTGGTTAATTTTGGTTTGAGTATTTTGGGAGTTGTAATGAGTGTTTTAATTATCGATAGAACTGAGCGGGTAAAAATGAGTTTTAGAAGCAAAGGAAATTTTGCGGTGAATGAATATTCGGCAAAATATTTTAGCGGTGGTGGTCACAAGAATGCTGCCGGTGGACAAAGTGAAGATACATTGGAACAAACAATAAATAAATTTAAGGAAACAATAAAACTATACCGGGAGGAGTTAAATAACATATGAGCATCAATCGTTTTTTACCCAATAACAAGGTATTAAAATGGACGGGTTTGTCTTTGATTTTGATTACCATTGCCATTGTTGGATACCAATTTATTTTTAGGGGATACACAACCACTGAAAACGGCTTGAAATACAGATTTTTAAAAGGTGGTGAATTGAAGGAGCAATTGGGTCCAAATCATTTTTGTTTGGTCAAGTACATGATTGTTGGTCCTGAAAATGACACCATTCAAAATACGTTTGGATCAGACACCATGATGGAAATTCCTTATCCCATAGAAGCAAGAAATGAAATGATGGAAGCTTTGCAATTGGCAAAGCCAGGCAGTACTATGGAAGTGGTTATTTCAACAGATAGTTTAAAGCAAAAGATTTCGAATCATTACAAAATTAAGTTATTGCCGAGTGGGCAATTTGCAAAGTTTATCATTCATGTAGATAAAATCTTAAATGCCCAAGATTATGAGGCATATACAACTGAAAAGATTTTAAATAGAGCTATGGCTGAAAATAAGCTAATTGATGAGTACTGTGCGAAGCATTTAAATGGAGGAAATTGGCTTTTGGATAGCTTTCAGAGCATTAAATATCGTGTGAAAAATAATCAAACTGGAGAATTTTCAAAAATTGTTAATTTGTTGAGTATTCCTCCCATTCATTTTAAGGTTTCAATGGTAGAATTCGACGTTTATGTAACAACATTGAAGGGGGATTTGATTTTTGATAGTCGCTTAGAAGGTAGAAAATACAAGGCAGAACAGATGGCGTTTTTAAATGGACTTAGAATTCTAGACGAATTGCCATTTTTTGTGAACGAGGGAGAAATAGGAGAGTTTGTGACAACTTCAGGACATGGTTTTGGAGCTTATGGCAGAATTGGGGTGCCGAGTTACGCGCCTTTGTACGTTAAAATTTATAATGTAAAAGTATTGAAATGAAAAATATATTAATCACTGGAGGTGCCGGATTTATTGGCTCTCACGTAGTAAGAAGATTTGTTGAAAGTTACCCGGAATACCATATTTTGAACTTAGATAGTTTAACGTATGCTGGTAACCTTGAAAATTTGAGAGATATTGAACATGCTCAAAATTATGAGTTTGTAAAGTGTGATATTACAGATAAGAATGCAATTGAAGCCTTGTTTTTATCGAGGGATATTCACTCTGTGATTCATTTGGCAGCCGAGAGCCATGTAGATCGGTCAATTACCAATCCAATTGATTTTGTGATGACAAATGTTGTGGGTACAGTTATATTATTAAATGCATTCAAAGCACATGGCAATACAAAAGAAGGACGTTTTTACCATGTGAGTACCGATGAAGTGTATGGAACATTGGGCGATGAGGGAAAATTCACCGAGCATACGCCATATGATCCAAATTCTCCTTATAGTGCGAGCAAAGCGAGCAGTGATCATTTTGTTAGGGCCTATCATGAAACGTTTAAGTTACCTGTTGTAATTAGCAATTGCTCTAATAACTATGGGAGTCATCAATTTCCGGAAAAGTTGATTCCTTTAATGATTCATAACATTAAGAATAACAAACCCTTGCCAGTTTATGGCAAAGGCGAAAACATTAGAGATTGGTTGTGGGTGAATGATCATGCAAAAGCCATTGATATTATTTTTCATAACGGAAAAAATGGAGAAACGTATAATATCGGAGGTAATAATGAATGGAAGAACATCGATTTGGTTCACAAGCTTTGCGAAATCATGGATGTGAAACTAGGTCGTGCAGCGGGTGAGTCAGCGAAACTCATTACGTACGTTACCGACAGAGCTGGACATGATTTCCGTTATGCAATTGATGCATCTAAATTGGAGAATGAACTTGGTTGGAAACCAAGTGTTGCGTTTGATCAAGGATTTGAGAAGACCATCGATTGGTATTTAGAAAATGAATCTTGGTTGGAAAGTGTTACCTCAGGTAATTATCAAGATTACTACAACAATATGTACACAAATAGATGAAGTAAATATGTCTAAATTGCATATATATAATACGATAACAAAAAAAGAAGAATTATTTCAATCGATTGTACCAAATAAAGTTGGAATGTATGTGTGTGGTCCAACTGTGTATGGTGCACCACATTTAGGACATGTAAGGGGGCCAATAGTTTTTGATGTTTTGAGGAGATTTTTGTTGAATCAAGGGTATCAAGTTCGGTTTGTTCGGAATATAACCGATGTTGGGCATTTGGTTGGAGATGCCGATGAGGGAGAAGATAAATTGCAAAAGCAAGCTAAGTTGGAACAATTAGAGCCTATGGAAGTGGCTCAAACTTACACTGACATGTACAATGAAGTGATGGATCAAATTGGTGTCTTGCGTCCGAGTATTGAACCCAAAGCAAGTGGGCACATCATTGAACAAATAGAAATGATTCAGAGTATTATGAATCAGGGTTTGGCATACGAGGCAAACGGCTCTGTGTATTTCGATGTTTTGTCGTACAATGAAAAATTTCATTATGGGGAATTGAGCGGTAGGGTTTTAGATGATTTATTGGCTGGTGCGGGCAATCAATCGCGTGATCTTGAGGGACAAAATGAGAAGCGGAATGCCAATGATTTTGCATTATGGAAAAAAGCTTCACCCGAACACATTATGCAGTGGAGCAGTCCATGGGGAAAAGGATTTCCAGGATGGCACATTGAATGTAGTGCCATGAGCGCTAAATATTTGGGAGAAGAGTTTGATATTCATGGTGGTGGGATGGATTTATTGTTTCCTCATCATGAGTGTGAAATTGCACAAAGCAGGGCGGCACATCAACATCAACCAGCAAAATATTGGGTTCATCACAACATGATAACAATCAATGGCCAAAAAATGGCTAAAAGTTTGAATAATGGAGTTACCGTAAAACAACTTTTCACGGGAGATCATGCTTTGTTGTCGAAGTCATACTCGCCGCAAACCTTGAGATTTTTTGTTTTACAAGCGCATTACAGAGGGACATTAGATTTTAGTGATGAAGCCCTTTTAGCTTCTGAAAAAGGTCTGATTCGACTTCAAACAGCCGTTTCATTATTAGATAAATTAAAAATATCTGATACCACAACAGTTTGGTTTGATGATATTGAAGTGGCCATTTTAGAAGCATTGAACGCAGATTTAAATACACCTCAAGTGATTGCTCAATTTTTTGAGTTATCGAGAAGGGTGAATCTCGTGAATGATGGTAAGGAGACAATAGATGCAACTCAATTAAGTCAATTGAAGCATATTGTGGCAGTTTATTTGCGTGGAATTTTGGGAATACAAGAACAAATGATTGCAAGTTCTAATCATTTAGATGCTGTTTTGAAAATGTTATTAGACATGCGAATTCAAGCAAAGAAAGACAAAAACTTTGCTTTGAGTGACATGATTCGCGATAATTTAAAGTCCCAAGGCATTGAAGTGATGGACAGCAAAGAGGGAAGTTCTTGGAAGTTGGTTGATTAATCTATTTTTTAGATGCCGGGTCATTTTACATTTTATGCAGAAAAAGTTGAAGAGGAAAAGGCTTATTTCTCTGAGCAAGAGGCAAAACATGCAATTTTAGTGTTGCGTTATGCAGTAAATGATCCTATTGAATTTTCGGACGGAAAAGGAAATTACTACAGAGGTGTAATTTTGGAGGCAAACAAAAAAGGGATGATAGCCTCAATTGGTACTTGTGAGGTGAAAGATGCAAGTGAGTTTATTCTGGCAGTAGGCATTTTAAAGAGTTCAGATAGAATGGAATGGCTCGTAGAGAAATGTACAGAGATTGGAGTTGCTAAAATTGTATTTTTTAGATCAAGTAATAGTGAAAGGTCTAAAATTAATTTAGATAAATTAACTAAAACGGCAATCGCAGCCTTGAAACAATCTCATGGGGCTTGGTTGCCTATGATAGAGGAAACCACATTTGAAAAGGCATTGGAACTACCAGCTGCACGAAAATTTCTGGCATATTGCGATGAAGCCCAAGTATCTGACAAGCCTTTTAAGTTTGAAGCAAATACAATGGTGTTTATTGGCCCGGAGGGCGATTTTACTTTGGCTGAAGTTGAGTTATCACGAAAATATCAAGTTGAAACTATTGGATTAGGTAAAAAAATATTAAGAACAGAGACCGCTGCATTGGTTTGTGCGAGTTGGTCCATAGCCTAATCTAAACATTTACATTCATTTATATACGTTAATATCCGTTTGACACACGAATCGAGTGATTTGTTGTGCTGAACTTTGCATTACCCTTTTGAAAAAGTGTGCAGGCCGACACTTGAAGACTAGGGTAACATAGATATATAGTTTTTAACAAAAAAGAAAGGAAGAAAATGCAAAGTTTAATGAATTCAGTTAGATTAATTGGAAATGTTGGTATGGATCCCGTATCAACTGTGTTAGAAAATGGAACCAAAGTGGTGAAGTGGAGAATGGCAACTTCAGAGAAAATGAAAAACAGTGAAGGAGCGTACACCGAAAATACCCAGTGGCATCAATTGATTGCTTGGGGAAGTTTGGGTGATGTGATCGAGAAGTATGTGACGAAAGGAACGAAGTTGGCAGTGGAAGGCAGATTGAATCATCGAAAGTACTTGTCGAAAGATGGACAAAACAGAGAGGCAACGGAAATTGTGGTAAAAGATGTTTTGTTTGTTGGTACCAAAAAGGAAAAAAAGATGATAGAGGCGAATGATGAAGTTCCGTTTTAATTTGTGCTAAAGTGTTTTTTTAAAAGGAGGGGTAACCCTCCTTTTTGCATTTTTTGCAAAACTTTATTCCTACTTTTTTTGGGGGATAAATTCCGTTAAACTGTTTTCTATAAAAATTGACTTATGGAAAAAAATGAAAAAGGTTGCTTGGAATGTGGTTTGCAAATTCGGGGTAGAATTGATAAAAAATTCTGCTCAGACGGTTGCCGATCTAGTTATCATAATAAAATGAATTTTAGTTCATTGAGGTCTATTCGATATATCGATAATCATTTGAAAAAAAACAGACGAATTTTGATGGACTGTTTGAGCGAACAAAATACAGTGCAAATGCAAATTGATTTGAGGAAGGTGTTAAAAAAAGGTTTCGTATTTGAATTTCACACTCATGTTGAGAAAATGCCCAATGGTACGGAATATCAATTTTGTTATGAATTTGGATTTGCTCAATTGAATGAGCATGAAATCCACCTAATTAAACAGCACCCATACTGATGATCTCGATTTTTTCATTAACTTTGCAGGTTCAATTTAATAAGTTATGTCAACTCCCAACAATTCAAATTCAGGCGGTAAAAAATTTCAACAAAGACAAACGGGAGAAAAGCGCCCTCGTAAAACAAGTGGAAATGAAAATGTAGAAAGAAGTAGTTTTAAACGAGAGCAAAATTCAAGAGGTTTTAGTGGTGATAGCAGAGGTCCACGTCCGGAAGGTGGCGGATACAATAGAGGTCCACGACCTGAAGGTGGCGGATATAACAGAGGTCCACGTCCTGAAGGTGGCGGATACAACAGAGGTCCACGTCCAGAAGGTGGTGGATATAACAGAGGACCACGTCCGGAAGGTGGCGGATACAATAGAGGTCCACGTCCGGAAGGTGGTGGATACAACAGAGGACCACGTCCGGAAGGTGGCGGATACAATAGAGGTCCGCGTCCAGAAGGTGGCGGATACAACAGAGGTTCACGTCCAGAAGGTGGCGGATACAACAGAGGACCACGTCCAGAAGGCGGTGGATACAACAGAGGCCCACGTCCGGAAGGCGGTGGATACAATAGAGGACCACGACCAGAAGGTGGTGGATTTAACAGAGGCCCACGTCCGGAAGGTGGTGGATACAATAGAGGTCCACGTCCAGAAGGTGGCGGATACAACAGAGGACCACGTCCAGAAGGTGGCGGATACAACAGAGGACCACGTCCAGAAGGCGGTGGATATAACAGAGGACCACGTCCAGAAGGCGGTGGATATAACAGAGGACCACGTCCAGAAGGCAGTGGATACAACAGAGGTCCACGTACGGAAGGCGGCGGATACAACAGAGGTCCACGTCCAGAAGGCGGCGGATTCGATAGGTCGAATAGAGGTGGCAGTAAGTCTCGCTTCAACCAGAAAGAACAAGATTTTAATGATTCAAAGCCGGTTAAGAAGTTATCAAAGAAGAAACAATTTGATTTTGAAATTACAACTGGGTTTAAAGGTAGTAAAAAGGAGTTTAAACAAGCTGGAGATAAATTGAATTTGGGGAAAGAGTTGCTCAGTCAAGAAATTCGGTTGAATCGATACATAGCAAACAGTGGGATGTGTTCTAGGCGAGAGGCGGATTCATTAATTGCGCAAGGTTTGGTTAAAATCAATGGTGAGGTGGTCACTGAATTAGGTTCAAAAGTAAGACCGAGAGATGAAGTAAAAGTGGATGGTAGAAAAATTGTACCTGAGCAACCTGTGTATATCATTTTAAACAAACCGAAGGGTTATATAACCACCACGAGTGATCCGGAGGGCAGAGATACAGTTTTAGATTTAATTGATTTGCCGGGGAAAGAAAGAATTTATCCTGTGGGTAGATTGGATAGAAACACAACTGGGGTATTATTGTTGACAAACGATGGCGAATTTGCTCAGAAATTAACTCATCCGAGTTTTGAAATCAAAAAGGTTTACAAAGTAACATTAGACAAAAAACCTTCAAAAGATCACATGTTGGCATGGGTTGAAGGGGTTGAATTAGAAGATGGTTACATGTCATTCGAACAAGTTGGTTGGGTTGAGGAAGATGAAGAAACAGTATTGGGTGTTGAAATCCATAGTGGAAGAAATCGTATCGTTAGGAGAATGTTCGAACATTTTGGATATGAGGTTATGGCACTTGACAGGGTGTTGTTTGGAGAATTTGATAAATTAAAATTGGGACGTAGTAAGTGGAGGTTTTTAACGGAGAAAGAGATTGCTTATGTTGAGCGATTGAAGAGAAAAGCACCAAAGAAGCCATCAGAAAGCACAAAAATAGATTTTGAAGACTGGGAATAAATTAAAATAATTTAACCGTGAATGTATTATTATTGGGATCAGGCGGACGAGAGCACGCATTTGCATTGCGATTGAGTCAAAGCTTGAGAATAAATCAATTGTTTATAGCCCCTGGAAATGCAGGAACTGAGCAATGTGGTACAAATGTTCAGTTAAATCCATTAGACTTTGAAAGTGTTTATCAATTTTGCATAGACCAGAGTATCGAACTTCTAGTTCCGGGCAATGAAGATCCGTTGGTACATGGTATTGTTGATTTTATTGAATCAAAAAATATAGAATCCACCACAAAGATTAAAGTTGCTGGTCCGAATCAGTTTTGTGCTCAATTAGAAGGAAGTAAAGATTTTGCAAAGGCTTTTATGATGCGACATCATATACCTACTGCGAGATATCAGACATTTACTTCTGAAAATATCCATGAAGCCTCGAATTTTATGTCTACATTGGAGCCCCCTTTTGTATTGAAGGCAGATGGATTGGCAGCAGGAAAAGGAGTGATTATCACACCTGATTTTGATGAGGCTAGGAAAATATTAGACGATATGATACTAGGTGGTATGTTTGGATCTGCTTCTAGTTCTGTTGTCATAGAGGAATTTTTAAAGGGAATCGAAATTTCTGTTTTTGCGATCGGTGATGGAAATTCTTATAAAATTCTAGCATCAGCCAAAGATTATAAACGTATTTTTGATGGAGATGAGGGTCCGAATACTGGGGGAATGGGGGCTATTAGTCCTGTTCCTTTTGCCAATGAGGCATTTATGTTGAAGGTTGAGAATGATATCATCAAGCCTACATTCGCTGGACTTCGTAAAGAGGGAAATCCATTCAAAGGCTTTTTATTTTTGGGATTAATGAATGTAGATGGTAATCCTAAAGTGATTGAATACAATGTGCGAATGGGAGATCCTGAAACAGAAGCAATTTTCCCTAGGTTAAAAACAGACATGTTGGATTTACTCGAGGGAATGTCTGATGGAAACATTGATGGTGTAAATTTGGACATAGATCCTTTAACAGCGGCTACTATATTTTTGGTTTCTGGTGGTTATCCTGGTGACATTGAAAAGGGAAAGCCAATCTTTGTACCGAATGAAAATGAAATTGGAGAAAATCAATTCATCTTTCACGCTGGAACTGCGGTTAAGGAGGGAAATTTAGTAACCAACGGTGGACGGGTATTGGCTATAACATCATTGAATGAAAATATTGAAAAGGCCTTGTTAGATTCTACAGAGCTTGCAGAGAAAATTTCTTTTGAAGGTAAGTTCAATAGAAGGGATATTGGGTTAGATTTGTTGAAATATGGAAAATGAGTTTGATATGCAGATGCGGCGTAGAATCAAATCTCCGTCTCGTCATTTGTTAAATTTATTCTTGCGTGGGTTGTTGGTGGTATTGCCAATAGCGTTAACGATAAGTATTTTAATTTGGGTATTGCAAGTAATAGGGTCTTTTTTGTACCTAGATAAATTATCATTTGGGGCTATTGTTCTGTACCTAGTTTTGGGGGTTGTAATGATAACATTGATAGGAAAGTTCACAGAGGGAGTGGTAGCCAAACAGATTTTGGAATTTTTTGAGGGAATCATTGAAAAAGCGCCAGGATTGAATTGGATTTTTGGCACAACAAAAGATATGACACAGGCATTTGTTGGTGAGAATAAAAAGTTTACGGTAACGGTAAGGGTTGAGGTGATGCCAAGTGTCTACAGAATTGGATTTTTGACTCAAGAAACGATGGAGGAGTTTGGTATGGAAGATTTTTGTGCGGTTTATTTTCCAAACAGCTACGCAATATCAGGGGAAATACTTGTTGTAAAGAAGGAAAAAGTTGAGAGGATAGATGTTGATTCGGGAGATGTTACCAAGTTTATTTTGAGTGGTGGTGTCACAGAAATGAAATAGTGTATTTCTTTGGGGATAATTTTTCGAAGTTTCATTCGTTTATATAGAGGTTGCACCTTTAATTCGCATTCATGATGTTTTTATTCAACATTTTATTACAGACAGCAGATGCTGTTCAACAAAATGCAGCAAGTGCTGCGCCAGCGGCCAATGCAGCTGGGGCCGCGGCTGCTCCTGCACCTACAACTGAACATGTTTCGGCACCAATATTAGAAATCATGACCAAAGGTGGTGTGGTGATGGGACTTTTGGCCTTCTGTTTACTTTTAACTGTATTTTTCATTGTGGAACGTTGGATTTATATCAAAAATCGTTCAAAAGTTGATGAAGCCATGTTGGGTGTCATCAAAGACAAATTGAAAGAAAATCAAATGGATGCGGCAATGTCTTATTGTGAGAGAACACCAACAGCACAGGGTCAAATGTTTTCTACAGGCTTAAGATTTTTAGGAAGTAACATGAGAGAAATTGAAAGCGCCATGGAAACAAAGGCTAGTGTAGAATTAAGTGCCATGGAGAGCAATTTGGCATATTTAAGTTTGATTTCAAGAATTGCGCCTATGTTGGGATTTGTAGGAACCATTTGGGGAGTAATTAATATTTTCTATTCAATTTCTCAAACCAACGATTTGAGTATTGGAGCAATTTCTGGTGGTTTATATACTAAAATGGTAGCGAGTTTTGCCGGTTTGTTGGTTGGTATTATTTCCTTTTTGGGATATCAATTGTTCATGCGAAAAATTGATCGTTTTGCAGAGAGATTGCAAGAGCAAAGTTTGAATTTGCTTGAAATTTTAACCAAGTCTAATTTATAATTTCCTTATATGAAACTAGGAAGGCGCAAAAGAGAAGAGGCGGAAGTAGAATCATCGTCGTTAAACGACATCATGTTCTTTCTTTTGTTATTCTTTTTGATTGCGAGCACATTGGCAAACCCGAATGTAATTAAGATTATGTTGCCGCAGGCGAAAACAGTATCTACTGTTCAAACAAAGCCTTTTGTGCTCACGGTAAAGTTTGATGAGAATGATCCTACGAAAACAACGGTCGCTTATTTCATCGACAATGAAAAAACGTCGGTTAGTTTGGAAGAATTAGAAAAGCGATTGATTGAGAGACGGGATAAATTCTTTGATGCACAAAATCCGGATAACCGATTGAATGTAGTGTTAAGATTGGATAAATCTTTAACAATCCAGCAGATGGTAGATGTTATGGAGATTGGAGCAAATCTGGGTATTCGAATGGTCTTGGCCACAGATAAAACGAGAAGCTAGTGAAAAAAGGGCAGATTCATATCGCCCTTTTTTTGTGTTGTATTGTTTCTGTTGGGAAGCAACAATTATTTGGCTTGAACGATAGTGCTAAATTTCTATTTCAAGAGACAGAGCTAAAAGCAGAGCATGATTACCGTTTGGGATATTTAAAGGGATTTTTGATCCCTCATCACGAAGATATGCAACACATGTACAAACATATACAAGGGGTGCAGTTACAATCTTTGTGTCGGGTTTATTCAGAATCTATGAAACCATTGAATAAATCTGTAGGATATTCAGTTTCTTATTATGATTTAGGTTCCGAGGTAAATGGAAAGGCATATTCTGGATCTTTGCTGGTAGAAGCTGAAATCTTTGACTTTGAATCTCAGTTGAGAAAGAAAGGTATGAAGGGAGCGTTTCAATTTGGACTTGGTTTAGGATATTTATCTCAACGTTACGATATCAAAACAAATCCTACGAATCGTGCAATTGGAAGTCACATCAATGGGTATATGCAATTGGGGATGCTTTTTGAGGCAACTACAAGTGCTGGATTTGGCGTAAATGTATCGGCTGGAATGTCGCATTTTTCAAATGCTAGCTGGAAATACCCCAATTTGGGTATCAATTTGCCTTACTTTCAAACAAGTTTCAATTACAGCATTGAAAAAACAAGGGCCTTGAGGCGTTATAGTGGCGTAAAAGCGGTTAGATACAATGTTTGGAATAAAACCATTGCTGTAAGGGCTGGAAAAAAAGAGGTAGATTTAGACGATTCAAGATCATTTTACAATGGATTAATCGAGTTTAGTTTAGAGCAATTTCGAAATCAATACAGTAATTTTAGATATTCGATTGGGTATTATCACGATCGAACATACCAATATAAAAAGTTTGAGTCTTTGCCTGATTATCAATTTCAACAATGTTCTGAGGTGACTATTTCTGTAGGATATGAAACTCGTTTTTTGCGATGGGGTATCATGGCTGATTTGGGTATTTACGCTTACAAGCCTGATTTTAAGAAGAAAACGGCTTATTATGAGGCAATAGGAGTTTCATATAAAATAAATGATTCCTACAAGGCCGTAATTCGTTTAAAAGCCAATAAAACAACTGCAGACTTTGCTGAATTTGGAATAACTTATAAGTTTAGTGAATAAAATTTCGGCCAATTTGTACTTTCAGGTAAACACCCGTAGAAAACGCAAATAATTTATCTTGGATGTGATAGATTGGTTCAACGCGAAAATCTAAGAAAATAGATTCAAAATTCATGAATGATAATTTCCTTTCATATTGATATCGCAACATTAAAATTTCTCTATTTCTAGCGTTTAAATATGGTTTTCCAAAGAGTTCACTCGAAAATAATGGTGCACCTAATGGGGTGTAAAGTTCAATGGCTTTATAATAAGTTGCCACAATTCTTTGCAAAGAAATTGATTTATCACGCGGGTTTTCTTTGCCAAAAACTGTGAGGTTTGTCATATATGCATGGCCATCTTTAAAAGCATGGTTGATGCTCGGCGAAACATCATTTGAGTACAGAATAAATGATTCTAGTCTTACTCTATTTGCCTTATCACTGATTCTTAATCCCAGGTTAGCATTGAAACAAGTTTGTATTTTTTGAGGGACATTTAAGGCCTCACCACCTTGGTGATAAACCAATAGCGCACTTGGTATGGATATGTTTAAAGGGAATTTTGCGCTGTCGATTAGATGGAAAAGTGCGGTTTGACCAAACGAAATAATTTCTTGTTGTGAATTTTTGACTTTCGCGAGCTGACGCCAATCGAGCCAAGACTGATATGAAATGAACTTATTAAAATGAAAAAATTGCAATCCATATTCAATGGGTTTGGTAAAAGTATTTTCGTAATTATAGATTGGTTCAATTAAATTATGGTTTGTGTTTCCTTGTAAACTTCCAATTAAAATTCTTGATTTTTGTGTATTGTACTCGAGATTGAAAATAGGCAAATGTAAACTTGGGGTATTTTCATCACCGAAGTCATATTGCAAGAGATAACCTAAGCTAGCTGAAAGTTGTTGATTAAAGTAATATTTACCACCGAACCAAAGTTGGTTTCCGAACAATGTTTTCCCGGGGTTGTTATTTTCTCCGAATTCATTGTTTTTACAATAAAAAAGGTTGCCAAAAGATAATCCGCTTTTATATATATCGTTGAATTTTCTTTTTGATTGAATCAATTTGGAAAATGTGTCACCTTCAGCTTTGGCATAAATGGTGTCACTTGGTGTAGTTTGATCTTCACCGTATTGAAAAGAGCTTGTTTTTAGATCGTAAAAGGGTTTTTTGAAAATCAGATTATCGAGTTGAGCAAAAGCGGCAGGTTGTCCCTCAAAAATAAAAAAGAGGGTCGAAAAGATGAATTTACAGGCCGATTTCATGATGCAAAATAATTAAAAACCACGAAGTTTACGAAATTCTCGTCTAGAGTCAACGATAAAAATGCTATTTGAAAAGTTTTCAATAATTTTTTGATAACATTTCATAGCTTTTTCAGGGTTGTTGAGTTTGAATTGATAGAGATTTGCTGAAGCAAAAAGGGCGTTATCGGTAAGAATATCGTGTTCAAAGGCAATGGCAAGGGTCTCGTAAGTATCGGCAGCTTTTTCGTAAAATTTCTGTTGTTCAAAGACTTTAGCTTTGAGGAGGAGAACATCGTCGGAAAGGCTATGTCCAGGAAAGTCGGTTTTTACTTTGTTTGCATAAAAGAGCGCGCTATCGAATCGAAGTTGACGATAAAACAGCAGTGCTTTGGAGTAAGTTTGCAAGGGTAAATAATTAGAGTCGGATGCCACATTGTCGGTGATACACATAGCGAGCTCCATGGCTTCATTTGAAATGAGTTGAGTGGTAGCATCTTTAAGCACATCTAATTGCATGGCCGCCCAATCATAATCGCCACGGAAGAAACTTAATTCTGCTCTGAAGAATTTGGCAGTTTGCCCTAAGGCTTCCTCACTAAAGTCTTTTTCTACTTGAGCGAATAAAAGTTCGCTTTGCCACATTTCGCCATTGGCGATATGGGCTTTGGCGAGGGCGATTTTTGCCGCTGCCAGATTCTTTTTTTGAATGTATTGATTCTGTGTGTATTTCTCAAGAATGAGTACAGCTGAATCTGGAAAGTTTCGTTCAATAAAGATCAGAGCAAGGGTTTCAGCCACCGGAAGTGTGACTACACTTGGACCATTTTTTAATTCAAAATTTTTCAATTCATTGATCAATGATTTCCAATTGGTTTCATCGGTATTATTTTGAATAAAAAGGAGGTATTTGGTTTCTAAATATTTTGAAATGGATTCTGTTTCATCAAAACTATTTTCGCCTTTTTTAAGGCAATATTCAAAGCATTTTAACGCTATATTGAGTTCATTGTTAGATTTACATAGAAGTCCAAGGTCAAACACACGTTTGCCATCTTCTTTCAGTCGGATGTCGATAGATTTGGTATAGATGAATGCATTTTTCCAATCTTGCAGTTTTACGAATGTCCATTTTAGCCACTCTGAAAGCGATGTTACATAAGGATTTTCTTGAATTTTGGTGAGTAGCAGTTGTTGCAAAGCAACAATATCGGAGCTATCTGTAATGTTTGATTCAAAGACTTGTTTGAATTGTTCAAAATCTAAATTAGAGCGAATCATGAGTGTCATGTATCGCTCCATTGCTTGAATTCTTTGTCCATTTGCGATGTACAAGTCGGCAAGGGAATTGGAGATCTCAGTATTTTCACCGAAGTTATTTTCGGCTATTTGCAAGATTTTGATGGCATAGGAATTGAGGTTTTTTCGTTCAAACAATTCTGCGGCATACAGTGAAATTTCGATATCGGTATTGATTTTACCTAGGATAAATTCAAATAGATTATCGGCTTCTTTGGTTGTTTTTTCGTCGGTACTCAACACCCAGCATTCATCAATCATTAATGGTAATGGATCTTGAGATTTTTTTACTTTTTTTCGAATGACTTTAACAGCTTTTTTCTGATTATTGGTTTTAACCAAACATTGGATATATCGGTCGTAAAAAAAAGATTGATTTACATTTTCCTCATTCAGTTCTTCATATAGAATTGTTGCTTTTTCAAATTCATTTTGTTCAAACAGAGAATTAGCCAAATCAGATTTATTTTGGGCAAATAATTGATTGGATATCAATAAAATAGCGATATAAAAAGCAAGTTTTTTCAAATTTTAAATATTGCTAAAGTAATCTGTAGGGTCAATTTGTCTTTCGATCATATTTTTATAGATTCCTTGGTCTATTTTCATTAAATCGTGATGATTTCCGGATTCTATAATTTTACCTTGTTTCAAAACCAATATATTGTCTGAATGTCGGATAGTACTCAAGCGGTGAGCAATGACGATTGAGGTTCTGTTTTTCATTAATTCTGACAGTGCTTTTTGAACTTCAAATTCACTTTCTGAATCGAGGGCAGATGTAGCTTCGTCGAGAATGAGAATTTTAGGGTCTCTTAAAATTGCTCTTGCAATGGCAATGCGTTGTTTTTGTCCGCCCGACAATTTCATTCCTCTATCGCCAACAAGCGTTTCAAATTTTTCGGGAAAGTCGTCAATAAAATTGAATGCATTTGCTTTTTTTGCAGCGTCGATTACTTGTTCATGTGTAGCATAGGGATTCCCATACAAGATATTGTCATAGATTGACCCACCAAACAGCACAACTTCTTGAGGGACATATGCAAAGTGATTACGATATTCTTGGAGGTTTAAATCAGAGATTGAATTTTCATTAAGTAGGATAGATCCTTGGGTAGGTTTATAGAATTGATAAATGAGAGAGGCGATGGTACTTTTTCCACTCCCACTAGGACCAACAAGTGCAATAGATTTTCCAGGGTTTAGTTCAAAGGAAATGTCTTTAAGAACCAGATTTTCTGGCCTTGAAGGATAAGCAAATTGAACATTTTGGAATTTGATAGGAGAATCAAAATTTGGAATGAAGGAGCTATTGTTACTTTCTGAGGGGGTTTCGATGATATCGAAAACGCGTTCAATTGCACCGAGTGTTTTTTGAATTTGAACAAATTGTTCAGCCATTCCACCAATGCTACCACCAACGAAAGCTGTAAGAAACATAAAATTAAACAGTTCTCCAATGGCTAAATCTCCGGTTTGAACCAATCCTAATCCCTTGTAGATGAGCCAAACAATACTTCCGAAAAGGCAAACGATGATAAAGGAGCTGAATGCACCTCTCCAATATCCTCTGATGATGCTTTCTTTTTGCAAAGTAGTCGCATTTTTTGAATATCGAAGGAGTTCAAATTCTTCATTTGTGTAGGCTTTTACATTCACAATTCCGGAAATTGATTCTTCCACAATTATGTTGTTTTGTGCGGTGATATCTTGAACTTCTTTGGATATTTTGCGAATAAATTTCCCAAAAAAAAGCGCAATAATCACAATTATGGGTACCGAGAACAACATATAAACTGCGAGTTTACTCGAAGTCATAAAAATGAGCACAATGCCACCAATCATAACCAGAAGTTGTCGGATAAACATGGCAATGTTTGTTGTAAAAGTATCTTGAATTTGGGAGATGTCAGAACTAAATCTGCTGATAAGTTCGCCAACTCTATTTTTAGCATGAAAATCCATGTTTTGAGAAATCACAGATTTAAATAGGTCGGTTCTTAATCCGAAGGTCATATTTTCGGTAACTCTCACGTAAATAGCAATTCTCAGGAAGCTAAATACCGCTTGAATAATGAAAAGATATACAAAATACTCTGCTACTTTGGTCAATTTATCAATTGATGGAGCAGTAGAAACTCCCCCATTTTTATAGACAAAAACGCCATCCATCATATCTCCGAGAAGTTTTGGAAATAAGATGGAAGCACCGGCGGTGATTCCCAAGAATATTGTTCCTAGTAAAAACAGCCATTTGTTTGTAGTTGTCATATAATGAAACAACTTCAGTGATTTTTTGAGTGAAGTTAAATTTATTTTAGATTTGGGAATGTCTCTATTTTCGAATCTACCGGAAGCCATTGTAGGCAAATTTCGTTCTTTTCTTTTGTGAAATGGGGGTTTGGTAAAAAAAAGTTGTTTTACAATTGGAGATTATCGATAAAAGTAAAAAAGGAAATGATAAACAAGTTGTTAGATGTAATGTTTCCACGCTACTGTTTGATTTGTGATGTGAATATTTACGAGCATGAGAAGTACATGTGTACACTTTGTGAGTCAGAAATGCCATTGGGATATTATTCTTTAAAGACATCGAATCCTGTAGAACGAACATTTTGGGGCAGGTGTAATGTTGAGTCGGCGAGCGCATACATTCGTTACAGAAGTGATTCACAATATTCAAATTTGATTAAAAGTATAAAATATGACGATGGTGTGATATTGGCTCAAGATTTAGGATATTTATTTGGTAATTGGGTGAAATTAAACGGTGCTGAGAATCATGATTTCGATTGTTTGGTGCCCATACCATTGCACAAGAAAAAACTATTAAAACGAGGCTATAATCAGTCGGAGGAGATAGCCAAAGGGATTTCAAAAAGTTTGGGAATACCAATCCAGGATGGCGTTTTATTCAGGGAAAAATACGCTGATAGTCAAACACATAAAAACCGATATTCGAGGTGGGAAAATACAGCGGAGCAATATACATTTGGAGGTATTTCGGAACATTTAAAGCACTTGGTTTTGGTTGATGATGTCATTACAACTGGCGCTACTATTGAGGCATGTATTCGGGAGATTCATAAAAATTTAGATGTGAAAGTGAGTGTTTTAGCATTGGGATTTACGCAGTAGAGGTTATGGCCTTGGAAATGTGTAAAGTTGTTTTTACCGATTAGTTAACTAAATTTGTACAATCCAAAGAAAAAGAAATGAAGAAATTATTATTTGTATTATTGGCTTTGAACTTGGGCTTTGCAAAAGCTCAATATAAGTCGATGAACACCATTGGTGTAATTGTGCCACAATACATGGCTTCAGGTACCTCTACGAGAATACCGGTATTTGCTAGATTGCGTATGGATGGATTGACGCCTAACACTTCTTACAAGTATATTGTTAGAGCCATTCGTTACACTGACTTTTCAAACACCAGTTTAACGAGCGCAGGTGCAGGAACAAATATCTACATCGATTCACAGGGAAATTATCGTTATGCAACCACAACAGATTTTACGAACTCTGGTAACTGTGATACATTAACAACCAATATGATGGGTATGTATGAGGGTTGGTTTGGAATGATGCACACAGGAAATGCAAGATTCACTGCGGGTAATTATGTATATTTCGCTGTTACGATGTTGGGAATCAACAATACCGATACATTTAGATACTATTGTGAAGACTCCATTAAAGTTTTGGGTTGGTCTGCAACAGCGGGTGGTAACAATGGAACGGGTATTTGGGGAAAGAGTTATGCCGTTGCGAAAAGCATGGTTGCACTTTACGACAATGAAAACGGTTTTGGTAGACCTATTACACTTACGAATGTTGAGAGTGGCAGTTACTCTGGTGCTGCTTTTTCAAGTTTAGTTGGCTTCTACAATACGAATGTGTACAAACAAGCAGGTGCATGGGGTTCTATTTTGCCTAATTCTTTGTCTACCGGTATAAAACGGATCGATAATTTATCTTTTAATACGGGTTACTCTATTTATGCCAATAAGGATACCAATGGTATTTGGGGGCCAAGTAATAAAAGCACGGTGAATCCTGGTGGTGGTTCTACTACACCAATCGCTTTGGATCAAGATGATGCACCTTTGATTTCTCCGAAGGTTGAATTTTGGACACGTTCTTCAACAACAGATGAGGGGGTTGGAAAATTCAAAGTATATGTTACGCGTAAATTTAGCAATTCTGAAGCTCAGTCTGTTCGATTGTATTTAGTTGGAGGTACTGCAACAAAAGGTGGAAGTGCTGATTTTACCTTAACAGAACCTAAAACCATCAAATTTAATCCAGGTGTTGCTGCAAGTGATACAACTGAAATCACGATCAATGAAGATGTGATTTCGGAAGGAACAGAGACAATAGTATTGCGTTTAGATCAACCAACCAACTGTATCATTGGAACTGAAGTTGCACATACTGTTTCAGTGACAGATAATGACGTTGCGAACATCATCATTAAAACGCCAAAAATCAATGTTGTTGAAGCCAATAAAAATGTGGGTGTTACATTTAAAATTGACAAAGCTGTAACAAACTCGGTTAAATTAAAAATGATGGTTAAATACAAATCAGATAGTACTTACATTCCGAGTGAATTTTATATTAGTAGCAATAACAATGATACGAGTTTTAACTTAGGAAATGCGAATGGTCCAGATTCAATTACTATCAACACAAAGATTTTTGATGATATTATGTTGGATAAGAGCGATTCAATTGAATTGGTTATTCGTGTTGTTTCAGGTTCAGCATTTTTGAAAGATTCAATTGCCACAATTGTAATCCAAGATAATGATGGTCCAACAGGTGTGCAATTTGTAGGTGGAAATTTCACTGTTGGTGAATCTGCAGGTTCTTTCGATGTAAAAATTCGATTGGTGAATAGAAAATCTGCAGGTGGAGATTTCACATTGAGATTTTTCACAAATGAGAGTTCTGCTGAAAATCCTTCCGATATTAAATTCAATCCATCGTCAAAACAGATCTTCATTACATCATCTAGCCCAGATACTATTGTTGTAAATGTTCCTGTTGTGAATGATGATATCAATGAAAGGTCTGAAGTTGTTAAATTTGGGATGGCTAATTTGAGTAACATAATTATTCTTTCTGATACTTTGAAGGTGACCATTCAAGATGATGATTATCCAATTTATAAAATTGGTACTATTCACAAACAATCGAATGTTGCCAAAACAGCAGATTCTTTGAATGTTAAATGTAGGGTATTTGGAGTGGTTTATGGAATAAATACTCGTGCAACTGGTTTAGGATTTACCATTAGAGACAATACAGGTGGAATTGGAGTTTATTCAGGAGCAAAAACTTACGGTTATACAGTAAAAGAAGGTGATTCTATCATGATTCAAGGTGCAGTTGGTCAATTTCAAGGTACGGTGCAATTGGATAGAATTGATACAATCATAAAAATTGCGAATAACCGTCCTTTGATTCAACCTAAGTTGGTTACCATAATCAATGAATCTACAGAATCAAACCTTGTGAAGTTAGAGAGAGTAAAATTAGTAGATGCTGCAGAATGGCCAACCACAGCATTAGCTGCGAATAAATTTAGTTATGTAAGAGTAATGAATACTTCTGGTGGAGTTGATACTTTGAATATAGATTCAGAGACCGACCTCGATGGCACATCAGCACCAACTGGGTATTTCAATGTAATTGGTTTGGGTGTTCAATTTGATAACTCTTCGCCATACACATCAAAATACTATTTGGCACCAAGATCTTTGAATGATTTCTCACCTGCGAGTTTGCCAGTTGTTAATTTTATGAAAACCTCTGATTTTGTTTTTGAATTAGCGGATTCATTTAAAATTGATATTTCTGTGTTCCCTTCTGATGAGAACTTCACTTTTGATGTTGTTTCTTTAGGCGGTACTGCATTAACTCCTGCGGATTATGATTTTTCAACCAAAACAATTCAAGTAACTAAGAATAACAATTACTTCTCAGTAAAAGCAAACATTACTGATGATTTAGATAGCGATGGAGATAAATTAACGTCTTTTGCGATTCGCAATATTCAAGGACCTGGATCAATTGGTAAGGATTCTATCATTATTTTGACTATTAAAGATAACGAACCAAGTTTGGTAAAATCTTTTGCTCAAGGTAATTTTAATGCATATCCGAATCCAGCAGTAGATCAAATATTCTTTACCAATGCTAAAAACATTGCCAAAATTGAATTAATTGACATGTCGGGACGACTTTTAAAATCAGAAAAATTGAATGCTACTCAAGACATTCAAACGTTGAATGTTCAAGGAATTCATGGAATTGTTTTTGTAAGAATTACTGACGTTCAAGGTCAATCATACGTAGAACGATTTGTTGTTAAATAACTTTTTAAAATTATGAATAAAGGCCTCGGATTTCTGGGGCCTTTTTTTGTGCCAATATGTTGCAAGGGTATTCATGTATAATTGCTTAATTTTGTATCAATTTGAAAGCTGTATTTAAATTTCTCAAGTATGCCGCGGATTATAGGGGATTGATTTTTCTCAATTTCCTTTTTAATTTGCTTTATATTATTTTCAATCTTATAACCTTGTTATTGATTATGCCTGTTCTTAAGTTTTTGTTCAGCAAAGACAGGAAAATTTCTGAATTAGGCGTTAATCAAAAAGATGTAGGAGAATGGTTTGCGAGTGTTTATCAATCTTTCATTGATTGGTTTGCAAAAATTGCGGAAGGTGATCCTTATCATGCATTGGCATATTTAAGTATTGGTTTGGTTGTTGTAACGGTATTGAAGAATGCTGCACGTTTTACAGCCATGAATTATATGGTGTTAATTCGAAACCGTAGTATTCGTAAAATGAGGCTAGACATTTATGAAAAGTGTTTGAATTTACCAATTGCCTATTTTAACAATGAACGAAAGGGCGATTTAATTTCACGCATGAGCAATGATATCAAGGAAATTGAATTTGCTCTGATGGTTTCATTAGAGGCACTCTACTTTCAACCTTTGAATATTGTCATTTTCATGATGGCTTTGGTAGTATTATCGGCAAAATTGACATTATATATTTTGTTGTTCTTACCAATAACAGCATTGATTATTGCCTTAATTGGTCGCTCATTGCGACGGAAATCGTCGAAGAACCAGCAATTATTGGGAAAAGTGATGAGTTCTTTTGAAGAGACACTTGGTGGAATTAGGGTGATAAAGGCATTCAATGCATCGAAGTTCTTTTACAATCGCTATAGTGATCAAGACTCTGAGTATACAAAGAATAATATTTCAGTGCAGCGTAGATATGATTTGTCGTCGCCGGTTTCTGAAACCATTGGCATTGCCGTTTCAGCTTTGCTATTGTGGCTTGGAGGAAAAATGGTATTTAGTGGCGAGTTAGATCCTGAATTTTTTCTAGGGTATTTTACAATTTTTAGCCAGTTAATACCACCTTTTAAAGGATTTTCGAATGCTTTGTATGCCGCTCAAAAGGGAATGGCAAGTTTGGAGCGTATTCAAGAGTTGGTTACAGCTCCAGTTGTAGTTGAGGACCCTAAAGAACCAATACAACCTGTATTTAATGAAAGTTTAGAACTTCGAAATGTTGGTTTTTCTTATGTTGAGGGGACACAGGTATTGTCTCAAATATCCCTCAAAATTAAAAAAGGTGAAACGATAGCATTCGTTGGTCCTTCGGGAGCTGGCAAAACTACCATTACCGATTTAATTGCGCGATTTTACGATGTTTCAGAAGGTGAAATATTGTTGGATGGAAAGGATATCAGGAAATTTAATCAAGAAGATTTGAGGCAGCTTGTGGGTGTGGTAAATCAGGAAAGTATATTGTTCAATGACACAGTGCGAAACAATATTGCGCTTGGCAAGCCCGAATTAACAGTTGAGCAAATTCAGGGTGCGGCAAAGGCAGCGTTTGCTCATGATTTTATCATGGAGATGGATTTGGGATATGATACAGAGATTGGGGAAAGAGGTGGAAAATTGAGCGGAGGACAAAAACAGAGGTTGTCAATTGCGCGGGCACTTTTGAAAGATCCTGAAATTTTAATTTTAGACGAAGCAACATCGGCTTTGGACTCTCAGAGCGAAAAGGCTGTTCAACTTGCCTTAGAGGGCCTAATGCGCAATCGTACAAGCTTAATTGTGGCGCATCGATTGAGCACGGTGATGCATGCTGATAAAATTGTAGTTTTAGACCGCGGAAAAATTGTTGAAGTGGGAACTCATCAGGAGTTGATTGCAAAGGGTGGCTTGTACAATACACTGATACAGTTGCAAGAACTTGGAAATTAAGGAAGTTCAAAGTTGACAACAGCAAAGAATATTTCCCAAGATATCCAATAATATTAAAAGGCTAGGGAAAAAACTTATTTGAATCTTTCCGATAAAAATAAAAAGGGCTGAATTTACTCAGCCCTTTTTTGTAAAAATTGATAAATTGAATGAATTATTCAGGATTGTTGTTTTCAGTTTCAGTATCGTTTTTAGCATCTTCAGCAACAGGAGTGTCTGAAGGTGTTTCTGAAATTGTAGGAGCGTCAATTGCGGTCAAAGAACTTGGATTTTCTAGATCCGTTTGATTTGCAGCAGCAATTGTAGCCGAAATTTGTTCATCTTCATCAAATGGGCGTTTTCCGATGATACGGTCTAAGTCGGACTTAAAGATGATTTCCTTATCCAAAAGTTCTAAAGCAATTGCTTCAACTTCAGCTTTCTTTTCAGTTAGCAATTGAACCGTTCTGTTATAAGCAGTATCAATTAACTCACGTACTTCTTGGTCAATTAATTGAGCTGTTTGCTCAGAATAAGGACGTTGATATCCATATTCTCCGGTTGGGTCGTTAAAACTAACATTGCCCACCTTACTGCTCATGCCGTAAATGGTAATCATGCTATATGCAAGTTTTGTTATACGTTCTAAATCGTTTTGGGCTCCGGTAGAGATTTTGCCGAAGAAGATTTGCTCGGCCACACGTCCGCCCAATGTCATACACATACTGTCCATTAACTGCTCTGTACGATATAAATATTGTTCTTTCGGAAGGTATTGTGCATAACCAAGAGCTGCAACGCCGCGCGGAACGATCGAAACTTTAAGCAAAGGATCTGCGTATTCAAGGAACCAGCCTGCAATTGCGTGTCCTGCTTCGTGGTAAGCAACAATTTTCTTTTCTTCAGGAGAAATAATTTTATTCTTTTTCTCAAGTCCACCAATTACTCGGTCGATGGCACTTTGGAAGTCTTTCATTGAAACAACTTCTTTGCCATGACGCGCAGCAATGAGGGCAGCTTCATTGCAAACATTGGCAATTTCGGCGCCGGCAAAGCCAGGTGTTTGAGCTGCTAAGCGGTGAACATCAACATCACCTGCCAGTTTAGTCAGGGGTTTGAGATGGACGTTGAAAATTTGCTCACGTCCAATAATATCGGGTCTATCAACACTGATTTGTCTATCGAAGCGACCTGGTCGCATCAAAGCACTGTCTAAAATATCGGCACGGTTAGTAGCAGCAAGAATAATTACGCCAGAGTCGGTACCAAAACCATCCATTTCAGCGAGGAGCTGATTTAGGGTATTTTCACGTTCATCATTAGAGCTTTGGAATTGATTTTTTCCTCTAGCACGTCCAATGGCATCTATTTCATCGATAAAGATAATGGCAGGTGCCTTTTCTTTTGCTTGTTTGAAAAGGTCACGCACACGGCTTGCACCCACCCCTACAAACATTTCCACGAAATCTGAGCCGGAAAGAGAAAAGAAAGGAACACCAGCTTCACCAGCAACAGCCTTAGCGAGGAGAGTTTTACCAGTTCCTGGAGGGCCAACAAGTAAAGCTCCTTTTGGAATTTTACCTCCTAAATCGGTGTATTTTTTAGGATTTTTAAGGAAATCAACGATTTCCATGACTTCTTCTTTTGCTTCTTCAAGTCCTGCAACGTCTTTGAAGGAGATATTTACTTTGGTATCTTTATCAAATAACTGAGCACGGGACCTACCAATACTAAAAATATTTGGTCCGCCACCGGAACCACCGCCGCCACCCATTCTTTTGAACATTAAATTCCAAAAGATAAGAATAATTGCAATAAAGAATACCCATTGAAAGAGTTGACCAAATATATCGCTTTGGCTAACGTATTGGATGATGAGGTCGTTTGGATTTTTACCCAGTTTGGAAATATCGGTTTTAAGGGTTTGTATTTCGTTATTGAAATAACCTTTTTCAATTTCAAAACTAAAGTTCGGTTCTGTTTCCCCGAACATATTGTCGCGTTTTTGAGCTTTCGAATAGTTTTTTTGTTGAGAAGCTTCTGTTGTAAGGAAAACCTCAACCATTCGATCATTTACAATTACAATTTTTTTGATATCGCCTTTGATAGCCATATCTCTAACTTCGTTCCAGCTCGTCGCTTGTCCTGATCCTTTTGGAAGGAAACTTAAGGCGAGAAAAACAATGAAAAGTATTCCATAAATCCAATAGTAATTGAATTTAAAGCCATTAGGCTTATTGTCGGGAGATTTGCGTTCTTCTGTCATTCTAAATTGTATCTTTTCGGTGTCAAAAATCGCACCATTTTGCGATTTAAGTACAAAACTACAATTTTAGAAACAATTGAGATTAAAAAGCGTTCGTGAAATGGAAAAAAATTGACAGAACTGATAAAATGTCAGTTGAACGGAAAAGTTAGTTTTTGAAAGTGAGCAAAGCTTGTCCCAAACGGTAAACATCATCAAATGAGTTATAGAGGGGGGCAGGTGCAATTCTGATTACATTTGGTTCTCTCCAATCAGCAATGATATTGTTATTTGTAAGGTGATCAAACAAATTTTTTCCATTTTGATCGGTCAACAGAGATAATTGTGCACCTCTTTCAGGGGGTGTGATAATTTCAAATGACAGATTGGCATTTTTAGATAAGCAATCAGTTAAAACAAATTCGAGAAATGCTGTAAGTTTAAGGCTTTTTTCTCTAAGGTTGTTGATTCCTGCGTTGTGGAAAATTTCGAGCGAGGCAAGATGCACGGCCATTCCAAACACTGGAGCATTAGATAATTGCCATCCTGCAGCACCATTTTCTGGAACGTATCCTTTTTGCATCAAGAATCGTTGTTTTTCTTGATATCCCCACCAACCTGAAAAACGCGGTGTTTCTGGGTTCGTACAATGTTTTTCGTGTATATAAATTCCAGAAACATTGCCGGGTCCACTGTTCAAATATTTGTATGAGCACCAAGCGGCAAAATCAACATCCCAATCATGAAGTTTCAGATTAATATTGCCTGCAGCGTGGGCGAGGTCAAATCCGGCAATGGCTCCAACTTCATGCGCTTTTTTTGTAATTTCTGGTATATTAAAATACTGGCCGGTATAATATTGCACACCGCTAAAGAAAACCAAAGCAACCTCGTTTTTATGATTTTCGATGGTTTGTAAAATATCTTCAGTTCTTAAGGAGTGTTCACCGCTGCGAGGTTCAATTTCAATGACTGCATCTTGGTAAGAAAAACCATGATGAAGTACTTGGCTTTCAATGGCATACATATCGGAAGGGAACGCCCCCGCTTCCATAATGATTTTGAATCGTTGTTGGGTTGGTTTGTAAAACGAAACCATTAGAAGGTGTAAATTTACGGTAAGTTGATTCATTACAACTACTTCAATTGGCTTCGCACCAACCACTTCGGCAGCAAAATCGGTTAAAAATTTGTGATAGTGAAACCAAGGTTTACGCCCATGAAAATGTCCCTCAACACCCCATTTACCCCAATCTTCAAGTTCAACTTCAAGGGCATTTTTAGCCGTTATTGGCTGCAAACCGAGGGAGTTTCCACAGAAATAAATCTGAGGTTGGTTTTGATGATTTACTGGGAAAATAAATTGATTTTTGAATGCTGCAAGTGAATCGGAGTGATCGCAACTTTGGGCAAATTCGGGGGTATTTTCAAAAGTGTAATTCACGTTGCAAAGGTAATCATGAAATTGAAATTGAAATGAATAAAAGTGAGTTGAGATTTAAATAATTATATTTGCATCGTTTTGAAAATTGAAGAAGAAATAAAACAAAGTAAATTCGTTTCGCCATTGCATAAAGCAATCGTAAATGTTATGTTTACCAACGGTTGGTTTACAAATCAATTGAGAGATGTTTTCAAAGATCATCAATTAACAAATCAACAATATAATGTTCTTCGAATTTTGAGAGGTAAATTTCCAGAGTCATTGAATCCTTCGGAAATTAAATCGGTGATGATAGATAAAAACCCGGATTTGACGAGATTGTGCGACAGACTTTGCACGATGGGCTTAATTGATCGTTGCATTGATGGCGAGAATCGTCGTAAAATGAACATTAAAATCAATGAAAAGGGTTTGGCAATTTTGGAAAAGATAGACCCAGAGATGGATAAGTTTCATTCAACGATTGGAAATATTTCTGATGCTGAGGCAGCATTGTTGAGTGATTTATTGGACAAAATTCGCGGTTAATCTTTAATCACCATGGTTAGACCATCTCTGATGGGCAGAATCACCGTTCGCCATCCTTGACTTTTAGCAAGTTCTTGGTTAAAAAGATGCATATTTTTTGTGTCTTTGTCGTTGTTGCGCAGTGCTTCATTTAATACTTTTCCGCTCCATAAAGTATTATCGAAAAGCATGATTCCACCTTTTTTGAGTATTGGGAGGCAGGAATGAAAATAGTGAATATAGTTGGCTTTATCTGCATCAACAAAAATAAAATCGGGTTGAATGTTGAGCGTAGGTAACACTTGTAGTGCTGGTCCAACATGAAATTTTACATCATTCATGAAAGGATAATTTTTCCAAAAAGATTGTGTTTTGAAAGCCATTTCGGCATCAGCTTCAATGGTATGAATCTCGGTTTCGGGAGAGGCTCTAACCGTTAAACAGGCTGTGGCATAACCGGTGAAGGTACCAATTTCAAGTATGGTATTTGGATTTTTAAGGGACACTAGCATGGCGAGAAATTCACCTTGTAGTTTACCGCTCAATTGTCTGGGATTAAATGTTTTAAGCCAGGCAAAAGCGGTATTGTCTTTCAAGAAATCATGTTCTATCGAACTATTTTGTTCGCAATAAAGGTGTAGAGAATCTTGCCAATTTGGATGCATAAAAAAATGATTACAAAAATGGTGTTGTTTTATTCAAATAAAAATATATTTTCGCGTTTAAATTAACAAACAGAAAAAAGTATGTATTGGACACTTGAATTGGTTAGTTATTTGGACGATGCTCCATGGCCAGCTACCAAAGATGAACTCATTGATTATGCAATTCGTTCTGGAGCTCCATTAGAGGTAATTGAAAACCTTCAGGAGTTGGAAGACGATGGAGAACCCTATGAGAGTATTGAAGAAATTTGGAGTGATTATCCTACAGATGATGACTATTTCTTCAACGAAGATGAACTATAAAAAAAGCGGCGTAGCCGCTTTTTTTATAGTTGAAACAATTTAATGTTAGGGAATTCAGTTGTTTTTTGACTTAAGTAATTCGGTGATTACAGCTGATCTAAGTTTTTCTACGTTTGTTTTATTTGTGGCAGAAATAAAAACTGCAGGGGCGTTTTCTTTGGCCATCCAACTTTTTTCAAACTGTTCTATGGTAAGTCCGGTATTTCCCACGAAAAAATCGTCTTCTTTACCTTTAAAAGCGTCTACTTTGTTAAATACAATTAAATCTGGTTTACTTGAAGCACCAATACTATGCAAAGTTTCCTTCACCGATTGCATTTGTTTTTCATAATTGGGGTTGCTGATATCCACTACATGAATGAGCAAATCTGCTTCTAAAGCCTCTGCCAGCGTGCTTTTGAAACTTTCTACTAACAGCGTTGGAAGTTTTCGAATAAATCCAACAGTGTCACTTAATAAAATGGGTACATTTTGTCCTTCTTCTGTTGGATGTGGTAAAACAACTTTACGAACAGTTGAATCTAGTGTGGCAAAAAGTTTATTTTCAACCAAAACATCGGAACGGCTCAACAAGTTCATGATGGTGCTTTTCCCAACGTTGGTATATCCCACTAGGGCCGCGCGCATAGCTCCTTCGCGGGAGGATCTTTGTGTGATGCCAATTTTTTCGATGTGCAACAAACGCTCTCTCAAGAGGGATATTCTATTTCTGAGTGCCCGTCGGTCGGTTTCAATTTCTGTTTCCCCGGGGCCTTTCATTCCGATACCTCCTTTTTGTTTACTTAAATGCGTCCATAAACCAGTTAATCGGGGCAGCATAAAGATACTTTGAGCCAGTTCTACTTGGGTTTTTGCTTGAGCAGTTTGGGCGTTTTTTGCAAAAATATCCAGAATTAAATGGGTTCTTGACAAAACTTTTACGTTTTCCATTTCTTGTTCTAAGTTTCGAACTTGAGCTGGACTTAAATCATCATCAAAAATGGCAATATCTACATTGTTGAACTTGCAATACTCTGCAATTTCCTGCATTTTACCTTTTCCTACATATGTTTTTGCATGAGGATGCTCGAGTTTTTGAGTAAATCTTTTGATGCTTTTAGCACCCGATGTAAAGACAAGTTGCTCTAACTCATCGAGGTACTCATCAACAGATAATTCTTGTTTTTGTGATTGAACACCAACCACAATTGCAATTTCCTCATGTTTATCGTTATTGATCAAAATAATAAAGTTTAAGTTACAAAATTACGATTGTATTTGGGATTGTGGTATTTGAATTCGATTTTTGAGGGACAATGCGCAAAATTTTCATTTTTGTTTGGACATGCATATCGATTTGCGCAGCTCATGCACAGCAGTACATGATTTCCAATATCCCTCAACTCACACAAAAAAAGAGTTTGTTTCATAGGCCAATCGCCAAAAATGAGTTTGGATCTTATTTTTTGAATTATGCACAAGAAAATTTGATTGATGGTTTCAGTATTGAGCAATTTGATTCTGAATTATCTTATGTTCAAGGCAGATTTTTTGAAGTTGGAAAGAAAATTTATGTTCTGAAAGTTTTTTCTTCTGATTCTGGAATTTACTGGATTTCCGTTTTTAGAAAAAGGTATGAAAAAACTAAAGTTTATTTAAACCATATTAATTTCAGATTGGAAGGCTCAATTGATACGAAGTTTGTTGGTGAGTTTGATTTAGGAAATCTACACATAGATCAATTCTATGCGGATTATAGTCAGGACAAGAAAAAGTGGTCATTGATGTATATCAAAGAGTTAAATCATGATAATTCAGAAATAGGAGCTGTGGTTTATGACATTACAGGAACAGAATTGTTTCGTCAAAAAACAGTGTTTGGATCGAGGCAAGATTTGTTGAGAATTGAGGAATCTATTTTAACCGATAGTGCTAAAATTTTGGCGACAGTGGTAGCAAACATTCCACGTGATTTTGGGAACAGAGGCACAAAAATGAGTGATTTTTATCTTCTAAGATTAACGCATTTAATTGGAGAAAACAAAAAGATTCCACTCCGAAATAATTACTTTAATTCACAACTTATCATTGATCCTTCAACAAAGGATATTGTAATTGGTGGATTATATGGAGATTCACGCGGGGTAGATATTGATGGTTGTTTTTCACTTCGAATTGAACAGGAAGATTTCAATCATGAAAAGATCTTAGAAACTGATTTCAGCGAAAATATGGTCAAAAAAATTTTAGGTGTAAAATTGACCAAAAAGAATCGCGAAAAGCCTAAAAATTTTCATATCCGGAGAGTGGTGAGTACATCAACGGGTAAATTGGTTTGTATTATGGAACAATACTCCGAATCGAAACAATTGGAAACGTATTACATCAATGGAATTCCACAGACTTCCACCAGGATTTTGTACCATTGTGGAGACATGGCTGTTTTGTTTGTAGATACTACAGGTAATATTGATAGTTGTGTGATGATTCGCAAAGATCAAACAGGAACAATGTATAATTTATATTTAATGGGTATTGCTACATATATATGTAAGGATGGAATACATATATTGTACAATTCTGACATTGCTAGAAATAATGAAGTTTTAGATGTAGTGATTCGATCAGATTATTCAATTGGTCAGAAAGCAATATTAAATAGTGAGAACTTTTACAATATGATTGTGCCAATAGATGGAAAGGAGATGGAATATTGCTCATTTACGGTACCTTTGTACAGAGATAAACAATGGTTTTGGATGCAAATAAACGGTCATGATTAGTCGCTTCTTTGATAATAAAATTGGGTCTTTGGCCTTGGTCATTCTCATGATTTTAATCATGAGAATTCCAGTGTTTTATTATTTTCATAGCGAGCCATTACAGATTGTGAATAATGGTATTTTTTCAATGATGTTAGATCAGATTTCACTCAATAAAGCACTTTCGTTTATTTTGTCTTTTATCGTTGTTTTGGTAGAGGGTCTAATTATCAATAAACTGTGTTGGGAGTATAATATTGTTGAGAAACCGGGATATATTGTTTTATATTTTTTTGGAATATTAAATTCATGTTTTATTGAAAATTATTTCCTATCAAATATACAATTGGGTAATTTATTTGTGTTGATAGGAATGAGTTATATGTATTTATTCATTAAGAATAATTACAATCGAATATGGCTGTTTCTAAGCTCTCTGTTTTTTGGAATTGCAGCATTGAGTATTCCAGAACATTTCTGGATCATTGTTTTTTTAGTCGTGATTGTAGTTTTGTTTAAACCCATATTGCCTGTTGATATTTTTGCAATCATATTCGGATTATTGATGCCGTATTATATTGTTTCCTCGGTAGGATTTTTATTTTCATTTAATTTTAGTTTTAGCAATACATGGCAATTTTGGGTGTTAAAAACCAAAACAATAGATTTTTATTGGCTGAAAGATGGGCCTGAGATATTGCTCATTTTTATATTGTTAATTTTTGTTTTTGTGGGCGTATTGCAAGTTGTTGGATCATATTTTCGTTCGAATGTAGAAACCAGGAAAAGTAAATTGGCTATGTTGGTATTTGGAATTTATTCAATGATCATCTTTTTGATGAGATTTAAAGATTACAGCAATTATTTTATTTTAGCTTCAGTGCCTTCAGCTGTTTTTATTTCTAGCTTTTATGAAGGTAAAAATTGGAAAAAATGGAAAGAATTTTTGAATCTTATGACGCTGATTTTTTTGATTTACACCTTGTTTAGGTAATCAAAAGTTTCCAGTTTTTAATCACTGATTTTTCAATTGTTTCACTGATTTCATATAAACTTTTTTGTTGATCTTCTGTCCATTCTGTTTTTATTGCCTTAACTTGAATAAAAACCCGATTCAATCCGTATATTATTCCAGAGTGCTCTTGATAGTGGAATAGGTATTTTGACTCAACAAACCGATTCATTCTTTGCTGAAATTGTTCAATGTTTTGATGGTCAATATAAGTCAAGAGTGTCGGCATGTGCGTTTGTACAGATGCTAATTCCTGATAAAATATGTCCAATTTTTCTTTATGTTGATTGATGATTACTTTGTCGATAAGCATTTCAATCCACACATGAAGTGCAAACCAAAACCTAGGAATTTCTTGCTTTTGAAAAGCGTTTTTTACTGAGGTGTGACAATTGTCATAAACAACTTTAAAAAACGGTGATTGATGAAATATATGATCTCTGAGAATATGTTTTTGGATACCCAGCTGCCAATCATTATGAAGATCTAAATGGTGTAATTTCTTTTTGTTGTAAAGGTTGGGTGTAAAATTGCGGAGGAGGTCAGGAGTTAATAGTCCGAAATTATGGATTGGGTTATTTTCTATTTGATCGAAATGATAATGAGCAAAAAAGTTCACAAAGCAAATGTCAACATTTCTGATGAACATCTTGAAACATTAGATGATTATTTTTGTTTTATTCAATGATGAAGAACGTTGATAGTTGTAAGTTACTTTTGCTTTTGACGTTTACTGTGGGACTTACGGCCTGCATATTTAACAATAGGAATCAAAATACAACAGTTGTAGAATCACAAATGAAACAGGAAAAAAATGAATATCCGGTAGTAAAAACCGATGAACAATGGAGGGCTGAATTGGGCGATTTTTCGTATTCTGTTCTCAGAGAAAAGGCAACAGAAAGGCCATTTACAAGTGAGTTTGAAAAATTTTGGGAACCAGGTGTTTATGTTTGCAAAGGTTGTGGTTTTGAATTGTTTACGAGTGAAACCAAATTTGATGCTGGTTGTGGTTGGCCAAGTTTTTATCAATCAATAGATAAAAAGAATGTTAAAGAAATTTTAGATTTGAGTCATGGTATGACGAGGGTAGAGGTAGTTTGTTCAAATTGTGGGGGACATTTGGGTCACGTTTTCAACGATGGATATGATCAACCAACGGGATTGAGATACTGCATCAATGGGGCCTCTTTAGGATTTAAAAAGAAACAATAAATTCTCAAAAAAATAGGAGAAAGTTTTAGTATCTTGCTTCACTTTATATGCAAGATCAAAAATTATTTTTATTAGATGGTATGGCCCTTGTTTACAGGGCTTTTTTTGCGTTTAGTCAGAATCCAAGAATTACGAGTACTGGTATTAATGCCAGCGCGATGTTTGGTTTTACCAATACTCTATTGGACATTTTGAATAAACAAAAACCAACTCATATTGCAGTGGTTTTTGATACCGATAAGCCAACCCAGAGGCATATTGAATTTGAAAAGTATAAGGCGCATAGGGATCCAATGCCAGAAGATTTAAAAAAGAGCCTTCCGTACATTGTTAAAATATTGAACGGCTTTAACATTCCTGTAATCACAATGGATGGATATGAGGCTGACGACATTATTGGTACTCTTGCTTGGAGGGCTCAAAATATGGATGTTTATATGATGACACCCGATAAAGATTTTGGTCAGTTGGTGAAAGATCATGTGTACATATACAAACCAGGCCGAATGGGTAATCCTGATGAAATTTTAGGAGTAAAAGAAATTTTAGAAAAATGGGAAATTGAAAGAGTGGATCAAGTGATTGATATTCTTGGGTTATGGGGTGATGCTGCCGACAATATTCCTGGTGTACCTGGAGTTGGTGAAAAAACAGCGAAAAAATTGATCCAACAATACGGTACAATGGAGAATATTTTGGCACATACTCATGAACTCAAAGGAAAAATGAAAGAAAAATTTGAGGAGTTTACTGAACAAGCTAAGGTGAGTAAATGGTTGGCAACCATTGATACAAAAGTGCCCATTGATATTGAGGTGGAAAGTTTGATCATTCAGCCTAAAAATGCTGAATTAATCACAGAGGTTTTCACAGAATTAGAGTTTCGAACCTTGATGAGGCGGGTTTTGGGTGATTCAACTCAATCATCAGCCTCAACCAATGAAAATACCACTCCTAAGTCAAAGTCTGCTCCAAAATCAAATCCAAACCAACCCGGACTTTTCGATTTATTTAACTCACCTGAAGAAATTGAGGAAGAGGTAGTTACTCCTGTTTATCAAACAATTGCCGATGTTGAGCACGATTATTCAACCATTGAATCTGAAGAACAAATTACTTTTTTGTTGTCACAATTAAATGATGTGGGAGAGTTTTGTTTCGACACTGAAACAACGGATTTAGACCATTTTGTTTCCGAATTGGTTGGTATTTCATTTACTTGGAAAGCCCATCAAGGTTGTTACATTCCATTGCCAAAAGATTTCGAACAATGTAAACAGTTGTTAGCTCGTTTTCAAACTGTCTTCCAATCCGATAAGTTAAAAATTGCTCAGAATTTGAAATTTGATGTGGCAATTCTATCCAAATATGGATTAAAGATTCAGGGACCATTTTTTGATACAATGCTGGCACATTACTTGATTGAACCTGATCAGCGTCACAACATGCAAGTATTGAGTGAACATTACTTGAACTATTCACCAATTTCAATTGAAACATTGATTGGGAAGAAGGGAAAGGGACAAGGAATCATGTCGGATGTTGAAATTTCGAAAATATCAGAATATGCTGCCGAGGATACCGATGTTACCTATCAGTTGAAGCAAAAATTGATGCCTCAATTAGAGGAAAGAGGATTGCTGGATGTATATCAATCGATTGAATTGCCATTGGTTTCAGTGTTAGCTGAAATGGAGCATGAAGGAGTAAAAATTGATACCGACTTTTTGAATTCATACAGTAAAGAATTACAAGGACAAGCCCTAGAATTTCAAACCAAAATATTTGAATCGGCGGGTATGCAATTCAATATTTCTTCTCCTCAGCAAGTTGGGGCTGTCTTATTTGAACGGTTAAAATTGTCTGATAAACCTAAAAAAACCAAAACTGGTCAGTATCAAACAGACGAAGAAACTTTGGTTTCTTTATTGGGAAAGCATGAAATCATTGAGTATATCATGAACTTCAGAACGCTACAAAAATTGAAAGGAACCTATGTAGATGCATTACCATTATTGGTGAAGACGCAAACAGGTAGGGTGCATACTAGTTTTAATCAGGCTGTGGCTGCAACAGGTCGTTTGAGTAGTCAAAATCCGAATTTACAGAATATCCCTATTCGAACAGATTTAGGTCGAGAAATTCGTAAGGCCTTTGTCCCTCGTGATCAAAACCATGTATTGTTAAGTGCAGATTATTCTCAAATTGAACTTCGAATTATTGCTCATATTTCTGAAGACCCAACAATGATTGAAGCGTTTAATAAAGGAATTGACATTCATACAGCAACTGCAGCAAAAGTTTGGAATGTTGAAATAGCGGATGTTGACAAAGAAATGCGCAGAAAGGCAAAAACGGTTAACTTTGGTATCATTTACGGTATTTCCGCATTTGGATTGAGTCAAAGAGTGAATATTAGCCGTGGAGAAGCCAAGGAAATCATTGATAATTATTTTGTACAATTTCCTGGCATCAAATCTTATATGGATAAAACCATTAATTCTGCGAGAGAACTTGGATATGTTCAAACTATTTCTGGAAGAAAAAGAAATTTGAGGGACATAAACAGCAAGAATGCGGTTGTAAGAGGATTTGCTGAGCGAAATGCTATCAATGCTCCAATTCAAGGAACTGCGGCCGACATGATAAAAATTGCGATGATTCAAATTCAAAATTGGTTGAATGCTTCTGATTTGAAAACTAAAATGATATTACAGGTGCATGATGAATTGTTATTTGACGTTCCGAAGAACGAAATAGACATGGTTTCAAACAAAGTAAAAGAGCTTATGGAGGGCGCGATGAAGCTTAATGTACCCGTTTTGGTTGAGTCTGGAATTGGCGACAATTGGTTAGAAGCCCATTAATTCCAAAATCTCCAATTGAAGCCAAAGCGAACCCTAACGGGTTCAATGGGGTAAGCATAGGTTTGTTCGAATCTTGGATTAAACTGAGGAACAACAAACCATTGGTTTAGATGTTCGTATTTGATAAATAAATCCACGTTTTGAATTCGGCCACTTGCAAATACATCAATTACTGGGTAGTTCCCCAATGGATTTAAGTTTGCTTCTTCGAAATAAAAAGATGCTGCATCTGGTCTAAAATTCAATTGATTGTAATTGGATGTGTAAATACCCTCAATTCCAAGTCTAAACAACAATGCTTGATTGAACGCTTCATTTTGGAAGTAAATGGCGGTTCGCGCATGTAATTTTGGGAGTCCGTAATTGTTGAGTTTTGAACTTTGGTTTAACTGAAAGAATGCTTGTTCTTGGAAAATAAATTTCCCTAGTTTTAAGGTTATGTCACCACCGAATTGAATAAAATTTACATAGTCAATACTCGTGGGAATTGGAGTATTTATGGCAATTACATCGTTTTGGTTACTTCCAATGTTAAAGAAAACATTGCCTTTGAAATTGCTGCCAAATTTTGAAATTTTAATTTGTGCAAACTGCTGTTGGCTAAAGTTTGGATCGGTTAAACGATAATCCAATTTTGCCTGAGAAAAATAATATTGGTTGCTTGAGAATGTTGATAGATATTGGTTTATGGGTTGGTTTGAAATTTGACCGCGAATAGATATTTCGAATTTATTCTGGAATGATTTTTTCAATTCTGTATTCCATAAGAACGACTTTTGAGCATATCCAAGAACAAATAAATTGGCTTCTGAAAAGATTTCCCAACTTTGATACTTGCTATTCAAAATTCCCTCGAATCCATGAGATTGAATTTGATATGATTTTAATGCTTTGGAGTTGGTATCTAACTGGTAATCTAAGTACTGATAAATATGATTTACCTGTAGATTGGCGTTAAAATCTCTAAATTTCTTTTGGAAGTTAATGCCAATTCTATGGTCTATAAGACTAAATGAAGTGCTATCTAATGTTTTTTTATTGGTAAAGTTAAAGATAGAACCGTAGTAATTGGTGTCTAAGTTTTTATCTTGGTATTGAAATCTAACTTTGTGAAAGCGAATACTTTGTGCTATGCCAAATGTTTGATTTGTATCAAAAAAATAACGATGTTTGAATCGATGGTCGTTCTGAGCCCAAAAAGACTTTGCCGTGGTAATACGTGGGAAGTAATTCCCAAAAAGTCGTTCTGAAATGCTATTCGTCTGCTGGAAATTGGGCCCATAGAATAAGCTGTCGGTTAACAGTCCCCCATTTTCAACTCTTCTGTTACGATTCCAAGAGAAAATAATTTGATGCTGATATTTTTTGTCTTGACTGGTGAAATGACTACCAATTAAAGTACTTCGATTTAAATTTTGTTGTTGTGCAATTTCAGGGGTGTATAAATCGCCATTCAAAACAGAATTATAATCGAGGGTAACATTCCAGGTTTTTGAAAAATTTTGGGTGTGAAGAATGTTCAAACCAATGAGTCCACCATCACCTTGAACATATTTGCACAAAGTAAAAGGTTGTGAAACTTCGTGAAATTGAAAATTGTCTGGAGTTTTACTATGCAAAGCAAATTGTTGAAATCCAATTGAAATTCCAGAATTCTGAAAAGGAGTTACTGCCAAAATTCTTTCGGGTGAACCAATACTACCTAAAGTAGCATAAGGTAAAATTTGATTTGCACCAGGAAAATAGCGATGAAAATCTGAAATAGTGGTATCAATTGGTTTTAATGTGTCTCTTTGTAGCCATAGATTATTCGCAAATTGAACTTTTGGGTAAAGTTTGAACTTGATTTTTTTAATTTCTTTGTTGGCTGTGTCTCGTTTCCACATTCCAGTTGTGTCGGAGCTGCGTATATTTTCACTTCCCCCACCAATTGGATCAATCACAATTTGAGTGAAACCTTGTTGCGTTCCCAAGAATAGAAATAACAAAAGTATAATGATATGGCGAAGGCGGTTTTTCAAATGGAGATGCAAATTTGCGTATAATTTTTGAAGTATTCTGTGTGGTGATTGTCGAATTTTCATCAATTTACGATGAAATACCCTTAAATTGTGACATTTATGGAGTTTATTCTAAAAGTTTTGGCTGTAGTTGGATTGTCGTGTCTAAAATATTTATTGGGCGTTTCAATGGCAGTTGTAGCACTAACACCTGTTGAGGGCTTTATTTCTGTGGTAATTGGATCGTCGATTTCTGTTTTTATTTATGTATTTGGGGGCAAAGCTTTGAGCCAATTTTTTATAGATCGTAAAAAGAAAAAACTAGGTGAGCATTATGTTCGTCCAAAAGTTTTTACAAAGAAGAACAGATTTTTAGTGAAAATCAGAAAAAATGGTGGTCTTCCATTGGTGGCGTTTTTGTCGCCAGTGATTATTAGCTTAACTGTTGGCTGTTTGTTAGCCATTACATTTGTTAGGGATAAACGACAAATAGTTGCATACATGATTGCATCTATTTTTGTTTGGTCTTTGATGATTTTTGGGGGACTTTTATCGTTTTTTAAATAAACAAAACATCAATTGCACATATTGCAAAGAATTTTCTGATAAATAATTGCGTAAATTGCAAATCAAATGATGAAAATTCGTTCGCTTTTTGCAATTGTTATTGTTGTTTTTCTTTGGGGTTGTGCGAAAGAACAGACTAGTTGGGATGTTAACAATACATTTCCTTTGTTTAAAACCCAAATGTCGCTCAATGACGTTGACAATACATACTTGAAGCCAAATTTAAGTGATAGTAGTTTTTTATTGTCCTATGAAAATTTGATTTATCGTTATAAAATCAACGATTTACAAGCAACGGATACCGGAATTGATGCTTTTTTTAGTTTGCGAAAATTAAAATTGAGCGATAGAACTATCGAAAACAGTATTACACTGGGGCAAATCAATCCTTTGTTTAAAGTGCTCAACGGACAACAAGCGGACATTCCTGCTCAAGAGCAATCAAATCTAACGCCAACAGATATTGATGCTTCAGCGTTTTTCGAAACAGCTACATTGGATACTGGGTTTTTGGATATTTCAATTGAGAACAATTTGCCTGTGAATATCAGTTTAATTGTATTTGAATTGACAAACTCAACTGATAATTCAGTTGTAGCCTCAGATTCATTCAAGAACATCAATAAAGATGGAGGAATTGCCACAAAGACCATTGATTTGAGAGGCAAAACAGTCACAAAAACACTCAAGGGAACCATTAAAAAATTAATTACCCAATCGAGCAATGGTTTGGTTTTGATTGATGCAAATAAAGGAATTACGGTAAAATTAGGTGTGCGGAATTTGCGACCTAGTTCTGCAATTGCAGCGTTCCCCTCGCAGAATGTTATTGATCAAGACGAGGGCCTGACATTGTATATGGGTGGTGCTGAAGTGAAGTATTTTAAAGTATCCAAAGGTCAATTGCGAATAAAGGTTGAAAGTACTATCCAAGAAGACATGTCTATGGTTTTATCATTACCGGGTGCCTTGAAAGATGGTCAACCATTCTACCAAGAATTATCGATGCCAGGATCTGCAGGGAATGGGGTTTCTACCACAGAACAAATTTATGACATGACAGGTTACCTTTTAGATTTTCGTGGCAAAAACGGACCTGTTAAAGATACAGTTAATACCTTTCATCAGATATTAAAAGTAACGTTAGACAGTAGTGGGAGGAAATTGGCTGTCAGTTTGAAAGATAGCATTAAATTGACATACAGAATCGAGGGACTGAAACCTGAGTATGCTATTGGTTACTTAGGAAATACACTCAATAGAACTGGTGCGCAAACAACCGACTTTGGTTTGTTCAAGGGCATTGACGGCAATGTTCAAGCGAAAGATTTGAACGTGTCCTTTGTGCTTAGAAATAGTATTGGTACTGATGGTAGATTTAAATTGCATCAGTTAGATGGAGAAAATGTTTTTTCAAAAAATAAATTGTCTTTGAGCGCAAACCCACTGATGACGGACTTATTTGTAACTTCGCCAAAATTTGTTCGCGGTGATTTCACTGAAACTAGAGTGGATCTCAATACAAATAATTCCAACATAAAATCATTTTTGGAGAACTTACCGCAGAAATTGCATTATGATTTAGAGACAGAGATTTCGCCAAATGGAAATGTAAATAATTACCAAGATTTTGTTTTTGATGACTCAAGACTCGATGTGATCATGCGCGTGGATGCACCTGCAACTTTTTCTATTGGTGGGTTGGTTTTGAGGGACACTCAAGGGTTGAATTTAAAGGAACTAGGTGCAGTTGAAAGGATGAAAAGTGCCACTTTGTTTTTAGAAGTAGAAAATTCATTTCCTGTAGAATTTGGATTGGATGTAGAATTGCTCGATAAGCAGTATTACCGACTTGGGAACTTAGATATCACACCTCAACAAGGTATTTCTGCGGGTGTGGTTGATTTAAACGGGTACCCCATACAATCAACAAAATCTACAATGATAATTCAGTTGCCCAGGAGTAAGGTGGATATGTTAAAGAATGCTGGTTATGTTACTATCGCAATGAAAATTAAAGGTAATAGTAACATGCAAAGATTGTTTTACGATAGTAAGGTGAATGTGAAATCTAGAATTCAGTTTGAATATGAAGTTCGTAACTAAAAAAATTAAACTATTCATATTGGTTTTGTCTGTAATTTCAGCAGATACATTGATTGGTTCCGAATTGCCGAATTTGAAAGATTCAATGATTTTAGTTGATGTAAGAGCTGAAAAAGATTTGATAAAAATGCCGCCGCCGCTATCAAAAACCAGCGTGTATATGCCGGTTGTGTGGTATAATTTAGAAAGTGGATCAAATTGTGTTCCATTTTCACTGTTGAGTAAATTTGCCTTTGGTGGGTATATTTCACCCTCGGAAATGAATGATTATCAGTCGTTGTTGGCTTCTCAGGACAACAGAATGGGAGCGATTCAGAATTATGGAATCAATTTGTATCCATTGCCAGGTTATGAAATACAGAAAAAAGGTGCTTTAGAAAGTATATTTTTAGAAATTGACGATTATACCGGAGCAATTTTTAATCAAGACGCATTCCGGATGATTTTTCAGGGAAATACCAATTATTTAGGAAAAACATTGGATGTAGGAAATAATGTTGTTGAGTCTTGGAGAACGAGAACTTTGAAATTTAATTTTCGGAAATCCTTCAACAAAATTGAAATATCACCTAGTATACAGGTAGGTCAATGTTTGAATTACACAAGAATTGAAACCCAAAATATGAAACTTTCTAGTGATGCTGTTGGTGATGAAATTACCTTTTCTGGAAATGCATATTCTGCAAATTCAGGATATTCTTTTTGGGGGACAGGGGTAGGTATGCAAGCTGGATTGATGGTTTATTTGAAGAATGTTTATCAGTCTTCTAAAAGTATTTATGCCTTTAGTTTCGGGGTGAAGAATTTCGGTTTTTATCATATTTCTGATGTTAATGTAACTAGCAGAAACGCCGTTTGGAAATCAGATAAAACCGGATTAACTCCAGAGAGTTGGAATGAATCTCCGACTTTTAATTTAAAAGCGGTTCAAATCAATTCATCAGATTTGCAATTTGGTACTTGGTTTGATAGACAAGGAGATAGCATTAAAAGTAAACTGAATTTTGTAGAGACGGTTCGTAAAGGTACGGTGATGGCTCCGTTTACATTGTTTGCTAAATTGTATATTACACCACACACTTTTATTTCAGGAATTTCTAAGCAAGAGTTGACTCTTAAATATGTGAGTATTGCTGGTTATTTACCTCAATTGAGTTATTGGGCAACTTCGCGTGCCAATGTGACTTCCATAAAAGGGAATTTTAAATTTAGTTTTAGCTATTTGTTCGGATTAAGTTTGGGTGGATTTGATACTTATGATATCAATGCCGGATTGATTTTCAATTCAATGAAAATTAAAGGCAAAACGGTTTTAGCCACAATTAAATTAACAGGAATTGAATCATATTTTGCTCCATCTCAATTACATGGCGCTGGAGTTTCTGTTCATTTGAATTACCCGCTTTATTTCGTCAACAATTAACGATAATTCATTTTGAATATCTTTAGGCTTCCACTTGTGAATATTGGACTAGCGTCTAAATAAATGTGGTTAAATGTTCGATTTTTCCATTCCTCCTCATTATTTAATATCAGCAAAGGTTTAATTTTCTTGGAATCAGTATTTTTCCTTTGCCAGATTTCTTCAATGAGTTTTTCATTGAAATCGGGCGCAATTCTAATTCCTTGACGTTGCAATAGATAGAGTCCAGTGTTGGGACTAACATCGAAAGCAATCCAAATTTCATCGTCAGGATTTTTTAAGTAATGATCCAAAAAGTTTTTGGTTTTTACAAAGTCTGAAGTGTTGTTAAACACATTCTGACAGTAATAATCATTTGTAGTAAAAGTTCTTCTCAATATTTGTTTTGAGTGAAAGGCATTATAAAAAGGCAGTGCCCAAAGTCCTACAAGAGCAAAAATCCCAAAAATTCCGGTAAAAACGACTTTATTTTGAACATGAATTTGATACAACCAAAGCAGGCCAAAAAAAATAGCTGGGAAGAGTAAAATAAAATAGTAGTCGTGGTGTCGGTATTGACCATTAAAGAGTATGAATACACCGAGAAAACCTACGAGTAGCAGTATGGAAATCCAACCAATAAGATCGAGTTGTTGCCAATACTTAATTAAGCTGCTAACGTATAGTGTGCATATAGCTAAAAGGCCGGTTGTGAGATAAATACGCGAACTCCATGTATCGAAAGCAAAACGAGTATTTTCTAAGAAAGTTGAGATGGAATTTGCTGGATTTGATTTTTGCAAAAAGTGAAAATTCCAAGTTGAAATAGTCAGATGATTGGCGTAGGTATACCATACTAAAATGGGCAAGAGAGGAAGGCACCAATTAATCCAGAATTTCCAATTGTGCTGAAATTTGAATCTGAATGCCTGAGAATCAATTTTTTGAATAACTGCAAGACCTACAATGGCAATATGGGGAATCAGAAAGGTGATTTTAATAAGACCTGCTAATGCAATAAAAAACAGATAGAAGTATAAAGATTTGCGCGTTTGATTAATAAGGTAATATCTTAAAAAATATAGCCATGCAATCAATGAAAACGACAAAGCGGCCATATCGGGAATAAAGCTAAAGGTGTAAAAAATCAGAATAGGAGAAGCATACCAAAGAGTGAAGAATAAATATTGATGCAATGTTTTTTCAACGAAGAGTTGAATGATTTTCCAAGCGGCAAAACATCCCCCAAAAACAATAGCGCCCATGACAATTCTATAGATAAAATGATGGAATCCAAAGATTTGATAAAGGATAGCTGTGATGTATTGAATGATAGGAAATTCCAGGCCAGTAATTCCATTGAAACCACGTGATTCCATGACCCTTGGTTCCAAAAAATTCATAGAACTATTGAAATAATTGAAAGCAACCGATGCACGATCGGCTTGTGCACCTTGATGCATTCCAAAAGGTGGGAAATTGATGTATTCAACCCAATTAAAAAACAGATGTAACCCTATCCAAAATAGCAAGAAATGTATAAAGTTTTTGAACCCTTTACTCATTGTTTAAATTTGAATCACGTACAATGTAATGAGGTCTATTTTTTACGTTTTCACTCACTCGTCCAAGATATTCGCCAAGAATTCCAATACCTATAAGCTGAATTCCACCAATAAATAGCACTGAGATATGGAGGGAAGTCCATCCTTTTTCTGTTGTGCCAAAATATTTTTGATATAAACTATAAATGATGAGTAAAAATGCGACGAATGATACAAAAAATCCGCTAATTGTGGCAACTCTAAGTGGCCAAGTGCTAAATCCACTAATGCCATCTAACGCAAAACCAATCATTTTACGATAAGTGAATTTGGTTTCGCCCGACATTCTTTCTTCTCTATTATATTCTATAAAAGTTTGATTGAACCCAATCCAAGCAATTTGTCCGCGGATATACTTGTGCTGTTCAGGCATTTGATTCAGAACTTTTTGTACCTTTTGGTGGATGATTCTGAAATCTCCTGTGTCCACCGGAATTTCAATGTTTGTAATTTTTGCCAATAATCGATAAAAAACTTTGGCGGTAAATTTTTTCAAGACACCTTCACCTTCTCTTTTTTTGCGCTTTGCGTAGACTACCTCAAATCCATTCGTTGCTGTAGAATATAGCTCAGGAATGAGTTCAGGTGGATCTTGGCCGTCACCATCCATAATGACCAAATATTTTCCTTGCGCATGTTTGATGCCTGCTGAAATCGATTGCTGATGTCCAAAATTTCGGGAGAAATCGATAAATTTAATGTGAGGATTTTGAGTTGAAAGTTCAACCACCAAAGGAAGCGTATTGTCTTTGCTACCATCGTTAACATAGATGATTTCATACGGAAGTAACATAGAATTGAGCACCTCAACAATTCGTTGATTCAAAGCTCCAATGTTTTGTTCTTCGTTGAACAACGGAACAATAATTGATAATTCTATGTTTTTTTCAGACATACAGCAAAAATATTCATTTTATCTTAAGTAAATTTGTAAATATGAAAAGAACAATGTTAAAAAGCGGAATTATTTCTGTTTTTATTTTGGGATTGGTTTCGTTTGGTTTTATGAGTTGTCAATCAAAAACGCAAGTTGAGCCAAATCAAGAAGTTAATGAGCAGGCTATAGCCCCGGAGAATTTTTCTAAAGAAGCAGTTGTAGCAGCTGATGCCGAACACAAGGCAATGACAGTTGAGGAATTTGATAAAGCGATAGCTTCAGAGAAGTTGACAATGGTTGATTTTTATACTACGTGGTGTGGTCCTTGTAAAATGATGGCTCCATTTATTGAACAAATTAAAAACGAACAGTCGAGTATAGTGAATGTTCTCAAAGTAGATGCTGAGGCTCAATTGGATATTTCGGAGAGATATAAGTTGGAAGGATATCCAACAATTATTTTCTTCAAAAAGGGTGAAGTGATATACAAGCAATTAGGAGCATTAGATAAGGAAGGTTTAATGCAATTGGTGAATAAGTATAAGTAAATGACTTCTTTCTATAAAAAAAGAGCGTTCATTGAACGCTCTTTTTTTATAGAAAGAAGTGAAAGCTATCACCTCGTAATCCCAATCTTAGTGTTTCAAGTGGAATCACTTCATTTGGAGCAATGTTACCAAGATTCACATTGGTTCCATAAAGTTGAATGAACCAAACCTGCTGTGCTTTTTGTGGTGCTTCCCAAATAATTTTGTCTTGTGGGATTTTACGTATAATTTCTGCAACCAACCCTGAACGAACTTCTCCCGTTCCCCGAAAAATTCCTACTGTACCAGATTCGCGTGCTTCTCCAATTACTTTCCAGGCTCCAGCTTCTAATTCAGTTTCCATTTGTTCAATCCATTCATATGGAGGGATGATTTTTTCTGCATCTTTACTTCCAACTTCACTAAGAACAGTAAAATTCTTTGATAATTGATGAATATAATTGCATTTTACGTCATGTTCCATATCGAGGCTTCCGTCGCTGACTTCGGCGAATTTCACTTTGGTTTTGTCGAGAAGTTTTAAATAATCGTCAAACTGGTTTCTTGCAATGTAAGCTTCGAAAAGCGTGCCACCGAAATAAACGGGTATGTTAGCCGAGTGGTAGAGGTTTATTTTGTCTAAAAGATTTGGACTTACAAAGCTTGTTCCAAATCCTAATTTAACCATATCTACGTGCGATTCATTCATAGAGATAAAATCTTCTACTTCACCCATAGATAAACCTTTGTCCATGACCATGGTGATACCATTTTGTCTGGGTTTAGTGCTTCGATCCGGTAAATTGTTAAGGTTAAAAAGGTTATTGTTCATCTGAAAATTTTGGCTGAATGAATCTTGAAATGCATTCAATGATTTTGTTTGCTTTTTTTAATTCTGGTGCAAAGATAAACATATTAAAATGTTCTTGAGGGTTGTACTCTAAGGCTTTTTCAAGAATCAAAATTGCGATGTCGTGATTTCCTGAAAGGTAGCACAAGGCAGCCATTCTGTAAAGTAAAGCGTTACTTCTTGGGTTGTTTTCAAGCCCTTTTTCGGTAATTTCCAGAGCTTGATTTATTTCACCAGATTCATGAAGAGCTACACCCCAATCTAGCCAAACCTCTGAGTTGAAAGGAAATTCCAAACTCAAATATTCATAAAGTTTTGTCCATTTTTCATGGTTATTTGTAACAACATAACAAGTTGCTAAAACCAAGCCATAGTCTGCTTCAAGTGGATCAAGTTGGTGTGCTTTTTCAAGGAAGGGTATGGCATTTTCAAAATTGTCTTTTTGTTGCCATGTCAACCCCATTGAATACCAACTTTCACTGTCTTCGGGATTTCTTTTAAGCACTTCTTTGTAGAGTTCACGTGCTTTAGCGGTTTGGTTTGTTTCATGATAACTCCAAGCCAAAAGTCCCTCAAGATCTTCAAATATTTTTTTGGGAAAACGTTCAATTTGTTCGTTGTAAATGCTGATGAATGTTTCGTAATTAGAGAGTTCATAATGGCATTCCATGAGAGCAATCCACGCATCTGCAAAATTTTCATTGATGGTTACAGCATAATCAAAAGCTTCAATGGCTTTGGCATGATTGTCTTGAGCCAGATAACCAGAGCCAAGTACATACCAGGCTTCAGAAGAATATGGATCTTGATCAATGATAGCTTCAATTGTTGGAATGAGTTCAGCAACTATACTACCATCGTCAGATCGTAGGATATATTTTTCGATGATAGGACTAATTTCAGCTCCAGCGTTGAGAGCTTTTTCAACCAAAGGCAAAGTGAGTTCATATTGTTCATGATACAGTGCCATTTCAAGAAATTCTTCAAGGGTATCTTCGTCGTTGCCTGCAATTTCAATGGCTGCTGCTAAAGATTCAAAAGCTAACTTTCGTGCACCTTCATGAGCAAAAAGGATGGCTTTCATCATCATAAGTGAGGGTTCGAAGGGAGTGTACGCAGTTGCTTGTTCAATATACTTATGTGCTTTTTTGTATTTTGACTCTTGCATGAGTATTTCAACCATGTGGAGTGTAAATATGGGCATATAAGGAAATTGTTGAATACCAAGTTCTATGACTATTTTGGCATAAGTATGGCTTTTTTGTTCACCAGGAATTGAAATTTCAGTGCTGTAGTAACGAAACAATTCAATGAGTTCTCTCGCTGTAAAACTGTCGCGAGATTTATTTTCAAAATCGCTTACGAGTGATTCCACATCACCATGGAAGGCGTCGAAGTTTTCATCGTCGTCGTCTTCATCGTCCCAATCAGAAGGAAATAAACTCATTGCTCAAAAATATTAAAGTTGTACGATGAAAAAAGTGGAATTTTAAAAAACCATCGACATGTTTTGCACAAAGGTACAAAAACCAAGTTAAGGATTCGTTATTTCTTGGCAAAGTTCAGTTAGAACTCCATTGGTTGATTTTGGATGTAAAAATGCAATTTTTTTATTATCGGCTCCTGCCTTCGGAGAGGCGTGAATGAGTTTAAAAGACTGATTTTCTTTTTCTCTTAATTCGATTTCAATATTCTCTGATTCAAAAGCCAAATGATGAATGCCTTCACCTTTTTTTTCGATGAACTTGGCAATTGTGGAGTCAGGATGAGTTGCCGCCAAGAGCTCAAATTTTATATCGCCCAATTTAAAGAATGATGTAATCACCATTTCGCTTTCTACTTCTTCTCGTTTATAAGGTTCAACTCCTAATAGTTTGGTAAATAATTTTTCGGAAGCTTCTAAATCTAATACGGCAATACCGATATGTTCGAGTTTTTTTGGCATGTTGAATGGTTTTAAGAAAATATTGTTGCAAATTAAACAAAACAGAAACTATTTTGATGATTGAGTGTTACTTTTGCAGTTTAGAAACAATCTAAATTAATCCAAATAAGTATAAATATTCCTATCATGAAATTGCCAATATATTTAGACAACAATGCTACAACCCAATTAGATCCTAGGGTATTTGAAGTAATGACACCATATTTCTTAGAAAGTTATGGTAATGCTGCCAGCAAGAGCCACGCTTTTGGATGGAAGGCAGAAGAAGCAGTTGATTATGCTAGAGAGCAAATTGCAAAGTTGATTGGCGCTAATGAAAAAGAAATCATCTTTACTAGCGGTGCAACCGAGAGTAATAACTTAGCAATCAAAGGAGTTTTTGAAATGTATGCCGCTAAGGGCAATCATTTTATCACCGTTTCTACAGAGCACAAGGCTGTTTTAGATACGTGTAAGCATTTGGAAAAACTCGGTGCAGAAATTACATATTTACCTGTTGGAGGGGATGGACTTATTTCATTAAATCAAATTGCAGAAGCAATTAAATCCAATACTGTTCTCGTTTCAGTGATGTATGGTAACAATGAATTGGGAACGATCCAACCTATTCGTGAGATTGGAAAACTTTGCAAAGAACATGGGATTTTGTTTCATACCGATGCGACTCAGGCAGTTGGTAAAATTCCTGTAAATGTATTGGAAGATCATATTGATTTAATGAGTTTCACAGGACATAAAATGTACGGACCTAAAGGTGTAGGCGCGCTTTATGTTAGAAGAAAAAATCCTAGGGTAAAAGTAACAGCTCAAATGGATGGTGGCGGACACGAAAGAGGGATGCGAAGTGGTACATTAAACGTTCCGGGAATTGTGGGTTTTGGTAAAGCTTGCGAACTAGCAAGATTAGAGATGGAATCAGAAGGCAAGAGATTACAAGCGTTGAGAGATAAACTTGAGAACGCATTGTTACAACTCGAAGAAAGCTATGTGAATGGAAGCGTTGAACATCGTTTGCCTCATACTACAAACATTAGTTTCAAATATGTTGAAGGTGAAGGGTTGATGATGGGTATTAAAGATATTGCTGTTTCATCGGGTTCGGCTTGTACAAGTGCATCTTTGGAACCTAGTTATGTGTTGAAAAACTTGGGTTTAGATGATGAATTGGCTCATAGTTCTTTAAGGTTTGGATTAGGAAGATTTACAACCGAGGAAGAAATTGATTTTACTATCAAATGTGTAACGGAAGCAGTGAATAAATTAAGAGATATGAGTCCTTTATGGGAAATGTTTAAAGAGGGAATTGATTTGAAATCAGTTCAATGGACGGAACATTGATTTCATCGAAATTTAGGAACAAGCACTTTTAATTTAGAAAGATTTTAAATAATTTTGTAAAAACAACGAATAAGATATAAATATGGCATATTCAGATAAAGTAGTAGATCACTACACCAATCCTAGAAATATTGGCACTTTAGATAAAGGTAGTAAGTCGGTTGGAACAGGTTTAGTTGGTGCGCCTGAGTGCGGAGACGTAATGCGTTTGCAAATTCAAGTGAACGACGAAACTGGCGTAATTGAAGATGCGAAGTTTAAAACATTTGGCTGTGGTTCAGCAATTGCTTCTTCATCTTTGGCCACTGAATGGTTGAAAGGAAAAACAATTGATCAAGCGCTAACAATTGACAACATGGAAATTGTTGAGGAATTGGCTTTGCCACCTGTGAAAATACATTGTTCAGTGTTGGCAGAAGATGCAATTCGTTCTGCAATCAACGATTACAGAGTAAAACAAGGTTTAGAACCATTAGAATTCGAAAAATCTCACCACTAATTTACTTTGTATGTTGGCTGACGCTGGTGCAATAACCATTACCGATAAAGCTTTAAACAAAGCTTATGACTTGATGCGCGATGCAAATATTGCGGCTCCTGAGTATTTTTTGCGCGTTGGAGTTAAAGGCGGTGGATGTTCGGGATTAACGTATGAATTAGATTTCGACAATGAATCGAAAACGGGTGACATGGAGTTTGGTAATGAAAAATTGAAGATAGTTTGCGACATGAAGAGCTTTCTCTATTTGTGTGGAACTGAATTGGATTTCTCTGATGGATTGAACGGAAAAGGATTTAATTTCATCAATCCAAATGCATCTAGAACATGCGGTTGCGGAGAGAGTTTTTCTATATAAATGGAAACTTTAATCATTCATACACCGTTTATTCAACTTAATTCAGCATTAAAACTAATTGGTTGGGTAGAATCCGGTAGCATTGCCAATGAAGTCATTGAAATGGAATTAGTGAAGGTGAATGGACAAACAGAATTGCGTAAAAGGAATAAAATTTATCCAGGAATGACCATTGAATTTGAGGGACAAATTGCTAAAATCGAACAAGGTTAAGATTCTTTAGTTGCAGGTTCAACTGATAAAAATCATAAAGTACCATGATAATCATCATGGTATTTTTTTTGTCCTTTTTTGAACTTTGAATCATGGAAACAAAATCACAGAAATACCTTCACGAGTTGCACGCAGAACACAATGAATTTTTGTCAATTTTGGCATTTGCTAAAGATGAAATTAAAACGTTTAAAAATAGATTAAGTGAAGTTGTAACGGCCAATAACAAGCAAGATATATTGGCTCAAGTTGAACATTTTGAAAATCAATTTATTCGACACAATGAAGTAATCGATGAGTTAAAGCATGAGATTCATGAGTGTGAGGTAAGTATTGCCAAATTAGCTGAGGCCAATAATGTAGCAACAGATCACAGAAAGGCCGATGACCACGCAGAATTACGCGATCAAATGGAAACATTCAATAAAATTTATGGTGAATTGAAAGCTGAATTTAAAAGGTTTTTAGAAAAAACCTTTTAAATCACAACGTTCACGATTCTGTTTTTAACTACAATGATTTTTTTGGGCGCTTTTCCTTCCGTCCATTTCAAAACAATTTCGTTGGTTAAAACTGCAGCCTCAATTTCTTCAACACCCGCATCGGTTGGAAATTCCAATTGTGTGCGGGTTTTTCCGTTAATGCTAATTGGATAATTAAAACTATTTTCAACCAAGTAGCTTTGATTGAAATTAGGCCAATTGGAAACATGAATGCTATCAGCGTTTCCTAGGGCATTCCAAAGCTCTTCGGTAACGTGGGGTGCAAAAGGTGCCAACAATATTAATAGTGGTTCTAAAATTTCCTTTTTATTGCATTTGAGTGATCCCAATTCATTCACACAAACCATGAAAGCAGAAACAGAAGTATTGAAACTCATTGATTCTATATCTTCAGTTACTTTTTTGATGGTTTTATGTAATATTTTCAGCTCCTCAGGAGTTGCTTTTTCAGAAGAAACCGTGAATTGTTCATTTTGAAAGAACAAACGCCAAAATTTACCTAAAAATCTAGAAACACCCTCTATTCCATGGGTATTCCAAGGTTTACTATCTGTGAGTGGACCTAGAAACATTTCGTAAAGTCTGAGGGTATCTGCGCCATATTTTTCACATACATCGTCTGGATTCACAACATTTCCCCATCTTTTGCTCATTTTTTGACCATCTTCACCCATGATCATTCCTTGGTTTACCAATCTTTTGAAAGGTTCATCCCAACTCAAATATCCCAAGTCATATAAGAACTTTGTCCAAAATCGGCTATATAACAAATGCCCAGTAGCATGCTCGCTACCTCCAACATATAAATCTACTTGATTCCAATAATCGAGACAATCTTTTGAAGCAAAAGCATCTTGGTTATTTGGATCCATATACCTTAAGAAATACCAACTACTTCCAGCCCAACCAGGCATGGTATCGGTTTCCCTTTTGCCCTCAGTTGTATTCACCCAGCTTTCTACAGCAGCTAATGGACTTTCACCCGTACCAGTAGGTTTGTATGATTCCACTTTAGGCAATTCAACAGGAAGATTTTGAACAAGTTGAGGTAAGTTTTCTTTAAAAATAATTGGGAATGGTTCTCCCCAATAGCGCTGACGTCCAAATCCTGCTTCACGCAATTTATAATTGACTTTTTTCGCGCCAATATTGAGTTTTTCAACTTCTTCAATTGCCTTTTTGATAGCTTGTTTAACAGTTAAGCCGTTTAAAAACTCACTGTTGAAGCAAATGCCATCTTTTGCGCTAAATGCCTCATTTAATGGAAGTTCAAGATCTGAGTCTGCAGGTTTTATAACAGGAATGATATCCAAGCCAAACGCTTTTGCAAATTCAAAATCTCTTTCATCATGAGCTGGAACAGCCATAATGGCACCAGTTCCGTATCCTGCCAACACATAATCGCTTACCCAAATGGGAATTTGTTTTTGAGAAAATGGATTTAGGGCAAATGCACCCGTAAATACACCCGTTTTTTGTGTATCTGCCATTCGTTCAATTTCACTTCTATTTTTTGCTTTTTGCGCATACGCTAAAACTTCTTCTTTTTGAGAATCGCTGCAAATATTCTCCAAAAGTTCGCTTTCAGGCGCTATAACCATGAAAGTTGCACCAAATAGAGTATCCGGACGCGTGGTGAAAATTCTAATTGGAGCCGAATGTCCCTCAATCATAAAATCAATTTCAGCACCTTCGCTTCTACCAATCCAATTTCGCTGAATTTCTTTGATAGAATCTGACCATTGAATGGTATCTAAACCCGCGAGTAATTTATCGGCATAGGCAGTTATTCTGAGGCTCCACTGCTTCATTTTTTTACGTACAACGGGGTATCCACCTCTTTCGCTTACACCGTTTACAACTTCCTCATTTGCAAGCACAGTTCCCATGGCTTCGCACCAGTTAACGGTGGTTTCATCTACAAATGCAAGTCGATATTGATTTAAAACTTCTTCTTGTTTTGAGGGACTAAAACTGTTCCATTCATTAGCAGTGAAAATATGAATTTTCCCAGAGTGCGCATTTATATTTAAGTTTCCATTTTGCGAAAACTGCAAAACTAAATCAGAAATTTTTTCAGCTTTTTGCGAATTTTTATTGTACCAATGTTCAAAAAATAAAGAAAATATCCACTGTGTCCATTTGTAATAACTTGGATCACAGGTTTTTACTTGTCGATCCCAATCGAAACAAAATCCCATTTTGTCTAATTGTTCTCTAAAACGTAAAATATTTTGCTCGGTGGTAACTGCAGGATGTTGACCAGTTTGAATGGCATATTGTTCAGCGGGTAAGCCGAAAGCGTCGTAACCCATTGGATGTAAGACATTAAAGCCGTTCAATCTTTTATATCTCGATACAATATCACTGGCAATATATCCTAGTGGATGACCAACATGTAAACCTGCCCCAGAAGGATAAGGGAACATGTCGAGGGCATAAAATTTAGGTTTAGAAGGGTTTTCAGTAACCTTGTACAATTGCGAATCTTTCCAATGTTTTTGCCATTTAGATTCGATTTCGTTGAAATTATATTGATAAGAAATAGACATTCCGGATGCAAAAATACAAAGGTAGCTTCTTTTTAACGACCTTTGTACTGAAATGGCAGAAAGTAATTTTATTGATTACGTTAAAATATGTTGTCGAAGTGGCAATGGTGGTGCGGGAAGTAAGCATTATAACCGTACTAAAATTAATCCTAGAGGAGGTCCCGATGGCGGAGATGGAGGAAAAGGTGGAGATATCGTTTTAAAGGGAAACACTCAATTATGGACATTATTACATTTGAAATTTCGGAAGCATGTGATGGCTGAACATGGAAAGCCTGGTAGTGAAAATACGAGCACCGGTGCATCTGGAGACAGCATTGTGTTGGAAGTACCATTGGGAACTGTTGCGAAAGATGCTGAAACAGGAGAGATCTTGTTTGAAATTACTGAAGATGGAGAGAAAAAAGTGTTGGTTCCAGGCGGTAGAGGCGGACTGGGGAACGCGCATTTTGCAACAAGTACGAATCAAGCACCTCAATATGCTCAACCAGGAGAACCAGGTGTCGAGCGTTGGATTGTTTTAGAACTGAAAGTTTTAGCCGATGTGGGATTGGTTGGCTTTCCGAATGCCGGTAAAAGTACTTTGTTGAGCGTGATTACCGCGGCGAAGCCAGAAATAGCAGACTATCCGTTTACAACTTTGGTTCCAAATTTGGGGGTAGTAAAATATCGAGATTTCAGGAGCTTTGTAATGGCAGATATTCCAGGAATTATCGAAGGCGCCCATTTGGGTAGAGGATTAGGACATCGATTTTTAAAGCACATTGAACGAAATGCAGTGCTTTTGCTTTTAATTCCCGCCGATAGCACCAATCATCGCAAAGAATACGACACTTTGGTCAATGAATTAAGAGAGTTTAACGACGAATTAGGAATGAAAGACCGCATTGTGGCTATTAGTAAATCTGAGATGTTAGATGATGAGTTGAAAGCTGAAATTACCCGTGAAATGGGTGATGTTAAGGTGCTGTTCTTTAGCTCCGTGACCGAGCAAGGCCTAGATAAATTAAAAGATGAATTGTATCGTGCTATCCAAGAGAATGCACAACATTCATGAAGAATGCTTATTTTTGCTTGTTAACTGTTAGTATTAAAATAGATTATATAAAATCATGAAAACGATAAAAAGTGTTGGTTTATTTTTCATTTGCTTGGTGTCTTTGACATCGCTTAAATCTCAAGACAAATCAATTGATCCTGTTGTGTTTACAGTAAATGGTAAACAAAAAGTGTATTTAGGTGAATTTGAACGTCAGTTTCTTAAAAATTTGAACTTAAACGAAAAGAAAGTAACAGCCAGAGATATTGATGATTATTTGAAGTTGTATGTGAAATTCAAATTGAAGATTCAAGATGCAATGGATGCAGGGAAAGATACCCTTTCTGCTTACAAACAGGAATTGTCGATGTATCGTGAGCAATTGGCTCGAAACTACTTGTATGATAGATCTGTAACAGAATCATTGATCTCAGAAGCTTATGAACGATTAAAGTCTCAGGTTAAAGTTTCTCATATTTTAATCATGTGCTCGAGAGAAGCTTCTGAGGCTGATGTTGCGAAGGCTTCTAAGCGAATTAATGAAATACATCAGGCATTGAAAAGGAATCCTACCGCTCAAAACTTTTCTGATTATGCAAAAACCGATTCTGATGATCCAGGAACAAAAAATTCTGGTGGTAGCTTAGGTTGGATGACCGCACTACAGGTTGTTTATGAATTTGAAAATCAAGCTTATAACACCCCAGTTGGTGGTATTTCTGAACCATTTAGAACAGATTTTGGATATCATATTGTAAGAGTTGAAGATATTCGCAAAAGTCTAGGTGATGTAAAAGTAAAACATATTTTAATTCGTGTAGGACAAAATTCTGACAATACTGATGAGGCAGCGAAGCAAAAAATCAATGAAATCCTTTCAAAAGTGAAAAGCAAATCTTCAACTTTTGAGGAAATGGCCAAAACATATAGTGAAGATTTCAATAGTCGTTATAACGGTGGTGAATTGGATTGGGTGAATATCACCCAATTTGTTGGAGATATTGATCGCCAAGATTGGATTTCTAAAGCGTATGCTTTGAATCCGGGTGAAATTACTGAACCTTTTAGAACAGGTTTTGGATGGCATTTGTTACAATTGGTAGACAAGCGTGGAATTGGATCTTATGATCAAATGAAAGTTCAATTGAAAAACCAAGTTCAACAAAATCAACGTTCTCAAATTTCAATAGATTCTTTGGTGACCAAAGTGAAAAAACAAGAAAATTATCGTTTGAATCAGGTTGCACTTTTATTTTTAAAGAATTCGCTCAAAACAAAGGATTCAATTTTAATGAACGGAAGTTTTAAAATTGAAATGCTCGATAGAAAATACACTGAGACGATAATTGATGATAAAACAAAGAAAAAAACAACCAAAGAATTTGACTTTTTGCGGATGGAGCTCTTTAATTTAGCCGGCGAATCTTATTCAATTGAGGATTTTGGTGTTCGTTTCGTGGGTATTAAGAAAAAGTCAACGGGCTCAGTTGATGATTTTATTGAAAATAAACTAAATACATGGGTGAGTGACCTCTGTGTGAATTATCAAAATACACATTTGGAAGAAAAATCTGTAGAGTTTAGAGATATATATCAAGAATACAGAGAAGGCATTTTGATGTTTAACAGAATGCAAGAAAAAGTTTGGGATAAAGCAAACAATGACTCTGTTGGATTGGTTGAGTATTTCAAAAAGCACAACAACGAATATACTTGGAACGATCGCTTTCACGTTGAAGCATACTACTGTGTAGATGAGAAAATGATGAAACAAGTTTTCAAACAAGTTAAAAAGGGAATTCCTGCAGATAGTTTAAAAAGAATGCACACTACCAACGGTAGAAGTCGTTTGGATTTTGATTATCGTATTGGAAAATATCAAGCTACCGACACGTTTTTGTTCCCTCAGAAGAAAGTTCTCATGAACATTTTCAGTACCCCTGAATACAAAACTGCGAAAAATAAAGTGTTCAAAATGGGATTGGTGGGCAACGATTATGTTGTGTTAAAGGTGAGAGAATTTTTACCAGCCGGATTGAAATCACTTGATGAAACTAGGGGCCCAGTGGCTTCAAAATATCAAGAAGAACTTGAAGTGCTTTGGTTGAAAGAGCTTGAAACGAAGTATCCTGTTGAAATCAACAACGCAACTGTAGAAGCTTTTAAATTCAAATTGGGAGCTAAATAAGATAAGAAAAAGTGAATTTTTTTTCGAAAAACATATTATTCGTTCTTTCTTTTTTCGGAGGGACAATGACTTATGCACAGCAAGGTCCTACATTGCCTCCAAAGTATGTTGATGGTATATTGGCAGTTGTTGGTGAGAAAGTGATTATGATGAGCGATTTTGAAACTGAAAAAGTTCAAATGGCTCGGGGTCAAAATTTGAGAGATTCACAACAATTGTACTGCAATTTATTGGAGCAAATGATCATTAGAAAGTTAATGCTCAGTCAAGCTGAAATTGATAGTTTGCCAATAAGTCAAGACAGGGTTGAAGCCGAAATCGACAATCGTATTAGAGCTTTTCAACGTCAGGCAGGAAGTGTTGCGGATTTGGAGAAATATTTGGGGAAAACCATTCAGGAATTTAAAGAAGAAATTAGGCCGAAAATGAAGGAGCAACTCCTTGCTCAAGAAATGAGAAGTAAAATTACTTCTCCCGTAAGAATAAGTCCAAAAGAAGTACAAAAATTTTATGAAGAAATTCCTCAAGACAGCTTGCCAATTATTCCAACTGAAGTTGAAGTGGCACAGCTGATTGTGGAACTTCCTGTTTCTCAAATTTCTAAAGATTTTGCGAAAGAACAGCTCGAAGACTTACGTAAGAGAATATTAAAAGGTGAGAGCTTCGATAGGTTGGCGAGAGCCTATTCGATGGACCCAGGATCTAAGAATAACAATGGTTTGCTGCCTGAATTTGGCAGGGGTGAAATGGTGGGTCAATTTGAAAGAATGGCGTTCAAATTAAAGGAAGATAGCATTAGTCCAGTCTTTCAAACCGATTATGGTTATCATATCATGAAGCTTATTAAAAGGAAAGGGGAAAGAGTTCTTGCACAACATATATTAATCCGACCAGAGAATACAAGCGATGACTATGCCAGAGCTAACAAACTTACGGATAGCATTCATTTGGCTTTAACTGACGGTAAGTTGGATTGGTGTGTTGCAGTGAAATCCCATGCGAGTGAACAACTTGGAAACAAAGGATATTGTGGATTTTTAACCGATGAAGCTACTGGTTTGCAAAAAACAACATTTGAAACATTGCCAACTGATGTGAAACAAGTTGTAGAGAAATTAAAACCAGGACAATTTTCTCAACCGTCTATTACAATGACACCGGATGGAAGGGCAGTTTATAGAATCATTTACCTCAAAACATTTATCCCTCCCCATCAAGCTAACCTGATCCAAGATTATAGTCGCTTACAAATGGAAGCCGATGCCAAGAAAAAACAAGAAGCAATAGACAAGTGGGTCAGTAAATTTAAAGGTCGTACGTACATTAAAATTAAGTCGAGAAATTTTCAATGTTCGCAACTTAAAAAATGGGAAAATGAGTAATTTGAGTACAGTTGATTTGGCCTCTTCGTTCGAGAGTAAAGTAAGTGCTTTAAAATCAGAAGTCGGAAAAGTGATTGTTGGTCAAGATGCCATTGTCACAGCTTTGGTCAATGCTATCTTTTGTCATGGTCATGTGCTTATGGTAGGGGTGCCAGGATTGGCAAAAACGTTGTTAGTTAAAACTTTGGCCGATGCAATGTCCCTCAATTTCAATAGAATTCAGTTCACACCTGATTTAATGCCGAGCGACATTATTGGTTCAGAAATATTGGATGAACAACGACAATTTAAATTTATCAAGGGACCAATTTTTTCGAATTTAATACTTGCCGATGAAATTAATAGAACCCCACCTAAAACGCAAAGTGCCCTATTGGAGGCAATGCAGGAGCGTCAAGTAACAGCAGGAGGGAAGATTTATCAACTAAACGATCCATTTTTTGTTTTAGCCACCCAAAATCCTATAGAGCAGGAGGGTACTTATCCTTTACCGGAAGCTCAATTGGATCGATTTATGTATCAAGTTGTGCTTGATTATCCAAGTTTTGAACAGGAGGTTCAAATTTTGAAGCAAACAACTTCTGATGCTAAATCTGAAGCAAAACCAGTGCTATCTGCCAATGAAATTTTAACATATCAAAAGGTGGTTAGAGAGGTTCCTGTTACAAATCACGTGTTTGAATATGCGGTTTCGTTGGTGCAAAAAACCCGCCCCAATACGTCAGGTGCGCATGAATTGGCTAATAAGTATTTGTCTTATGGTGCGGGACCAAGAGCGGGACAAAATTTGATTCTTGGTGCAAAATGCAACGCGTTAATGAATGGGAAATTTTCGGTTGACATCGAAGACATCCAAGCGGTGATGTACTGGGTATTGGCACATAGGGTTGTGCGCAATTTCAAAGCGGAAGCCGAGGGGATTTCTACCAATGAAATTCTATCCAAATTAATATGAGAAAGTCGGAGAGGGTTGATTTCATAATTGCAAAATTAGAATCACTTTACCCCGAAACGCCGGTTCCTTTAGATCATACCGACGCTTATACTTTGTTGATTGCGGTGCTTTTGAGTGCTCAATGCACAGATAAACGTGTGAATGAAATCACACCATTTTTATTTGAAAAGGCAAAAACGCCACAAGACATGGTCAAGCTTTCGGTAGAAGAAATTAGAGAAATTATCAAGCCATGTGGTCTTTCTCCTTTCAAAAGCAAGGCGATTTTTGAGTTGAGTCATATTATCTTAGAAAAACATCAGGGCAATGTTCCACAAACTTTTGAGGAACTTGAGGCGCTTCCAGGTGTTGGACACAAAACCGCGAGTGTGGTGATGTCGCAGGCGTTTGGGGTGCCGGCGTTTCCTGTAGATACGCACATTCATAGATTGGCCCAGCGTTGGAAGTTAACCAATGGTAAAAATGTTGAGCAGACAGAGAAGGATTTGAAACGACTTTTTCCTCGCGCAATTTGGAACAAATTACACCTTCAAATCATTTTTTACGGTAGGGAATTTTGTCCAGCTCGGGGACATCACATTGAAAATTGTGAGATTTGCAAAACAATTTTATCAAAAGAATTGCAATAAAGCGTCATCAGTGATATTTTGATGCGATTTAAACGCATTTTGAAAGGTTTTAAGCGCAATTGGTTTGCCAATGCAAGTATTCAGCTCTCTTTCAAAAATGGATGTAGTGTCTGATGATTTTAGACTGATTTCGGTGATACATCCTTTTTCAACAAACATATCGAGCTCAAAGGGTATATTGTTGAGAATGATGGTTCTTTGATGTTGGTATTTGGGAGAATATCCGAGAATCCATGATTCTTGTTCGAATTTTTCTTTCTTGAGGGACGTTATCTCTTGAATTTCATTGGGGTTGAGAAAATAGGATGCCCCTAGAGTTTGGTTTAGCGTTTGAATGAATTTTTTCAGAAACAACGGTGTGTCTCCAAGATCATGATAATCAATGATATTGGTAACAGTACTTCTCACACTTTTCACAGCTTTGTCGGTGTAATGCCCATCAGATTTTAATGCTTTAGATAGTTTTTGTAGCTGACTATTGTAAAGTAGGGTTCCATGATGAAGGACACGTTTTTTTTGTTGAAAAACGTGTTGTGCATTGCCACTTATTTTTTTTCCATCTAGCAATAGGTCATCGCGCAAACTATAGGTAGTTTCAATGCCTAAGGCATTCAAGGCATGGCGAATAGGTTCTAAAAATTGTTTATAGTTCACGGCTTTATCCATCTCCGTTTCAATATTCTTGATGAAGGTGAAATTGATATTTCCCATGTCGTGAAAAACCGTTCCTCCGCCTGAGAGACGTCTTGCGGGAAGGATATTGTTTTGTGTGCAGAATTGATAATTGATTTCGGCACAAATATTTTGATGTTTACCGCTAACGACTGCGCTTTCACTTTGCCAGATGATGCAAACATTTTCAATTGAATTTTGAAGGAAATAGGCTTCAGTGGCGAGGTTAAAGTATGGGCAAGTACTTTGGGAAACGATTAGTTTCATTCAGATTGTTTGAATTTTGGGACTTTTCTTCGGAGTTCAAAATTTTGACCGAGGTAAACTTTTCTCACGAGTTCATCGTTGGCAAGTTCTTCGGCATTTCCTTGTTTGAGCAGTTTTCCTTCAAAAAGGAGATAGGCTCTGTCGGTAATGCTTAAGGTTTCTTGAACATTGTGGTCTGTAATGAGGATTCCTATGTTACGGTCTTTTAATTTTGCAACAATGCCTTGAATATCTTCAACTGCAATGGGATCTACTCCTGCAAATGGCTCATCGAGTAGGATAAAATGAGGATCAGTTGCGAGGGCACGAGCAATTTCGGTTCTACGTCTTTCACCACCGCTGAGGACCTTACCAAGATTTGTTCTCACCCTTCCAAGGCTAAATTCGTCGATGAGGGATTCTAATTTCTCTTCTTGTTCAATTTTAGTGAGTTTGGTCATTTCTAGAATGGCCTTGATATTGTCTTCAACACTCAAATCTCGAAAAACAGATGCTTCTTGGGGGAGATAACCAATACCAAATTGAGCGCGTTTGTACATAGGTAACTTGGTGATATCGGTTTGATCAAGGTAAATTCTACCTTTATCGGGTTGTACGAGTCCAACGCACATGTAGAAAGTTGTTGTTTTTCCGGCGCCATTTGGGCCGAGCAGTCCAACTATTTCACCTTGGTTTACTTCAACGCTAACATCATTTACAACTTTTTTGGAGCCGTATTGTTTAATTAAGTTTTCAGACCTAAGGCGCATGTCACAAAGATAATGAAATGCACATGATTTTTTTGAATTTCAGTTGTTGTTACAAGTAAAAGAAGTATCTTTGTAGTGGCGGTACGGTCAGCTCCTCGTGAATTCCCCCAGGTCCGGAAGGAAGCAAGGGCAGCGGGTTGTAGCGACGCGATACCGCCTTTTTTTATTTAATCTTTTCTGATTAAAGTTTTTAAAAGTTCTATTTCTGCATCTTTTGCCTTAATAATTTCTTTATATAATTCTTCTATTTTTTCGACACTATTGTTTTTGTAAATTACATTATCTCCTCCGCTTCGTGTGCTAAAATCATTCAATACTGGCTTTTCAGTAGAATTAAAAAAACTTGATATTACCTGGCAATAAACCTCTTTTATCAGTGAGTGAAAGGAATCTGAATAAACAAAAAAAAGGTGCGTATACGCACCTTTTTTTATTCTTTTTAGTTCTAATTTAGAACGATTGTACTTTGTATTTGTTTTTGTGACCAGCAGGATTCTTTTTTGGTCCTGAAGATGAAGAAGATCTGCTTCTTGAACTACTTGAACCAAATGATTTGCGGTTTGCTTGCCCTCTGTGATGGCTCTTTTCAGCTGTTGGGGCACCAGAATCAGACCTACGGCTTTCTCCGTTGAAAGGAGCTTTTCTTTCAGTTCTTTCAGGACGATCATTATTACGGCTATTGCCAAAAGCAGAACCTTGTCTTGCTTGGGTCTCTTGACGCACTTTGCCTTCAAAGCTACGATCGCGTCTTTCTCCACCAAACGAAGATCTATTTCTGTCTCTGTCGCCAGAAGGTCTATTTGTATTGTATGAAGGTCTGTCAGAACCAGCGCCACGACGTTCGTTTCTGTTGCCACCAAATCCTCCGTCTCTTCCACCAGAATTTCTGTCTCTATCGCCAAAGTTTCTAGGTCTATCAAATCCACCTCTGTCGTTGTTGCGGTTACTGAAGTAGCTACCTTCTCTATTTTCTCGCGGAGCTCTAGGCTCTCTTTCTCTGCTCACAAAATCTGAACTTCTTTCTCTAGCAGGCGGAGTGTTTTCATTCCTATCAAAAGATCTACGGTCGTCTCTGTTGAAGCCTCCATCTCTGTGAGAAAAGTCTTTAGATCTACCGTTCCTAGAACCTGTATCTCTGCCTCTACCTCTGTTTCTGCTTGATCCACTTCTGCTACCGCCTCTGCCTTTTTTAAGTAATTCAATTCTATATTCGTGTTCAACTTCAACAAGGTCGGTTGTTCCATGCTCTTTGTAAATCATTTCCAACAAGTTGGCTTCTGATTGATCGCAAAACGACATAGCCAAACCTTCAGTACCAGCTCTACCTGTTCTACCAATACGATGGGTATAAGTTTCAGGGTCTTGTGGCATGTCAAAATTTAACACGTGATTCAAAGCAGGAACGTCTACACCTCTTGCTGCAACATCTGTTGCTACCAATATTCTTGCTCTACCATCTTTGAAAAGGTCAAGATTGCGGGTACGTTCACGTTGGCTCTTGTCACCGTGAATCGCTACTGCATACTCGTTGATATTGCGAAGGTTTTCAACCAATCGATCAGCACCGTGTTTGGTTTTTGTAAAAACCAACATGTTTTGAACTTGTTCGTCGTCAAGAATTTCTTTCAAAAGTTCGAACTTATCGTTTCTTGAAACAGCAAATAACCACTGTGTGATTTTTGGTTTTTCTTCGTTTAAAGGAGCAATGTCAATTTGTGCTGGGTCTGTCAATAATTCTTGAGACAGAATTCTGATTTCACGAGGTGCTGTTGCAGAAAATAACAGTGTTTGTTTTTTCTCGTTGAGCATCAATCTTCCAATTTCACGGATATCGCCAATGAAACCCATGTCGAGCATTCTGTCGCATTCATCAAGTACCCAAGTATTGATTGCTGAAAGGTCAATATGACCTTGTTCGATCAAATCTAATAATCTACCGGGAGTTGCAATAATGACTTGGCAACCTCTGCGAATGTCCTCAACTTGTCGGCGTTGAGAAACACCACCATAAACAAGGGCAATTCTCAATTTAATGGTAGAACCATATTTTCTGAAATTGTCAGAAATTTGGTGTGCCAGCTCACGAGTTGGAGCTAAAATGAGGGCATGAACGCCTTTTTGAGGATTCTCAATGATTTGTTGAATGATTGGAATAGCAAATGCTGCAGTTTTTCCAGTTCCTGTAGGAGCAGTGGCAAATAAGTCACCTCCGTTTAAAATAGTTGGGATCGCCGCTTTTTGTATGGGCGTAGGTTCGGTGTATCCCTGCTTTTCTACAGAAGACACAAGTTGAGGTAGTAACCCCAAGTTTTCAAAATTTTGCATTAAATGTTTTTTCTTTGGGCTAACGCTTCAGAGTCAGAAATGAAAGCGTAGGAATCACAATCGATTCAGTCTACATAAAGTCCCACTCGTAAAGAATTGCGAGTGCAAAGGTAGTTCATATGATTGAGAAAACCTAACCTTTTCCACAATTCGTCGGAAATTGTGTGGAAAACATCGATTAAACTTGCAAAATTCCCGGGTGAAAAGGTTTCACGGGAGCATGATTTGCCGCTTCAATTCCCATCGAAATCCACTTTCTAGTATCCAAAGGATTGATAATTGCATCCACCCACAATCTCGCCGCTGCATAATATGGTGTGGTTTGGCTTTCATATCGTTGGGTGATTTTATCGAGCAAGGCTTTTTCGTTCTCCGGAGTAATTTCTTCGCCTTTTGCACTTAAAGATGCTTTTTCAATTTGCAACAACGTTTTTGCTGCTTGTTCACCACCCATAACTGCAATTTTTGCATTTGGCCAAGCAACAATCAATCTCGGATCGTAGGCTTTTCCACACATCGCGTAATTGCCTGCGCCATAACTATTTCCCATCACAATTGTGAATTTGGGCACGGTACTATTTGCCATTGCCATCACCATTTTTGCACCGTCTTTAATAATTCCACCTTGTTCAGATTTGCTACCAACCATAAAGCCTGTAACATCTTGTAGGAAAACCAATGGAATTTTTTTCTGGTTGCAATTCATGATAAAACGGGCAGCTTTATCGGCGCTGTCGGAATAAATAACCCCACCAAATTGCATTTCGCCTTTCTTGCTTTTAACCATTTCACGGTTGTTTGCAACAATTCCAACAGCCCAACCATCGATTCTCGCATATCCGCAAAGAATTGACTTTCCATAACCTTCTTTGTATTGTTCAAACTCACTGTTGTCTACCAATCGCTCTATGATTTCAATGGTTTTGTAAGGTTTGCTTTTGTCGGCAGGCAATATCCCCCAAATATCTTCTTGTTTTTTTGCGGGAAGTACAGATTTCACGCGGTCGAAACCCGCTTTTTCTTTGTGTCCTAATTTGTCGATGATGTATTTTATTCGATCCAAACAAGCTTGGTCGTTAGGAAATTTATCATCAATAACACCCGAAATTTCGCTTTGAGTAACGGCGCCACCAAGGGTTTCGTTGTCAATATTTTCACCAATTGCTGCTTTCACCAAGTAGCTTCCTGCCAAGAAAATGCTTCCATTTCCCTCAACAATTAAAGCTTCATCAGACATAATTGGAAGGTAAGCACCTCCGGCCACACAGCTGCCCATAACGGCAGCAATCTGTGTGATACCCATAGAACTCATGATGGCGTTGTTACGGAACATGCGTCCGAAATGCTCTTTATCGGCAAAAATTTCATCTTGCATCGGTAGGAATACACCAGCACTGTCAACCAAATAAATAATAGGAAGGTGATTTTCCATGGCAATTTCTTGCGCACGCAAATTCTTTTTACCCGTTATTGGAAACCATGCTCCAGCTTTTACAGTTGCATCGTTGGCAACAATCACACATTGACGGCCACTTACATAACCAATTCCAGCTACAACACCTCCGGCCGGACAACCACCGTATTCGGTATACATATCAAATCCGGCAAATGCGCCTATTTCAATCCATTCAGAATTCTCATCACGCAGATAATCAATGCGTTCTCGTGCGAGTAATTTGCCTTTTTCCTTTTGTTTAGCAGCAGATTTTGCACCGCCTCCCGCATAAATTTTTTCTAATCTGCTCTTTACAACATCCCAATTTTGCTTGTTGGAATCTTCGTTTTTATTGAATTGAATGTCGGTTGTAGACATGATTCAAATATACTTTAAAATAAGCGCTAGCCCTATAGAATTTTGGATGATTTTGCCAAAAATTACTTTTTGGTGGAATGTAGCATTTTTTCGTAAATCTCAATCCATTGATTTACGTTCATTTTTTTACAAAGCTCACCGATTAAATCATACGGAATATCATCCATTTTTTTGAATCGAATGCAACTTTTACCCATGTCTAATTTGAATTTACTGTGTTTCGGATATTCCGATTGAAACCATTCTAACATCTCTGTGTCAGCATATAAACCCATGTGATACAGGGCTATGAAGTTCTTCTGAGATGCTAAATTTATAAATGGTAAGGGCAGTTTGGTATCGCAGTGGTATCCATTTGGGTAAATTTCATGAGGGACAACATAGCCAATCATGCCGTAATTTATGCATTCAACGAATTGGTTGTCGAGATTTTCAATCAAAGTTTCTCTGAGTTTGTTGAAGGCAAATAGACGTTCTTCTGGAATTTGAGACACGTAATCTTGAACATTGGGTGTTTGTGCTTGCATGGTTTTACAAAATTAATTAAACAGATAGTTTCCATTGCTATCACTTGCAATCAAAGGTTGTTTTTTATCTTTTAAAAATAGTTCAAGGCCAACATTGATTGATTTCCAAAGTTCAAAATATTCTGAATATTCAGCGAATTCAATATTTTTTGTGAAATTTAAATTTGTTGATTTGGAGAATTTAAATGGAGCAATGATAACGGGAATTTTATGTTGACCTGAATTTTTTGCCAATACACAAAGGAAATAAAGTTCTTTGATTATATCATTGGTCATTGCCAGGCACCCGATTGAAACACAATCTCCGTGAATAAAAATATCGCCACCCAAATTTTTCGCTTTACTTCTTTTTTTATCAGCAGCATTCGGGTAATTGATTCCCAAACTTAAATAAAAATTGCTCGTTGGGTTAAATCTATCGATGTAATAAAATCCTTCTGGAGTTTGGTTGTCTCCCGATTGAAATTTAGGTCCTAAACTTCCAGATTGGGCACAAATATCGTATTCTCTGAAAATCGAAAAAGGGTGATTCGAATTTTTAGTATAAACAATAAGCTTCTTGTCTTTTTTGTAGGCAACCATCAATATTCTAAGTTCTGATTCACTGATTTTAAGTTCTGTTAATCGGGATTTGATGTTTTTAGAACTATGAGTTTGAGCTTCTTTTACCCTTTTAAATTTTAGTTGAGCTTCCAAAAAACTAGAATTTGTAAATGAGTAAATAAAGTAAATTGCAATGAACAGAATGATTCCTGTAACCGCAATTTTCTGATGTTTCATGATATATTTTTAGTTTATTGTTTAGATTTCAATTCAACCGTTTTTAGAACATTCAAAAATGTATCAGCACCATGAGCTCCAGATATCGCATAGGCATCATTAAATACAAAAAACGGAACACCGCGTGCTCCAACTTGTTGCGCCATGTATACATCTGAATTTACTGCATCTTCAAGCTCTTCAGACTGAATTATTTCGGAAATGTCCATAAAATTAATTCCTGTATTTTTTGCAATTTCTGCAAGAACTTCAGGATTTTCTAAATTTTTGCCCTCCGTAAAATAAGCGTAAAAAAATGCTTCCTCTATTTCATTTTGTAAACCTTGTTTTTTCGCAGCTTGAATTACTTTATGGGCTTTTCTAGAGTTTACAACTTTTGCAATATCGAATCGGAAGTTGATTCCAAGTTCTGATCCTTGTTCAGTTAAACGATCAAAATTGCGTTTTACCGACTCTATTTCCATTCCTTTGATTTCCGAAAGGTAATCTGTCAATGTGTAACCTTCTTGATATTGGATGCTCGGATTTAATTCAAAACTGCGCCAAATTATTTCTACGCTGTTTTGTCCCTCAAAATCAGACAATGCTTTTTCAAATTGATGCTTGCCAATATAGCAAAATGGACACATAACATCAGACCAAATCTCTACTTTCATAATGTTAATTTTCTGCAAAGAATGAAAGATACAAACGAATTTACAAGGTCGTTTTGATTAAGGCTCGGAAATTCTCGATGCTTGAGATAACGACCTTCCAACCTCATTAACATTTCCTCGTCAATTTGAAAATCCAAGTTCACAGAAAAACCATGTACCTCTCTTAATTCAAGAATTTTCAGTGCCAGTTGGTTGTCGCTGAAATATTCATATCTGCCAGAAACCGAAAAATTCTCATCAAATTTATATTTTGCAATCACAATAGGGGCAAAGTAAAAGGTGGCATTCTCTCCAAACTTATTTTCTTGACTTTCCATGGCATTATCAAATCCAAGCGTAAGATTCAAATCTTCATGGAGTTGAATTTGCGCGTAAAAGTTGTGAAAAAATCTTGTTTTCGGAAAATTTGTAGGAGAAGGGCCAACGTAAGAGGAACTATTTAGGGTTACTTTTTTATTGGGCTTGTAAGTAATTTGGTGACCCCATGCTGTTCGTTGATTGTCAAATTTTCTCACCATCATTTGCCAACCATCGAGCATGTTGATATTGGCTTTTAATTTTTTATTTTTAGAGGTGTAATTCAATCGAAGTCCACTTTCATAGTAAGGAGAATTGTCGGCTAAAATGCTTCTGGTACCGGTTTCAGACTCTATCCCGAGTGCACTTTCAAAACCAATATGTGAGGGCATTATGCCATATTCTATAACCCAATTTTTGTGAATCAAATAACCAACATTTGATTCATAAATGGGACGTAAAAAATCTGGTTCATTGATCATGTTGTTTAAGGCATAAACACCTTGGATGAGTCCAATATTGTATCTAAAATTGCTTTCTGTGAAGTCTTCGTTGTATGCATATTTGAGCATGACAACATTTAGTGCAGGCACATTGTTGGCGTAATAACTGCACAGATAATAAGGTTTGTCTGGGTTAGAAGTTAATGATTTAGAATAATACAAATCCATATTAAAATAGAATTTATCTCCTTTGTCTGACTGAGCCTGTCCTACTTGGAAAATTAGTAAAGTGAATAAAAATAATGTGAAATGATTTAATTTCATAGAACAAAAGTAATCGAATAATCAGCGGCTTGAATCATTACCTTTGTGTTTTTGAATAATGAATTTATTATCAGTAGAGAATTTATCTAAAACTTGGCATGATAAACCCGTGCTCAAGAATGTTACTTTTGGTATTCAACAAGGTGAAAAGGTTGCGTTGGTTGCGGGAAATGGACAAGGAAAAAGTACCCTGTTGCAAATTATCATAGGTAAGGAGTCACCTGATAATGGTAAAGCCATCATTCGTAAAGAGATAAAGGTGGGTTATTTACCACAGGAACCAGAATTGATGGATCATCTGTCGGTTATTGATAATATTCTTGTTGAAGATTCTCCTTTTGCAAAGGCTGTTCTCGATTATGATAAAGCTCTTGAGTTGCAAAGTCACAATCCCTCAGATGAAGATATGAACTTCTTGCAAAGGGCTACAGAGAGAATGAACACACTCGGTGCTTGGGATTACGAAAGCCGTGTGAAACAGGTTCTCACAAAATTGAAAATTGTTGATCACAACCAAATTGCGTCAACTTTGTCGGGAGGACAACGCAAGCGTGTGGCGATGGCCAAAGTTTTGCTTTCAGAACCAGATTTATTGATCATGGATGAGCCAACGAATCATTTGGATTTGGAAATGATTGAGTGGTTAGAAGGATACCTTTCTCAAAAAGATTTATCGTTGCTTTTGGTGACGCATGATCGTTATTTTTTGGATAGGGTGTGCGACAGCATCATTGAATTAGAACATGGTGATCTCTATTTTTATAAAGGAAACTACTCCTATTTTGTTGAAAATAAAGCACTGAGAGAGGCTGTTGCTGCGAGTGAATTGGAGAAGGATAAAAATTTGTTCCGCAGGGAACTTGATTGGGTGAGAAGAATGCCAAAGGCCAGAACCACCAAGAGTAAAAGCAGGGTGGAAGCTTTCGATGATTTAGAGGCGCGAATAAAGAATCAACGCCACAAGACTGAACTCAATATTTCGATGAGAATGGAAAGAATGGGTTCGAAAATATTGGAATTGCACCATGTAAATAAATCCTATGGCGACAAAAATCTACTTGCTGATTTTAATTACATATTCAAACGCAAAGAAAAAGTTGGAATTGTTGGACCAAATGGTGTTGGAAAATCGACTTTCCTGAACATGATCATGGAATTAGAAAAGCCAGATTCTGGTAAAATTGTGATGGGTGATACCATGATTTTTGGGTATTATTCACAAGCCGGAATCAGGGTAGATGATTCTAAAAAAGTCATTGATGTTGTAAGAGATATTGCCGATTGGATTCCAATGGCGAATGGAAACAAATTGACTGCGCAGCAGTTGCTGCTACAATTTGGATTTAGTCATGAAAAGCAATGGGATTTTGTATTGAAATTGAGTGGTGGTGAAAAGCGCCGTCTGTATTTGATGACGATTTTGATGAAAGCTCCCAATTTTTTGATTTTGGATGAGCCTACGAACGATTTAGACATTGAAACTCTTGGGGTATTGGAAGACTTTTTACTTGGTTACGATGGTTGCGCCATCATTGTGAGTCACGATCGCTATTTTATGGATAAGGTTGTTGATCACATTTTTATTTTTGAGGGACAAGGGGTTGTGCGTGATTTTCCCGGAAACTATAGTGATTATAGAGAGTGGTATGAAATTGAAGAGGATCGTAAATTACTTGAACATAAGGAATTGAATAAACTAGAAGTCGCGAAATCTGTGAATCTAGAAAGCGTTAAATCGAATACAGTTGAGGTGGTTTCGGAAAAACGGAAGTTGACATTTAAAGAGAAGTTTGAGTTTGAGACTTTAGAAAAGGATTTGATTAAACTGGCTGAAGAGAAGTTAAAATTGGAGTCTGAGATAGCCACTTTAAGCACAGAATTTGATCAAATAGCAGCTTTGAGCAAGCGATTGTTGGAGATTCAGGATGATTTAGACCAAAAGGAGTTGCGGTGGTTGGAATTGTCGGAATTTGCATGAAAAAAGGCGCCATGGGCGCCTTTACGAAAAAAATCAACTTAATATAGGATTTTATTGTGCTGGTGCAAATTGCACGTTCATCAATAATTTTACGTTAGGGCCTACTACCAATCCACCAGCTTCAGTTACTGCGTTCCAAGTTAAACCGAATTCTTCACGGTTAATTTCGCCAGAAACTTCGAAACCTACTTTGTGGTTACCCCATGGATCAACCATTTCGCCACCTAATTCTGCATTAAGTTCGATTGATTTGGTTACGCCTTTGATCGTGATATCACCAACTAGTGCAAACTGATTTGAAGATTTTTCAGTGAAGCTGGTTGATTTGAAAGAGATTGTTGGGAATTGAGCAGCATCAAAAAACTCAGGAGATTTTAGATGTCCATCTCTGTCGGCGTTGTTTGTATCAATGCTATCGATATCAGCAGAAAATTCAATAGCAGCATTTGCCCAAGAATCACCTGTTTTTTCTACATTGGCATTGAAAGTTTTAAAGCTTCCGGTTACTGTTGAAATAACGAGGTGTTTTACTTTAAATTGTACTTCTGAATGCGCTGCATCCACGTTCCATTTTGAAATTGCTTGAGTTGTCATAGGATTGTTTTTATATTTGTTTAAACAAATGTACAACAAAAAAACCAATTTTGCACGAAAAAGACAAATACTGTTAAAAAAAATGCACAAAATCGATAAGGGTAAAATTTTGTGGGTTTAAAACGTCTAAATGATTGTTAATTTGCTGTATGAGTAAACACGCATATGTATTTCCTGGACAAGGTAGTCAGTTTGTAGGCATGGGAAAAGATTTGTATGAAAATCATTCCATTGCCAGAGATATGTTTGAGAAAGCCAATGAAATTTTGGGCTTTAGAATTACGGATTTGATGTTTTCAGGAACTGATGAAGACTTACGACAAACAAATGTAACGCAGCCTGCAATTTTTTTACACAGCGTAATCAGGGCAAAATTGATGGGTGTTGATTTTAACCCAGATATGGTAGCAGGACATAGTTTGGGAGAGTTTAGTGCGTTAGTAGCGGCAGGTGTTTTGGGTTTTGAAGATGGATTAAAATTGGTGTATCAAAGGGCAATGGCCATGCAAGAAGCTTGTGAAATTGAGAGAGGAACGATGGCGGCCGTTTTGGCATTAGACGATCAAAAAGTAGAAGAAATCTGTGAAAAAGCAGAAGGTATTGTAGTTCCTGCAAATTATAATTGTCCCGGGCAATTGGTTATTTCTGGTGCATACCCAGCAGTTGAAAGAGCTTGTGAGTTGATGAAGGAAGCTGGAGCTAAGCGCGCACTGATATTACCTGTAGGGGGTGCCTTTCATTCTCCATTGATGGAGCCTGCCCGTGAAAAATTAGCAATGGCAATCGAAAATACCGTTTTTGGTGATCCAGTTTGCGCCATTTATCAAAACGTAACTGCAAAAGCGGAAACAGATAAATCAGAAATTAAAAAGAATTTGGTATCTCAATTAACTGCACCTGTAAAATGGACGCAATCGGTTCAGTCGATGAGTGCTGATGGTGCGACTAAATTTACTGAGGTTGGACCTGGTAAGGTATTACAAGGATTGGTTAAAAAAATTGCTGCAGATGCTGAAGTTTCAGGATTGCAATAATGATAGAAATTGAAAATTACATACGACAGCTTGAAGAATGGCAAGGAAGTTTATTTTATGAGTTGTCGGGATTTATTTTGTCGGCACACCCAAGTATTTCAATGAAGTTGAAATACGGTGTGCCGTTTTTTGAATACCGTGGAGGTTTTATTTATTTTTCATATAATAAAACCGAAAATACAACCGTCTTAGGATTTACCAGAGGGCATTTATTTCAAAACAACTATGGGAATTTGGCCGCAAATCGAGGTCAAACCCAGGTTCGGCATTGGATTTTCAACCAAAACGAGCCAATACAATGGTCGGAGTTGATTGCATGTATTCAAGAAGCAATTTATTGGCAGGAGGTACTTGCAAAAAGATGCAACTGTTAAATTACGGCTCTATTTGTTGCGAATAAGATTAACCGAACCATTAATTTGTTTGGGCGACTTTGGATTTGCGCTTTCAGTGACCTTAATGATATAAAAATATGTTCCACTTGGTACCGGTTCACCCGTATTTTCGACTCTTCCATTCCAACAATCGGTGAGATTCATTGAGTGGTAAAGTTTTTCCCCCCAACGATTAAAGATCAAGATTTCGCCTTTATCACAATTTAAGGAGAATCCGATTACTTTGAAGCAAGGGTTGTAAGCATCATCATTCGGCGTAAATACATTCGCTAATTTAATATCTTCGAAACTATCGTTAATCGCGGCGATGGGTTTATAAATTGTATCGGTACAACCTGTTACACTATTTTTAAATATAATTGTTGCTGTGAAATCGCCGGTGGGATAAACATGTGTTACAGGATTGATGTTTTGCAGTTGTTTTGAATTGTCGCCAAAATCCCAAAAAATACTATCGTATTGTTGACCACTTGCTTCAAAGGCAATTCCTGCAATGCATCGTTCTTTGGAGGTTCTCACTTCGGGTAGTGGTGTTTCGATGACATTGATTACCCTCGTATAAATTGCTTTTTGATTGCAACTATTTGTATCGATAATGGTTAAAGAAACGGTATATTTTCCAATTTTTTTGTATTGGTGTGAGGGACTAAAGTCTTTGGATGTATCTCCATCTCCGAAGTTCCAATAATAGTTTGCATTGTAGGAATATCGGGGTTTGAAAAAATTTGTTTTTCCCAAGCAAATGGTTGAAGGCGAGGCATAAAAGGTTGCATCTATAGAATAACCGAGTCTAAAGTCTAGCTTGAAACTTGCATTGCTACATCTGATACTTACGTTGTTTTTGAATGCGGCATTTGCAGTAGTAGGGAAGTCATTTAACCCGGGCGGATTATTTGGGCAAGAAGAGCAAACAGATTGGTAAATCACTCCGCGTTTGTCGAATCTGCTGGTGCCACCATCAACGTGATCTTCGCTATTATTTCCCCCAAAATATGAGGCGTAAACAAGTTTTTTGGCATCTTTTTTGAGTGCCAGTAAATAAAAGTCGTTATTATCAGTACTTTTTTGATGTGCATCTGAAGTGATTTCTAATCCAAGGGTGCTACCATTGTTGCCAACCCCAATGACAGAACCCCAGCCACTGAAATAGATGTTGTAGCAATCATCTACCATAAATGCTGCGGGACTCAATTCAGGTTTCCCATTTTGTCTGTTACCAAAAGTTGTTAGAATATCAATAACGCTGAGATCATTGGAAATTCTACCTAAAAATTGATGCGTACTATCTTTTCCATAAACACCGGGTGTTCGTTTAATGAAACCTTCCGTTTGTCCTGTAAAATAAACCTGTCCATCACGATCTAAATCAATAAAATAGATTTGGTCATAGGCGCCGGATCCCCAAAAAGTGCCGGATTCATAAGCTCCCGTATTTTTTTGCATTTTCAGAATGAAACCGTCTGTAACACCTCCAAAAATTGATTGGGCAACATTGTTTTGTGTGATGGGGAAATTGCCAGATTTTGTTCCTCCACCAATAAAAATATTTGCGGAGTCATCAAACCTGCATGAATAAGCGGCATCGTCGTTGCTACCACCCAAGAAAGTAGACCATCTAATTTTACTGAGCAAAGGTGTTAATGAGAAAATTAATGCGTCGGTTCTTCCGGAAATGTTTTTTTGAAAAGCATTTGAGGTAATGGGAAAGTCTGTTGAATGCGAGCAAGTTGCAACGTAAACGTTGCCATCGTCATCGGTTGTGATATCTCCACGGTAATTGTCGGCATAATTGTAAATCAGCCCACTTTTAGAAGGTCCACTGTTAATTTGAAATCCGTCTTGAGCGCTTCCTCCAAGGAAAGTACCAGCGAGCATTTTACTACCATCTGAGCTAAGCTTGCTAACAATAATATCAAAATTTCCTTTGTATGTATTTGAAACAAATGAATCTTGATGTACTGGAAAATCATCAGATAGTGTTGTGCCAAATACGAGTAAATTATTTTCGGGATCGATACATAAACTATGCGGATATTCATCATTTGAACCACCGAGATAAGTGGCAAATAACAATTTGGAACCATCAGGACTATATTTACTAATGGTAATATCACAAGGCAGACCAACGGGTGCGGCACCATTAAAGCTACCACCATAAATTGTTTGAAATGCTCCTGTGGTTACTGGATAATTTCGAGATTCGGCATCTGCAATCCCTCCAGCATACAAACAGCCACCGGTATCATAAGTTGCAGTAAAACCGAAATTATCAGCAGTTGAACCACTGTAAGTGCTGAATACCAAAATAGGATCAATGATTAGTGTTTCATTTGCATCCGATTTTTGTGTTTTTAGTTTGATTTGTTTTGAGTTAACTTTTTGGTAAGAACAATTCAAATTCTTTGGCTTTTTATTGGTCAACAATCGGGTTTGGTAGGCCTTTGGCGGGGCAATTGAAAATTTACCCACTGATGTTTCCAATTGAATGGAGTTATTTTCAATGTTCAAGGCTGTTTGTCCCTCAAAATCCATTAAGATATTGTTTGCATTGCCTCCCGGATTGACAATCCAATCGAATTCGATTCCATTTTCGTTGGTATAGATAAGGAAGTCAATTTTAGGATAGATATTTTTCAATTTGATTGATTTGGAGGGATGGATATTTGTTTTCCATAATTTTGGGTTATTCCCAAAATAATAATTGTGATAAAATGGTTCAGGCTGCATGAATTCAATTTTTGAAGGTTCGTTGCAACCATGGAATAAAATATCTACCACATGATTTTTGATTTTAAAAATGGTGTCTGATCCTTTAAAATGAAAAGATTTATGGATATTGGGAATGTCGTTTACATCTGTTACTTTGATTCGAATGCCATTGTTTTTCAGGTAAACTACGGCTGATTTTAACTCACAATAAGCGACAGGGTCATCATCTGATGATTGATTTTCAATTTGGCCAATATTTGGAACAAAGAAATAATTGTTGCTTTGCGCGGAGCAACTTAAGTGAAACAGGAAAATAAATATGTAAAAAAAAGCGCGCATGTGAATCTAACAAATTTAGGCAATAAAGGATGAATTTGTTTGTACTTCAATTTTGGTATTATGAATGACTATATAAATAGACAAAACGTTGTCTTAAACAGAAAAGAGAACCTTTATGGTTCTCTTTTCTTGCAAAAACAAATATAATTATATCAATCAGACAATTGTCTGGGTTAATTTTTTTCAACCTCAATTTTGCCAACGGTTGCGTCGAGTATATCTATAATTTCTTTGAGGCTTGCAGATTGTGTAAATTTCCCCGTAAATCGTTTGTTTTCAACGGAAACGGATGGGGTTAAGTTTACCTGATATTTATTTTCAATTGTTTCAACTACTGATTGAATAGGAGCATTTTGGAAGCTTAAGAATTTTCCTCTCCATTGAACAGTTGTTGAATCCATTTGAGTTTTTGTTAATTCGTTCAAATTGGTCTTCGCTGCCATACCTTTGGTTAAAACAACTTTAGTTGTTTTATTTTCAACGCTCACTTTTCCATGGTTCACGGAAACAGAAAGCTCTTTGTTTGGATACGCAACAATATCAAATCCTGTTCCCAGCACGGTGATAGTGCCTTTTTCAGTTTCAATGATAAAAGGAGCGTATTTATTTGGGGCAACTTCGAAATGAGCTTGGCCTATTAATTTAATTTTTCTTTGATCGGCTTTTAGTTCATAGGAAACATTACTTGCTCCGTTCATGGTAATAATGGTGCCATCGGCCAATTTCAATTCCTTCATTTCTCCAGCTAAAGTTGTATTATTGGAAACGAGCAGTAAATTTTTACTATTTGAATTGAATGTGAAAAGTACAATGCCTGAAAGCACGAAAAGACCAATTACGGCAGCATATGCTAAAATTCTTGTTCGCGAAAATGAAACTTTCAATTTGGCTTTTGGTTCAACGGCTGCTTGGAACTTGCTCCAAGCTTGGTCGTTGCCATCTTCTTCTTTTAATTTATATGAGGCCGATAAATCCCAAATTTCTTTGAAATCATCATTTTCATGGATGGGATTTGGATTTAATTCTTGATTGTTCATGGTTTACTTGGTAGCAAATTGGGTTTGCATGGTCATGGCTCTTACATTTTGCTGAATAAGAGCGAGAGTGGTTTTAAATTGAGGATTTTGTTTCAACCAATCCTCTAACTTACGCAATTCTTCTGCCTCCATTAGTCCGGCAGCATATTTTGTAAGAATGTTTGACTCTAATTGTTCTTTCATGAGAGTGATGCTTGTGGGTTTAATACAACAGAACGAAGTCTATCCCCCAAAAGAATTTGAAAAAAAATAAAAAAAGTTTTGCAGAAATTTTTAAACAATAGATTTACAATGTGTTATGCCTAGAATATTTTTCATAAATTTCTAAACTCGTACATATTTTCTATGATTTTCACAACAGAAGCTCCTTGCTCTAAGGTTGTATGTGGCTTTTGGTTGTTGCAAAGTGTATCAATAACATTCTGAATTACAAACGGATGGTTTGCTGCGCTGCCGATATAATTGCCGTAATTGTTAGGAGGGTTGCTTTTGGCAATTTCAGGCAGGGTATAATTTTGGATGTGGCAATATGAAATTTCGTTCATGTATTGACCACCGAGTTTCACGGTTCCGTTTTCTGCAACAATGGAAATGCTACTTTCAAAATTTTTATCATAAACAGAGGTCGAATAGTGAAAGCTTCCAAAAGTGTTTTCATTTGGAAGTTGAAAGTTTATCATTCCGGAATCTTCAAATTCTGTATTGTTTTGGTGATTAAAATTTTTAAATTCAGCATGAGAAATTTGGATGTCGCCAAAAATCCAGTACAATAGGTCAATGAAGTGAGAGAATTGGGTAAAAAGAGGACCTCCATCAAGTTTTAAACTGCCATGCCAATGGTCAGGAACATAATACCGATGATCGCGGTTCCAATAGCATTGCACGTGAATTGAATATATTGCTCCAAGAATTTTATTTTCAATGATGGATTTAAGCCACAAAGAAGGTGGTGAAAATCGGTTCTGCATCACACAAAAAACCTGTTTATTGTTTTCTAGAGCTGCTTTTTCAATTTGAGCGCACTCGTTTGTAGAAAGGGCAATAGGCTTTTCTATAACCACATGTTTTTGAGCGTTCAGTGCTGTAATGGCGTGCTCTGCATGATGTCCGTTTGGGGTACAAATATTGATAACATCAATTTGTTGTATGTCGCAAAGGGATTCAACGGTGCACAAATTATGGAAATCTCTAAATGATTTTTGAGGGACAATATCGGCGGTAGCAATTAAACGAGCATTCGGATTTTCGAGGATATGCGCACAATGTTTTTGTCCGATATGTCCTAAACCTAAAACTCCAAAACCAATTTTATTTTCCATTGCTATATAGAACGGCAAAAATGCGAAACAAATTCTGATTTACCTTGATATTTTTTTATTCTTAAAAATAGGTTTTGTTAATTCAAAGAATAGTTGCAAAATTTGCATGAACGAATAAATATGGGTACAGAAAAAATATTGGTGATTGGATCATGCGGACAATTGGGAACAGAATTGGTTGAAGCATTGAGAGGCATCTATGGCGATTCGAATGTAATTGCCTCAGACTTAAAGAAATCAGACAACCCGGTTTTTGAAGCAGGTCCGTTTGAAACATTGGATATTTTGGATGAAAAAGCGTTTCGTGAAATCGTTGAAAAATACAAACCCACACAAGTTTATCATTTGGCGGCTTTACTCAGTGCAACTGCTGAAAAAATGCCTGAATTTGCATGGAAATTAAACATGGATGGATTGTTTCATGTTTTAAATGCTGCGCGGGACATGGGAGTGATCAAAAGGGTATATTGGCCAAGCAGTATTGCTGCCTTCGGGCCTAACACGCCTCGTTATAATACGCCTCAATTTGGTTCAATGGATCCAACTACGGTTTATGGAATTAGCAAATTATCTGGAGAATTGTATGCGCAGTATTACTTCAATCGTTGGGGTGTTGATACGAGGAGTTTAAGATATCCGGGATTAATTGGATACAAATCTGCACCTGGTGGAGGAACTACTGATTACGCGGTATCGATTTATCACGATGCATTGCAAACGAAAACCCATGAGTGCTTTTTGAAAGAAGGAACGGTATTACCTATGCTTTATATGCCCGATGCACTGAAAGCTACATTAGACATTATGCATGCGCCCGCTGAAAAAATTAAAATCAGGAGTAGTTACAATTTAGCGGGAATGAGTTTCGGTCCTGAGGAAATTGCTGCATCTATTCAAAAGCACATTTCCGATTTTTCAATCACTTACAACGTAGATTATCGTCAGCAAATTGCTGAGTCCTGGCCTGCGGTTATTGACGATTCTAGAGCTAGAGAAGATTGGGGTTGGAAACCGGATTATGATTTGGATAGAATGACTGCTGATATGTTAGAAAACTTGAAGCCACTCTATCAGTAAATTGTCATTTAATCAAATAAATGGATGTTGGTAGCATAAAATGTTGCCAACATTTTTTTTGGTATTATTTTTGCGGTTGAATATTTATGTCACATTCAGAGAAAAAGAAAGCTGGGAATATTGGTTTGTGGTTGCGAATCAAGCACATGTTTGCATTCGCAAAAACAACGGAAATTCCTCAGTGGTTGAAAGATAGAAAAAGGAGTGACACAACTTCAAAGGCAAATGCGGCTTCAAAGATTTTAAAATTTGCGAGTGAAGTACATTTAACCCAAACGGTTTTAAGGGAGGTTTATCAAATTGAGAAACAATATGAAATTGCTAAAATCAAAGCTCAAGAGGAATATCCTCATGTGCCTTCAGTGATGATGAAATTGATTTCAGAGGCGAGATCCATGAAAATGGACAAAATGAAAGATGTTCTCACCAAAACACAGTTTGATGTTTATTCAAAATTATTCAGGAAGAGTAAGCAATATTATTAATGAACAACCGTACCAATTAGCGTAGTTACGGTAACTCTCTCAACTAATACATTCACCAAATCTCCTTTTTGTTGATTTCCTTTCGGGAAAACGACCACAATGTTCTCATCGGAACGACCCATCCAATCATTTTCGCTTTTCTTGCTGGAACCTTCAATAAGTACTTCCACAACTTTGCCAATACGCTCTTTGTTTTTAACCAAATTCATGGCGTTTTGGGTTTCAATAATTTCCGACAATCTGCGACTTTTTACTTCTTCAGGAATGTCGTCGGAAAGTTTTTTTGCTGCGGGTGTTCCTGGTCTTTCGCTGTATTTGTACATGTAACTAAAATCAAAACGGGCTACATGAATGAGCGACAATGTATCTTTGTGTTCTTCTTCGGTTTCTGTACAAAAACCTGCAATAATATCGCAAGAAATGCCACAATCCGGAATAATACTGCGTATCATTTTGATTTTATCGAGATACCATTCTCGGGTGTAATTTCGACTCATGATTTCAAGAACACGGCTATTTCCACTTTGAGCAGGTAGGTGGATGTAATTGCAGATATTCTTGTATTTGGCCATGGTAAGCACAACCTTTTCGTTGATATCTCGGGGATGGCTAGTGCTATATCGAATGCGCATATGGGGTACTGCTAGCGCAACCATCTCCAATAAATCAGCAAAATCAATGGCACTTTCTTGCTCTTCTGGTGTGAGTTTTTTAAATTCCTTTTTTTGTCCCCCACCAAAATAAAGATAGCTATTTACATTTTGCCCAAGGAGTGTAATTTCTTTATAGCCATTTTGTTGCAAAACCTTGGCCTCCTCAACAATACTTTGTGGGTCGCGAGAGCGCTCTCTACCTCTGGTGTAGGGAACCACACAAAAGCTGCACATATTGTCGCAACCGCGCATGATACTTACAAAAGCAGTGACGCCATTTGAATTCAAACGAACTGGATTTAAATCGCCATAGGTTTCTTCACGAGATAGAAGCACGTTGATGGCTCTACCACCCTCATCAACTTCTGCAACCAATTTTGGTAAATCACGGTAAGAATCTGGACCAGCAACAACGTCTACCAATTTTTCTTCTTCCAACAGTTTGTCTTTCAAACGTTCAGCCATACACCCCAAAACACCAATAATGAGTTCATTGTTATGTTTTTTGTTCATACGCAAATGCTTAAGGCGTTCGCGAATTTTCATTTCTGCATTGTCGCGAATGGCGCAGGTATTCAAGAAAATCACATCGGCATCGAGTTCGTCTGTGGTATTGACAAATCCATGTTCATTCATGATGCTTGCAATAATTTCGCTATCGGCAAAATTCATGGCACATCCATAACTCTCTACATAGAGTTTTCGTGTATTTTTGATGTTGGCGCTATTAGTTGACATTTGAAAACACAAAAATAACATCAATTTACGTACAAACGAATGTTTCAGTGATGAAATCGTAAGTGTATGAAACCTTTTTCGCATATTTGCAGTTCATATGGCAAAAAACAAAGGAATATTTTTGTTGTTTTTCACGGCATTCATTGGTGTTTCATCGGCACAGAATTCAGGAAATGACAAAGGTCAATTTACGGGTAACTTGTTGTTGAACAGTCAGAAATATTTACGAGATGAAAAAATAGGGGCTACAGGAACCATGCCGGTTTATGGCCGAAATGTTGTGAGTTCAGATTTCTGGTTATTTATGCAATACCGCATCAAAGACTACAGTTTCATTGTGCGATATGACGGATTTAATAATTCAAATTTATTGTCGCCACTAGAAATTTATTCAAATCATGGAATTGGATTTTGGCAGGCAAATAAAAAGATAGGGGAGTTGGATATTACGGTAGGTTCATTTTATGACCAATTCGGCTCGGGGATTTTATTTAGGGCCTATGAGCAAAGACAAATAGGTATCGATTATTCGATGCAAGGGGTAAGATTGGCGTATAATTTAAATGATAATTGGAGAATTAAAGGTTTTTCCGGCAATCAAAAAGGAAGCAATAAGAAAAGATTTGATTACAATCCTCAGGTGATTAGCGGGTTAAACATAGAGGGTTCAATTGATTTAGGAAAAGATTCAACTGGAGAATCAAAATATGGATCTCTTCAGGTTGGTGCTTCCGCATTGAATCGAACACTAGACGATGGTTCAATGAGTTGGCTTGTTGCGAACATCAATAATTATGATCGTGATGACCAATTTGTACCCAAATACAATGTCTATGGATTCAATGGGTATTTTACCTACTATCTTGGTAATTTCACATGGAATTTTGAGGCAAATTATAAAAGCGAAGAAGCCATTGTTGATACGGACAATAAGCTGAGAATGCGCGATGGTAAAGTATTTTACACTTCGTTGAGCTGGGGTAAAAGCAAAATTAAATTTGGAAATTCCAATATGTCGTTGGGTGTTAATGTCCAGGCGCGCCACATCGATCACTTTGTTTTGAAAACTAGTCCAAACGCCACTTTATTGGAAGGATTGGTCTCTTATTTGCCTTCTCTAACAAAGCAGAATACGTATAGATTAATGGCGCGTTACAACGCACCAGCGCAAGATTTGGGTGAAGATGGGATACAGGGCGAGATTGAGGCAAAGATTGGCAAGAAAACGCGAATTTCGTTCAATACAAGCTATGTGCAATCGTTGGCAAGTAATGGAATGCTTGATACAAACACAAATAAAATGAAGCCCATTGAGTTGTTCCGTGAATACAATTTGGAACTGGTTCAGAGCATTGGGAATGATAAATTGAAATTGGGTATTCAAAACATTTATTACAACCAAGCACGATACGAACAAGAACCTGAGTACAATCCGGTTCTTACGATCACTCCATTTTTTGAGTGGTTGCATAAAACAAACGCAGGGAAGACTTTCAGAATTGAAGGTCAATATTTGCACACTGGACAAGACCAAGGATCATTTGCAAATTTGGTGGTAGAATACTATTTCACCAAAAACTTCTCTGTAGCGGTTGGTGACATGGTGAATATTGAGCCACATCGATATGAAACAATGGCAATTTCAAAGGAAAAATTACATTATCCTTCGTTTTTTGTGGGTTACGTTCACAAAAACAGTGTTTACACCATTTCGTATATCAAGCAACAAGCGGGTGTCAATTGCTCAGGAGGAATCTGTAGATTGGAGCCAGCGTTTAGTGGTGTAAGGTTTACGGTAAGTAGTAACTTCTAATAAAATGAACTTAAAGATCCCAAATTCGGGTTCTTTGTTCGCGAGAATAGCGACGAATATTCATCCAAAAGGCAGCGATCAAATAAAAAATGATTGGAGAGCCGAAGGTAAAGAAACTCGCATAAATGAATGACATTCTAACACTACGGGTAGAAATATGCATTTTGTCGGCGAGGTGACTACAAACACCGAACAATGATTTTTCAACGGAGTATTTAAAAAGCGTCATATAGCGAAGATACGAAATTTATTTGATGTTTCAAAATTAAAGTTTTGTGAATGAACGGATTACAGATTTAAAGCTTGATCTAAGTAAAACGGAGATAACAAATTATATGCTTGAGCAGTTAATTTGTTATCCGCAGTTTTGAGTACAATATCATGCTGAATTTCTAATTGTTCTTTGGTTTGAAATCCCAGATTGATTGCAATTAAATGGGGTTTTTTTGAAGAATTTGCTCGAATTGTGGAAAAGGATTGAATCTTTAAATTGGATTCTTTCAAGTCGTTTTCAATGCGTTCGATGTTTGTAAAAGGTAGCAAAATTTGTGCGTTACCGTTGTCCGACAATACAGTCGCTATTTTACAATAAAATTCGGAAAATGTGTGATCTTGCAGATGTCGTGCTTGGTTTTTTATTTCCGTTTCTGATTCTAATTGATTGGAAAAAAATGGTGGATTGGAGATAATTCCATCAAATTTTTCGTGTTCCGAAAAGTGAAAAAAATCGGACTCAATAATTTCGATGTTTGGAAATCGATTCAAATTCACATTTGATTTGGCTTGTTGTGCTGTTTCTGGATGTTTTTCGATTCCAATGATTGTTGCATCTGAATATTTTTGGTGCATCATAAAAGCCAATAATCCTGTGCCTGTTCCAATGTCGAGGATGCGCTTTGGTGAATCAAATTCGCAATAAGCGCCAAATAAACATGCATCGGTGGTTACAGGCAGGGTAACCAATTCTTGTTCGAGTTTGAAGTTCTTGAAGTAAAATGGTTTACGAATTTTCATTAAAAATGATAGACGTGTTGAACTGGCTCGCATCAACGAAGTAATGCCATTCATTTTCAGAAAATGCCAATATTTGGTTTGCGAATGGCAAGGAAATATCAATATCGTGCGTGCTAACGATGATTGTTTTTCCCTGAGTTTGGGCGATTTTTTTTATGAGGGACAAAAAATGTTTCCGACTAGGATAATCGAGGAAGGCCATTGGTTCGTCGAGTAAAATGATAGGTGTTTCTTGTGCCAAGCATCTGGCAAGCATTACCTTTTGTTTTTCTCCATCGGATAATTGAGCAAAATTCTTATTGGCCAAGTGTGAAATTTGACATTGGTTGAAATATTCCAAAACTTTGTTTTCTTGTGATTGTGATGAAATAGACCACGGTTTCATGAATCGTTGCTGGCCGCTGAGCACTATTTCAATGCACGACATTAATTCAACGGTTGGAGGTGTAGGAAGCATCAAAGAAATAAAATGAGATCGTTCACTTGATGATAATGAAGATAATGAATGCTCATTGTATAGTATTTTACCGGAAAGTGATGGATGAAGGTTTAATAAAGTTTTGAGAAAAACCGATTTTCCAATTCCGTTAGCGCCCAACAAAAGGGTAACACTTGATGTTGGAATTTCCACAGAAATACGTTCATGCAATAAGCGTGTTCCTTTATTCTGAAAGATACCCGTTGTTAATTCCTGAATTTTTAACATAGAATTGATCTGCAAAAATCAGATATTCGTGCGAGTATATGCAATTTATTCAAGCAACTTTAAAAGATTTAGCCAAAATTAGTGATTTGGCACATCAAATTTGGAACGATCATTATCCTGAAATCATTGGTCAAGAGCAAGTTGATTATATGTTGCAGCGCATGTACGATAAGGAATCGCTCAAGAAACAAATTGCTTCAAATGATCAGTTTTTTCTTTCCTTCGATGAGTCATTGAATCGATACACTGGGTTTTTGTCGATCACGAATCAAGGAAATGGAAGCTTTTATATCAATAAATTTTATATTGATACGCGTTTGCAACGGAGCGGAATAGGGGAGCGGTTTTTTGATTTTTTCATAGAAGAATTTTCACCAGAAGTGATACGTTTACAAGTAAATAGGCAAAATTATAAAGCCATTAATTTTTATTTCAAAAACGGGTTTACCATAGAAAAAGTTGCAGATTTCGATATTGGTGACGGATATTTTATGAATGATTTTGTGATGATTTGGAACAGAATGCGGTAATACCAATTTGGGTGGTTAATTTTGCAACGTGCTTGCATTAGTTGACTTTTCATTTGAATTTGCTGGAAGATACCTTTACAGAAACGCCGGATGGCATATTAAACCCAACGAAAAAATTGGACTTGTAGGATTAAATGGAACAGGAAAATCAACCCTTCTTAGGGTTGTTGCTGGAGAATTTGATTTGAGAGAGGGTAGTATATCAAAATCCTCAAGTTTAAAAATTGGTTTTTTAAACCAGGATTTATTGAGTTTAGAATTTCATGAAAGTGTTCGAGATGTGGTGATGGCGGGCCGTGAAGATTTGGTAAAAATTGATCAGGAAGTAAATCAATTGTTACATGAATTAGAAACACATTACGACGACAAAAGAATCAACAGATTAACCGATTTACAAGATCAATTTGGTCAATTGGGCGGATATGATTGGCAGGCACAAGGCGATAAAATTTTGGAGGGATTGGGTTTTACCACCGATATGCTTCAAAAACCTTTGAAAGAATTTAGTGGAGGATGGAGAATGAGAGCTATGTTGGGTAGACTTCTTTTGCAAGCTCCGGATTTGTTGCTGTTAGATGAGCCTACGAACCATTTAGATTTGCCTACGATTCAATGGTTGGAAAATTATTTGAGCGATTATCAAGGAACCTATGTGATTGTTTCTCATGACCGTTTCTTTTTAGATAAAACTGTGAACCGCATTGCTGAGGTAGCCCATCAACAGTTGTATCATTACAAAGGAAATTTTTCTGATTATTTAGACCAAAAAGAAGAACGCGATGAAATGTTGCAGCGCCGATATGAAAACCAACAGACATTCATTAAGCAGCAAATGCAATTTATTTCGCGTTTCCGATATAAAGCGAGTAAATCAACCGCCGTTCAGAGCCGTGTGAAAATGCTGAATAAAATAGAGCGAATTGAGGTTAAAGAAAAGGAGCGCAGTGATTTCGATATTAAATTTAACATTCGTGTAAATCCAGGGAAGCAAATCGTAGATCTTGTAGATGTTAGCAAGAGTTATGGAGATTTGCAAATTTTGACGAAGAGTTCGGCTCAAGTGATGCGTGGCGATAAAATTGCCATTGTTGGCGCAAATGGTAAAGGTAAATCAACTTTATTAAGGATGATTTACGGCACTGAACCCTATCAAAGCGGTAAGATTGAGCTCGGTTGGAATGTAGAAGCTGCATTTTTTGCACAGCATCAATTAGAAGCTTTGAATTTAAAAAACGATTTGCTCAATGAAATAGGAACAGTGAGTGCAGAGTATACTGAAAAGGAATTGCGCACAGTTTTAGGATGTTTTTTATTCACTGGTGAAGAAGTGTTTAAAAAGGTTAAAGTGTTATCAGGGGGCGAAAAATCACGTTTGGCTTTGGCTAAAACACTCATTACACAGTCTAACTTTTTGTTGTTAGATGAACCTACAAACCATTTGGATATGTTCTCTACATCTGTTTTGGCAGAGTCATTGGAGAATTATGATGGAAGCATCATTTTTGTTTCACATGATAGAACGTTTATAAGCCGTGTAGCAAATAAAATTTGGTGGATTGAAAATGGGGAATTAAAAGAATATTTGGGAACCTTTGACGAGTTTAACGAATGGAATTCTAATCGTGTTATTGAGGAAAAACCTACTTTAAAAACCGTACATACTCCGATTGTTGAAGAGTCAAAAAAAGTTGAAACTGTTGAACCGTCCCCCAAAAAAACACTGTCGAAAAATCAGATTCAGAAGCTTGAGCAAGAAATGCAACAGATTGAAAATGAGATGAAAGAGCTTGAAGTTGCAAATTCGAAATTGAATGAGATGATGCTCGATCCAGAGCTGTCTTCAAATTCAGATAAATTGGTTGAAATTACGATTGAACATAAAGACAACACAGACAAAATTGCTGAGTTGCAATCAAAATACGACAAGGTAATGGAAGATTGGTTGCTGTCGCAAGAATAAAAATTGGTATTTTTTTTGCTATGTTTGAGGTATGAAACAAAAATTGCTATGTGGATTTTTCTCAATTGTTTCCAATATGCTTTTGGGAAATACCGACAGCACATTGCGTTTTTGTAATGCCATCTACGAAGGCGATATCAGAACCGTAAGATTGGTTCAAGAAAGCAGTGGTTTCAATTTTCCGATAGTTTCTTTGGGGGATAACGAAAATGCGTTGAGACTTGAGTTTGATCAACTCACCTCGGAGAGAGATTATTATCAGTTTACTTTGATACATTGTGATGCTCATTGGAATAAATCCGAACTGGTAAAAACCCAATATTTGGATGGCGCTGGATTTGATAATATTGAAAATCAATTATTTTCTAGCTCCACACTCACACAGTACGTACATTATTCTGTGAATTTTCCGAGTAGTCAAACTAAGCCAAAAATTTCAGGGAATTATTTATTGTTGGTTTACCGTAATTTCAATGAGGCAGATATTGTATTGTCGCGCCGGTTGATGGTGTTAAATTCTCAAGGTAATGTTGACGTAACGGTTTCTCAAAGCAGTCAGGTTGAATTTAGATCAGAAAACCAGCAGGTGAATTTTACATTTACTACCCTCAAAAATTATTTCATACCTAACCCTTATCAAGATATTACGGCGGTTATTTTGCGCAACGGAGAATGGCTTGGCTCCAATAGTGAATTAAAACCACAGTTTATTCAAAATCAATCATATGCATACAAGCAAATGATTGGAAGTCAATTTCAAGGAATGAATGAATTTCGTTATTTCGATATTCGTTCTCTCAGGGTAAGTCAAGCTTGGGTAAAGAAAAAACTCAATATTGGGAATCAAAAACATGTGTGGTTGGTGACTGATCAAAGTAGGGTTTACGATCGTTATATGAATTGGAGCGACTACAATGGTAGGGTTTTTTATGATAACAAAGACATTATAAAAGACTCAATTCTTAAACCGAACGGATTTGAAAATGAGAGCGATTACTGTTTCGTGCATTTTTCTTTGAAATCGGATCCCATGGATCGAGACATATATGTTTATGGAGAACTTAGCGATTGGAGAATTCAAGAATCGCATAAGTTATTTTATAACTCTGATGCTAAAACTTATGAAGCTGTGATTCCTTTGAAACAGGGGTATTACAACTATGTTTATGGGGTGAAAAATGATGATGGTTTATTGGATTTTAAACAGTTGGAAGGTTCACATTCAATGGCTGAAAACAATTATATGGTCTTGATGTACCATCGGAATCAGGCAATGCCTTACGATGAATTAATTGGTTACGGTTTGAAAAATTCGCAAGGTAAAAATTAATCAATACTTCATGTACGGAGTAGTGTTCATTTTGAAGTCTTTCTGGGTTTCTACTTTCCAAATAATTGTATTTAAATAGGTTCCTCCCTTTGCAAACTTTGTGATAAATCCCGGTAAATTCGCTGTTTTAGGTTGGTAAGTTGCAATTAATGTGGTGTTTTTGATGTCGGTTTTTGAGAGATAATAAACTTGTTCATAATCTGAAAACTTGAAGTGTTGGGGGTGATAATACAAACCGTAATCGCAGTTTTTTCTGGTTGCCGCGTAATATTCTCCAATTGATTCTCCAAGAATTAACGTCTTTTTATTTTGAGGGATATTGGAGGCGATGAACTCAATAAAGGGTTCCGAAATTCTCTCGTTTCTTTGAAAAATTGCAACCGTGTGTTTGATTGAGAAAATGAGTATCCCGTTGACGCTAATCATTAGAAAAACGATCATTCCCAATGTGTGTAATTTGCGGTGATTGATGTGGTTATTGTCCCTCAAAAACAACAGTCCTATCAATAAAAATATGGGTAAATAGCGATATTGCGGAGTGATTAAGAAGAATAAAGTGAATGAAAATGCAAATAATTCCAGGGTAAAGTTTTGCGAAAAAAGGGAAAACGGCTTTTTGATGTTTTGAAAGATAATGTAGATGTTTAAGCAGAAAATTCCCATAAAAATGAAGAAATTCAATGGCATTTCGATGTAATAAGGCCAGAATCTGTTGAAGAAACTTGATTTTAAAAGGTGGAATATGCCAGTTTGTTCAGGAGAATGTTTTTGGGCTTGTAAAGTGAGTTGATTGTAAATTTGTTGGAAATTGAAATCGATAAAATACAAACTAAATAAAACCGGAATAAGGGCAAAGAATATAAAAATTAAGTTGTTTTTGAAGGAGAGATTGAAGCAATTTTTAAGAAAGATTACAGCTAAAACTGGAAGCGTATAAAGGTGGGCAATCGACAATAATCCAATGATAGTTCCTTGTAGAATGAGATTCGGTTTTTGTTCGTTTAAGTAGAAGTTAAGTGTGAAAAGAAACAAAATGATTACTTCAATTCTGACACTTCTCGACATTTCAAAAACCGATTTATCTGTTGTAAAAACAAGGATACAAACAATCGCGAATAATCCAGAATTTTTTGAAAGTAATTTGAAAAGTAGGGTTAGGGTTGCCAAATGCATTAGGAGAAAGGGCAACCTTACATTGAAAATTGTTGGTTGGAAAAATTTCAGCCAAAGAATGTGCCATATTTGTATGAGTGGAGGGTAGCTAGCAAAAATGGTTTCTGCCCCGGGGTTTGGCCATAGTTTGGAAAAATAACGATTGAATTTGGTATATTGGATGGCAGGATCGAGGTTCATAGCCTCATCGGTCCATGCTACGGGTAAAGTTTCTAGGTTATAAATTCCAAGAAAGGCATAGATGCCCAAAAAAATCCAAAAAATTTGATTGTGGCGATATTTGAACCACTCAAACATGGATTATTTGAATGTAATGAGGATTTGATTTTTGTCAACAGCCATGCCCTGTGAAATAAGCACATCGCCAATAATTCCATCCGTTGGAGATTTGATGGCATTTTCCATTTTCATGGCTTCAAGTACGAGGATTTTGTCACCCTTATTAACTTGTTCACCGGGTTGTACAAGTACTTGCAAAACCAGACCTGGCATTGGAGCTTTAAGGTCAGAAATTTTTGGTGTAAGCGCATTTTCTAGTCCCATTGACTTAAGAATTTCGTCTAATGGTTCAGTGATGCTTGCATTGAATTTTAGCCCATTGTAAAGGAGAGTGAGCGTTTTTGTTTCGTGGTTAATATTGAGGCAAGAAATGGTATAAACCTTGTTTGGGGTAATGAGGAGAAGAGTTTCGTTGTTTTGTTGAACAATTTGAATGGATTTATCTGGGTTTTCAACCCAGATATTGTTCTCATTAACCAGTGAAATTTGTTTGTCTAAAATATTAACTTTCATGAATTAAACGTTTCTATCAATTACGAAATTAACTAAAAGATTCAGTTGTAGTTTATGCATTTGGTTTGCGTTGAGTGAATCTAAAATTTCAAATGCTTGAGCTCTAAATTCATTCATTTTTTTGGTTGCATATTGAATGCCGTCGTGTTTTTTAATAAAATCTACAACGAGATTCATCTTTTTGGAATCTGGAAGGTTTCCTTTGATAACTTTTCTAATTTCTTTGGTTTCAGAGGAAGGTGCATTTGCCATTGCATAAATGATTGGCAATGTGAGTTTTTTTTCTTTGATATCGAGACCCGCGGGTTTGCCACTTTTGTTTTCTCCAAAATCAAAGAGATCGTCACGAATTTGGAATGCTAGTCCAATAAGTTCGCCAAATTTTCTCATTTTTTCGAGTATCTCGGGATCGTTTTGAGTGGAAGCAGCACCAATTTGGCAACAAGAGGCAATGAGAGAAGCGGTTTTTTTACGAATAATTTCAAAATAAACATCTTCAGTGGCATTCATAAACTTGGCTCTTTCGAGCTGCAGTAATTCACCTTCGCTCATGTCTTCAACTGCTTTGCTTACAATTTCTAACATGTCGAAATCTTTGTTTTTTACGCTAAGTAACAATCCTTTTGAAAGGAGAAAATCACCCACAAGAACGGCAATTTTATTTTTCCAAAGGGCGTTGATAGAAAAAAATCCGCGTCGTTTGTAGCTTTCGTCAACCACATCGTCATGAACGAGTGTGGCAGTATGCAAAAGTTCAACAAGGGAAGCTCCTCTGAAGGTTCTTTCATTGATATTTCCAAAGAGACTTGCCGAGTATAGAACAAAGATTGGGCGAATTTGCTTCCCTTTTCTCTTGACAATATATGTCATGATAGTATCAAGAAGCGGCACTTTTGTTTTCATGCTCTGCCTGAACTGTTGCTCAAATAGCTCCAGTTCTTTCTCAATTGGTTTTTTTATTTGCTCGATGCTAGAGCTCATTGCTTCTGCGAATGTACAATTTTTATGCGACTTTAGAGATAAATTTCGATGAATCCATTGAAAGTGAAAATGATGGTATATTTGCAGGAAAAACAACTAAAAATGATGAATTTCATGCCTAAGCAACTTGATAAGTGGTTGGAATTGGTTCCTGCAATTGCAATTTTTTCAATTTTAATGATTGCAACGGGATGTGGAATAAAAAAGCAAAAAGCGAATATGGAAAAAAAAGCCGTCAATAAGGAAATCGCAACTGGTTTGATTTATAAAAAACTAACCGAAACACTGAACACGTTTAGTTCAGGTTCAACGGGTGTTTTAAAAGCAGATGCTGATGAGTTTCTTGGAAGTATTGAAAAAGATTACACCAATTATCGTGTCGAAGGAAAATATTTAGATTCTCTGATGGATTTTTTAAATGGAGGCATGGTTTATATAGATGTTTATGGCGGAAACTGGTGTTCAGACACTCGTTATGGAATGGGTGGTTTGACAAGGGTGTTGGATGCATGCAAAATGCCGGCAGGGTGTTTTCGATACATTCGGGTAAGCAAGGAGAAAAAGTTGATTGATATTCATGTAGAAGGCATAGAAATATCAAAAGTGCCTTTAGTAATTGTGCATAATCAGAAAAAGGAATTTGGAAGAATTATAGAAGTTCCTGAGAAGGGACAGTGGGAGTTCCACTTGTTGAAAATCATGGAAAAGGCGTTGAATTAACGTGTGAAAATCACTGGAACATCGTTTTTTTGAATGCTTTTTGCCTGAAAAAGGATTTCAAAAAATTCGATTGTGGGTTTCATTGATTTTCGGAAGCCCATCCATTTGATGAAAATAATCGCAAATAGAATGAGCTCAACAGCGGTTAGCGCTATATGGATAGAATTGTCGAAAAAGGCTGGTCCGTATGTGTCCTGATAGTTGTGATATAGTCCCTCAACTAAAAAGAAAGTAGATACAAGAAAAGTAGCTAGAAAGAGGGCATAAATTCGGATATGTTCGAGAGCACCAAAATGCACAATGAGGTACATGTCGTTTTCAACACCTTTAATTTCGCCATGTGCAAAGTTGGCAATGTTTTGATTATTAATTGTTTCCAATTTAAAATCTTGATTTGAAACTTCACCAAAAAAAGTTTTCTTGGATTGATTGATATTTTTATAGTTTAAATCGCTCAAAAAGGTTTGGTTTAGGAGCAACTGGTAGATGTTCTCGCGATTGAGGTTGGTTTTAAGGTAAATGGTTTTGAATGGAAAGCCGAACATTTTAGATATGGATTTGATTTGAGTTTGCGGTAATCATTGCGTTGCACAGTTCTTCGAGGAGTTGGGGGTTGTTAAAAATGCCATTGCCAACAACAATATAATCTGCACCATGGTTCCATGCGGTGAGGGCGTCGTGTTGATTTTTTATTCCTCCTCCCACAAAGATGATTGAGTTTACTGAATGTGAAACAGCAGATATTAGATTTTGAGGGACGGTATGTTGTGCTCCTGATCCGGCATCTAAATACATTAATTTAAGTCCCAACATTTCCCCTGCCATTGCTGTTGCAGCAGCGATATCGGGTTTATCGGAAGGAATAGGAGTTGTTCCGCTCATATAAACAGCAGAAGTGAGTTTACCGGATTCAACGAGCATGTAACCAGTTGGAATGGTTTCCAAGTTGTTTTTTTTGATCCAGGGTGCTGCAGAAACGTGTTTTCCTATGAGAAATTCCGGATTTCTCCCTGAAATCAGACTCATAAAGAGAATGGCATCTGCGTTTGGAGAAAGTTGCATTTCATGACCGGGGAATAAAACTACATTTTTCGCCCCCATCAACTTTAGTTCTTGAATACATTCTTGTGTGATACCAGAAGATACTAAGGAGCCACCAACAAGGAAAAGGTCAACACCAAACGAATTGGCAATTGAATATATCTCTTTGGTTTTTTGTCCAAACTGATCTGGATCAATGAGCACAGCGATGCCTTTGAGATGATGATTTTTTTTTGTTTGTAGGTGTTGAATGACACTCGACATAAAGTATTACAAAGAAAGATAAAATTGCTCTTTGTTTTTGAAATATTTTACGAATGGATGGAAAACCTTGAGAATACTCACAATGTATCATTTTCATATAAGAAATTGTCTAAAAAATCACACTTTACTATGGGTTTGATAATCAGCGTATTATGTGTAAATGGTTGATTTGTAGGCAATTAAACTTATTCCACAGCTCAAACCCTTTTGGTTATTGACTTTCTCTGTTTTCTGTGGATAAACCAATTGAAAAAGTAGTTCTATGTTAGATATTTTTGTTATCCCGATATGATTTTATAGCGGGAACAACCAACTATCCCCAAAAGTAACTAAACCCAAATGACTAAAAAAACCATGAGCAATCAAACTGTAAACCAAGCTGGCCTAGAGTTCGCCAGAATGAACACCAAGACTGGAGTATCTCCTTACGATTTATTTAACTACGATTACCGAACATCGGTTATTAAGAAGCCAGACGGAAGTGTGGTGTTTGAGATGAAAAATGTTGAGGTTCCAGCAGGATGGAGTCAAGTAGCAACAGACATTTTGGCACAGAAGTATTTCCGCAAAGCGGGAGTTCCGCAGGCAGATGGTTCAATGGGTAGTGAAACATCGGTAAAGCAGGTTGTACACAGGTTGGCAGATTGCTGGCGTTATTGGGGGGAAAAACATGGTTATTTTGCGAGTGCAGATGATGCACAAGTTTTTTATGATGAGTTGGTTTACTCATTATTGAATCAGGAGAGTGCGCCAAACTCACCACAATGGTTCAACACAGGTTTGCACAACAGTTATGGTATAGCGGGAAAGCCACAAGGACATTATTACGTAGATCCAACAACTGAAAAGTTGATGAAATCAACAAGTGCTTATGAGCGTCCACAGCCTCATGCTTGTTTCATATTGTCTGTTGATGATGATTTGGTGAATGAAGGTGGTATCATGGATTTGTGGGTAAGAGAAGCACGTATTTTTAAATATGGATCTGGTGTTGGAACAAACTTTTCAAGAATTCGTGGTGCAGGCGAGAAATTGTCGGGTGGTGGAACAAGCAGTGGCTTGATGAGCTTCTTGAGAATAGGTGACCGTGCTGCCGGTGCAATTAAAAGCGGTGGAACAACACGTAGAGCTGCGAAAATGGTGTGTTTAGATTTAGATCACCCAGAAGCAATGGAGTTCATTGCTTGGAAAAAAGCAGAAGAGAAAAAAGTAGCAGCCTTGATTGCTGGCGGATATGCAAGCGATTATGAAGGTGAAGCATATAATACAGTATCAGGTCAAAATAGCAACAACTCAGTTCGTATCCCTCATAAATTTTTCGATAAATTACAAAAAGGAGAAGATTGGGAATTCACAGCTCGTTCTACTGGCGAGGTGATGAAAACATTGCCAGCTCAAGAGGTTTGGGACACAATTGGAGATGCTGCATGGGCATGTGCTGATCCAGGCGTTCAATACGATGATTCAATCAACGAATGGCATACTTGTCCAGAAGGTGGAAGAATCAATGCTTCTAACCCTTGTTCAGAATATATGTTCCTCGACAATACTGCATGCAATTTGGCATCTTTGAATTTGAGAAAATTCTTTGACGAGAATGCTTGTAATTTTGATGTTGAGAAGTTGGAATATGCCGCAAGATTGTGGACAACCGTTCTTGAGATTTCTGTTTTGATGGCACAGTTCCCAAGTAAAGAAGTAGCTCAATTGAGTTACGATTACAGAACATTGGGATTGGGATATGCAAATCTAGGTTCAGTGTTAATGTGTGCTGGTATTCCTTACGATAGCAAAGAAGCAACTGCAATTTGCGGATCTATTACTGCAATTTTAACCGGAACTGCCTATGCAACCAGTGCGGAGATGGCAGCGGTTAAAGGTACATTCCGCATGTACGAAAAGAATAAAAAACACATGTTGCGCGTAATTCGCAACCACCGTTATGCTGCATACAATACTCCTTTGGCTTTTGAGGGACTTGGAATCAAGCCAGTATGTATTGACGAAAAATACTGCCCAGATTACTTGTTGAAATCTGCATGCAACTCTTGGGATAAAGCGGTACAATGGGGTGAGAAATATGGATTTAGAAACGCTCAATCTACTGTAATTGCACCTACAGGTACAATTGGTTTGTTGATGGATTGTGATACTACAGGAATTGAACCTGATTTTGCTTTGGTGAAATACAAGAAACTTTCTGGTGGTGGATACTTTAAAATTGTGAACAATACTGTTCCAATTGCTTTGAAAAACTTGGGTTATAGTGATGCAGAGGTAGATGCCATTGTAAACTATGCAAAAGGATATCAAACTTTCAAAAATGCACCTCATATCAACCATGAATCGTTGAAAGCTCTAGGATTCACAGACGCAGATTTGGCTAAAATCGAGTCTGAGGCTCCAATGGCATTTGAAATTGGATTTATTTTCAACAAATATTCTTTGGGTGAAGACACCATGAAGAATTTGGGAATTACTCCAGACCAATATAATCACCCGAAATTCAACATGTTGCAAACTTTAGGATTTAGCAAACAACAAATTGCTGAAGCGAATAACTTCGTGGTTGGTACCATGACAGTTGAGGGTGCACCTGGTTTGAAAGAAGAACATTTGCCAGTATTTGATTGCGCAAATAAATGCGGAAATATTGGAGTAAGATACATTCACCCATTTGCACATATCAGAATGATGGCTGCTGCTCAGCCTTTCATTTCTGGTGCAATTAGTAAAACTATCAACCTTCCAAATGAAGCGAGTGTTGAGGATATCAAAGCTTGTTATGAATTGAGTTGGAAATTAGGCTTAAAAGCGAATGCTTTGTATAGAGATGGTTGTAAATTGAGTCAGCCATTGAGCAACAAATCTGAAAGCCAAGAAGAGGCAGATAAAGAAGAAGCAGCAAAAGACAATGCAGTTGCTCAAGACGCATCTGGTAAAGAAAAAGTAATTCGCATTGCAGAAGAATTGACTCCAGACATCGTTTTAGAAGCAGCTAAGCGCATTTTGAGCGAGAGTCCTGATACCAAGTTCAAACGTCAACTTTCTAACATCGTTGAGAAGAAAAGACTTCCAAACAGAAGAAATGGATTTACTCAAAAGGGACGCGTAGGTGGTCAAACCATTTTCGTGAGAACTGGTGAATATGACGACGGAACCTTGGGTGAAATCTTCATTGATATGCACAAAGAAGGCGCTAGCTTCAGATCATTGATGAACTGTTTCTCTATAGCAATTTCTGTTGGTTTACAATATGGAGTTCCATTGGAAGAGTTTGTAGACAAATTTGCTTTCACTCGTTTTGAGCCTAGTGGAATGGTTGAGGGACATCAAAACATCAAGAATGCTACATCAATTGTGGACTACATTTTCAGATTGTTAGGATTTGAATATTTGAATCGTGAAGATTTGGTTCAAGTAAAACCAAGTGATTTACTTCCTATGGAAAAATCTACTCCAGAAGCTCCGGTTATCTCTGAATTTAAACCAACCTTCAACCCAGAGCCTATGTCGTTAGACATGACTAGAGCAATGAAGGCCGAAGCATCGGGAGGAGTTAAAGACATGCAAGATCATTTGAGAGAAGTTCAAAGTGATGCACCAGCTTGTAATGTATGTGGACACATAACCGTAAGAAGTGGTACATGTTACAAATGTTTAAATTGCGGAAATAGCCTAGGTTGTAGCTAATAAATTATTAAATATTGCAAAAAAAATGCCCCAATTTTTTGGGGCATTTTTGTTTTCAGCAAACATTTCATGTAATTTTCACGTCTAATAGTCAATTATTTGAGCAATTTGAAATATACAATACAAAATAACACACATGTTTTTGCTAAAAGAGTTATTCGTTTTTGGCTGTTTGTGTTGTGTTTTGTTTTAGTGAATAAATCAAAGGCTCAAGCAGATTTTTTAGCAACCCCTGTAAAAGGTTGTACCCCACTAACCGTGAAGTTCACGGATCTGTCTACATCGGCTGTGAGTTGGAATTGGGATTTGGGAAACGGCAATACAAGTACACTACAAAACCCTTCCGCAATTTATTATAACCCGGGAAAGTATACTGTAAAACTCACAATTGTTGACAATACGGGGAAATCACACACCGTAACAAAATCCAATATTGTGCGGGCTTTTAAAAGTCCCAAGGCTGATTTTTCGCTAAGTCCTGCAACCATTTGTTTGGGTGAAAAAGTAACCTTTACTGGAACATCTACACTTGGTGATACGGTTATAACCAAGTATTCATGGGACATGGGTGATGGAAACGTTTTGTCTGTGAAAAGTCCGGTTCATACATATGCCGCATCAGGATTATATACTGTTTCGATGGTGGTTACTGATGCCAATGGTTGCCAAGATAAAATCCAAAAATTGCAAGTTGTTAAGGTGAATCCAAAGCCTGTTGCACAATTTAAAATGGACTCGGCATACGATTGTAAGGTTCCAACCTTTATCCCTTTTAGAAACAATAGTATTGGAGTTAATTTAAGATGCACTTGGAGTTTTGGTGACGGCACAACGTCTACTGTAATGAATCCGCGTCATCAATATACCAAGTTGGGTACATATTCTCCGAAATTGGTTATTGTAGATGTGAATGGATGTAAAGACTCGATTACATTAACAAATGCTTTGTTTTTGGGTCCATTGATGCCAGATTTTGTGGCAGATAAAACCGTTGTTTGTGGTTCATCGATGATTGAGTTCGAGAATAAAACCGTTTTTAACGGTGGTTTGAAATTTACTTGGGATTTTGGAGATGGAACTACTTCTTCGAACCCTTATCCCTCAAAATTTTATAAAAATACAGGGAGGTATACTGTAACATTGACCGTTCAATCTGTTTTTAGGTCGTGCAGTGCGACTATCACCAAAAGCAATTACATAGTGGTGAATCCGAAACCCAAGGGAAAGATTGAAATCAATGATTCATTTCCTTGTAATATACCCTATGTAATTGTTGCAAATTATGTGGATACTGCTAAATTTACTTCAATTCAATGGTGGTTGGTTGAGAACGGAAAAACCAGGGTAAAATATGGCACCAAGAATCCTCAAAATTTTACCATCAACAGCAAATCAAAGTATAAAATTGTGGCCTATGTGGTGAATCAATATGGCTGTATGGATTCATTCTTTGTTGACAATATTGAGGTCAGTAAAATAAACGCAAATATTGATGGTAATTTTTTTGGTTGTGTTCCTCTTATTTTCAAAGGAAAGGTGAATGCGGCCTCTAACCGTAAAATCACTCAAATTAGATGGGATTTCCAAGATGGAGATCAGTATTTCACAGGCAGTGTTGTAAAGGCATTTAATGACACAGGTGTTTTTAAAGGAGCGGTAACTATCACCGTAGAAAAGAGTTGTACCATGAAATACGACTTTAAAATTCATGTTGGTCAAAAGGTGAACCCAAAATTCTACACACAGCCAGTTGGACAAATCTGTAACAATACTGATGGAATTTATTTTCTGAATGCAACTCAGTATCCGGGATTTACTGTCGATAGTTTTAAATGGGTTTTTGATGATGCAGAGGAAAGAAACACCATGCTAAAAATTAAACCTTGGGGACCATTGCCAAAACCGTATTCAAAAACCAATGTTTGGCATTATTATGATCGAGATACTGGTTGGTTAAAACCTGCATTAATCGGGTATCATCATGGTTGTCCGGATACAGTATTTCAGATAGATTCCATTAAAATTAAAGCGGCATTTGCCAAGATTTACTTGGATTATGACATTTGTAAAAAGAGCAATTTAATAGTTCGGAATATCTCCACTAAATACACGAATTGGGAATGGTACATTGATAATCAATATTACACTTCCGACACTGTTGTGTTAAGTCCATTGGTATATCATCGCATCATCTTAAAAGTTTGGGATAATCAAACAGGCTGTTGGGATACTGTATCTCGGGACTTTTTTCCTATGGGCCCGAATCTTGGGGTAGTTGATATTTTAAAACAAGAATTGTGTTCTCCGGGTTCTGCAACATTGTTGGCTCAACATAACGGTGAATCTATTCTATGGAAAATCAACGGAAAAGACACTGCATTAGGAAAAGATGAGGTAACGTTTAAGTTTGATACTGCAGGTGTGTATGTTATCGAGACTTACATGATTTATTCCAAGTACTGTTATAAAAAAGTAGTGAATCAATTTGTAGTTGGGGAATCAAATTTAAAAGGATCAATTATTCCACCTAAAAATTGTTTACCGGCTGAAATTACTCTAATTGATAGCAGTTATAAGCCGAATAAAAAACATGCATGGGTTTTAAGTAATGGGGACACGATTCGAGTTAAGGAATTTAGTACAAAATTTACGATTAAAAACTCTTTTAAAGATACCATTTGGGCAAGGTTGATTTCAGATGGGTCTTTTGTTGTTTGTGAGCCAAGTGTGGTTATTCCTATTCCGGTTTCAGGGCCTGGTTTTAAAACTAGGGTGGTTTGGCAACATACATGTTCTACAAGTATTTTTAAGGGATATTTGGATAAAAAGCGTATCAATGCTACTTATACTTACAGTTGGGATATGGGTGATGGTAAGACATACACCAGTCAAAATGTTTCTCATCAGTATGTTGATTCGGGCATTTATACCATCAAAGTTTCTGTTACAGATCAGATGGGTTGTACTGCCATCGAAACATTCAAAGTATACTTCCCCGGCCAACGATTGAAGGTAAATGTAAATTATACCACCGTGGGTACAAAATGTCCTCCATTATTGGTTCACTTTCGAGATTCAAGTACCTCAGGAACTGTTTCAATTGTGAAATGGTTATGGGATTTTGGAGACAATAGTTCATCGGTTTTAAAGAATCCAAGCCACCAATATGTAAATCCAGGTAAATACAGTATCCGATTGACAATTACAGATTCATTGGGTTGTTCATCGACCAGATTGTTTTTGTATTTGATTTTGGTACCTGGACCCGATGGTAAATTCTCATTTAGTCCGAAAACAGGTTGTTTGCCATTGGATGTGTTGTTCAAAGATAGTGTGAACAATCAAACAAAGAAAAAAGAATGGGATTTTGGGGATGGAGAAGTTTTGCAGGGAAATCAATTTGTACATCGCTACAAAAAAGCAGGTAGGTACATTCCTGCGATGATTTTGGAAGATTCATTTGGTTGCAGGCGGTCAATTAAACCGAAAGACACCATTGTAGTTTTTGATTTGCCTAGTGCAAAGTTTAAATCAGAAGGATTTTGTTTGAGAGATTCTGTAATGTTTCAATCGTTGTCAACTTGTTCCGATGCTGGTATTAAAGAAATTAAATGGAAATTATACCCGGAAAATAAAGAGTTCACTGGGAATTTGTTGAATTATAAATTCTCAGGAAAATCAAACAGCATTGAACTCATTGTAAAGTCTGATAATCAATGTTTTGATACTTTGGTTGAACCTTTGAAATTATACCAACCGTATGCGGAAATATTGAATCAGAACGCCATTATATGTTTGGGTAGTTCTTGGAACAGTCAATTGAAAATTCAATCCGATACGGTATTGAGTATTTCAACTTGGACAATTGACGGGAAATTTACAGATTCAGGGTTGGCGGTTTTGAATTTTACCCCTACTCAATCTAAAATTTATCAAATACAGTATTTCATACAAGACAAAATGGGTTGTTGGGATACTGCAAAACAGCGTGTTGATTTAAAAGTTGGAGACACTACTATTCCATTAAATCCAGTTTGGAGAAGGGTGAGTGTGGTGAATGACATTACACACGAATTGGTTTGGAAAGAGTATCCCTCATTTGATTTTAAAAACTATATTTTGTATCAAGACAAAGGTTCTGGATTTCAGGAAATTCAGAGACTTTCTAACATCAAAGATTCTATATTTCAGGTTGGCGGTGTAGATGCATTGAGAAGAAGCGACTGCTATAAAGTTGGTTCCACCAATTTGTGTGATTATACCCAAAATGTAATGGACTTAAAAAGTCATTGCACCATTGAGCTCAAAGGAAGTGCTGGCTTGAATCTGAGTACATTGTTATGGAGCCCTTATGTGGGTTGGCCGGTTGAACGATATGTGGTTTACAGGCAGATTGACAATGGAACATTCGACAGTATTGGGCAAGTTCCAGGCAATATTTTGACTTTTGTAGATACCAATATTCGTTGTTATAAAGTGCATCATTACAGGGTTATGGCACATGAAATTGGTGGCTTGAAAGAATTTAGCTGGAGTGATACTTGTCATGTAACACCGCAATATTGGAACAAAGTGAAACCTCCAGAAATGAGGAGAGCAACGGTGTTGAACGATGAATATGTGCGTGTAGAATGGCAACAGTTGGCGAAAAATAAAATTCCGTTAGAACGATTTGTAGTTGTTGGAACGCATGGAAACAACGCTTCTGAATATCGATGGGTAATGAGTGCCAATTCTGATTCCCTCAGAATCACAGACAATCGAATAAATGTTGATTTAGAAAACGGGATTTACAAAGTTTTGGGGATTGATGAATGCGGAGACAGTAGTATTTTTTCGAAAATTTCGAAGTCTATATTGTTGGATGTTCAGTTGAATGACAATTTTATACCGGAATTGAAATGGACGAAATATGTAGATTGGAAGGAAGGTGTGAAAGAGTATATTGTTGAAAGAAGAACTGATGGAGATTTTGTTGAGATAAAAAGAGTTTCGAATACCGATTCTACTTATATCGATGAATTGAACAATCTAAACTGTTTGCCTCGTTTGGAATATCGAATTTCAGCTGTTCGAAACAAGGTTTACGGATTAGACAGCAATTGGTTTTATAGAAGTGTAAGCAATATTGATGATCCTGGAGTAGTAACCAAAGTGTTCATTCCTAATGCATTTACACCCAATAAGAATGCACTCAATGAAATATTTAAACCTCAAGGTATTTATATTTATCGGTATTCAATGAAAATTTACAATCGTTGGGGTGAAAAATTATATGATGTTCCTGAAGGTTGCGACCATGGTTGGGATGGAAAGTATATGGGGGTTGAAGCTCCAGAGGGAGTGTATGTTTATCAAGTTAATGTGAAGGGTGCAGACGGTAAAATGTATCCATTCTATGGCGATGTAACGCTACTGAGGTAGGTTATCTGAGTATTTTGCTTTTCTCAAGATTTACTCCGTTGAATTTTGTAGATTTGTAGCAAAGAATTCAATGGCTTTCGAGAAAATTAAACGCAGTGACAATTACAGTGAATGGTATAACAACCTTGTAAGTAACGCAGATTTGGCTGAACATAGTGCTGTAAAAGGATGTATGGTGATTAAACCATATGGCTATGCTATTTGGGAGAAAATGCAGCAGCAATTAGACAAAATGTTCAAAGATACTGGACATAGCAATGCTTATTTTCCTCTGTTTGTTCCTAAAAGTTTATTTGAAAAAGAAGAAAAGAATGCGGAAGGATTTGCCAAAGAATGTGCAATTGTTACGCATTATCGATTAAAAGCTGATCCAAATAACCCTGGTAAATTAATTCCTGATCCAGATTCTAAACTTACTGAAGAGTTAATTGTGCGCCCTACAAGTGAGGCAATTATTTGGAATACTTATAAGAATTGGATTCAGAGCTACAGAGACTTGCCTATTTTAATTAACCAATGGGCCAATGTGGTGCGTTGGGAAATGAGAACGCGTTTGTTTTTAAGAACAGCGGAGTTTTTATGGCAGGAAGGACATACCGCACACGCAACTAGGCAGGAGGCTCTTGATGAAACTGTTCAAATGCTCAATGTTTACGCAGAGTTTGCTCAAGATTTTATGGCAATCCCGGTGATTAAAGGTATTAAAACTGAAAATGAAAGATTTGCCGGCGCCGATGAAACCTTTTGTATTGAGGGAATGATGCAAGATGGTAAAGCTTTGCAAATGGGTACTTCGCATTTTTTGGGACAAAATTTTGCAAAGGCTTTTGAAGTAAAATTCCAAAGTAAAGAGGGTAAACTTGATTATGTGTGGGCAACCAGTTGGGGTGTTTCAACTCGTTTAATGGGCGCACTTATTATGGTTCACAGTGATGATGAAGGTTTGGTGTTGCCACCTAAATTGGCTCCAATTCAGGTTGTTGCTGTTCCTATTTATAAAACAGAAGAAGAACATCAAGCTATTTTAGATAAATTTTCAGAAATTTTAGGAGCGCTCAAGAAATTGGGTATTTCAGTGAAATTAGACGACAGAGATACACATAAGCCTGGATTTAAATTTGCTGAATGGGAATTAAAAGGGGTACCAGTGCGCTTGGCTATGGGTCCAAGAGATTTGGCTAATGGAACCGTGGAATTGGCTCGTAGAGACACGAAAACCAAAGAAGTGGTGTCAATAGATGGAATTGATGCGTTCATCGCTAATTTGCTTGAAGAAATTCAAAATTCCCTATTCCAAAGAGCTTTGTCATTTAGAAATGATCAATATTTTGAAGTCAATAATTGGGATGAGTTCTTGGATGTAATTAATAACAAACAAGGATTTGCCTATGCGCACTGGGATGGAACAAACGAAACTGAATCTAAAATCAAAGAATTAACCAAGGCTACAATTCGTTGTATTCCATTGGATAACAAACAAGAAGATGGCGTTTGTGTGTTAACAGGTAACCCTTCTAAGCAAAGGGTTGTATTTGCAAAATCTTATTAAATTATTTCCAAACTACGGAAACTTCTTTTCTGGTGGAATTCGTTCTTTTATGATCAATTCCACCAATAAAAAAGAAACCAAGGTGAATATCTTGAGGTTCAATTTCTAAATAGACCTTCATTTCGTTGGTGTTCGTTGCATTCCCTGACGTCCAATATCCTCCAAAATCATCAACGGTATTTAAGGTGAGATACATGTTTTGAACGGCAGCACCTAAACTGCAATATTCTTCCCAAAGCGGTACCAAATTGCTAGGCTTTAAACAGATGGCAATAGCATGTGAAAGTTGTTGCGGTAATTTTCTTAATTTATCTCTTTTTTCTTGAGGGAAATTGGAGTTTGTGGAGATTTGAATCTGTTCGATCTGGGATACCAACTGTTCAATTTTTTGTCCCTCAAAAACCATGAAATGCCAAGGCAGTGTGAGTTTATGTGATGGAGCCCAATTTGCGTTCAAAAGAAGCTGTTCAATGAGTTCTTTTGGGGCGGTTTTGCCATTAAATTCCTTTGGAAAATGACTTCTTCTGGTAGCGATTAATTGGTTGATTTCGTTCAAATTCATTTTTTTCGGAGGGATAAAATTGGGTTTGCAAAAATGGCGGCAATGATTATGACCGTTCCAATGTAAAAATGTAAATTGAGATCATTATTTTCATGGAAGATAAAAATGCCCAATATAATGCCGTAAATAGGTTCTAGATTTACTGTTAAATTGGCGGTAAATGCGCTCAAATATTTGAGTGAAAATGTACCAAGGTAGAAAGTGAGGTTGGTGCAAAAAATCGATAAAATGAGGACCCAGATTAAATCAAGTGAACCATTTTGAAGCTTGTTTGGATCGAAATGGCTTAAATCAATAGGCGGAAACCATTGGATATCTTTCACAACAAGAGGTACAATTAAGGTCAAAATGACGGCACCAGCTATCATTTCTATGGCACTTATGGCCATAGGGTGCAGAGAATTGATATGTTTTTTGTTGAGGGTTGTGAATAATGCTGCCAATGCTGCGCTGATGATACCTGTGCCAATGGCCCATGGATAAGAAATGCGGCTGTTGTTGTTTTCTGGTAGAGACAAGCTGATAAAAAGTACGCCAACAATCACAATGAGCCCGATGATGATGTCTTTTTTAACAAATGAAGATTTGAGTACAATTGGCTCTATAATTGCAGCGAAGAAAGAAGCGGAGCCAAGACAAGCCAATGTAATAGACACCGAATTTCCGTATTTGATACTTCCGTAGAATGTGAGCCAATGGGCGCAAACAATGATTCCAATGCCAAAAAATGTAAAAAATGTTCTTTTGGATATGGTTTTTAAATGTTTCCAAACTACTGGAAAGATGAGGTATGCAATTGCCGCAAACGACATTCGGTGCCAAACGAGGGTGAGGGAATCGTATGAAATGAGTTTTCCTAAAATGGCTGTAAATCCCCAAAGAAATACTGCAATGTGCAGAAACAGGAGGGCTTTGAAATTATTGGATTGGTTCACGGTGTCTTTATAAAAAATCAAGGCCGCGCTGAAGAGGCACGGCCAGGATGTTGGTATATAAAAGCGCGTAACAGTTGGCGTTACCAATAAATCGATAACAATACAAAGATACGAATGGAAATTTTGATTGTCAAGTACAAAAGAAATTAGTTGTATTTTCCTTTATACTTATCCTTAATTTCATTCACAATATTGCGTAATTCCTGTTCTTTATCTTTGTTCATAATGAGTAAAACATCATCGGAATCAACCACCACAACATTATCTAATCCGCTGGTTACCAATAATTTGTTGTTAGTTGAAAAGATCAAACTATTGCTTGTTTGGTAAGACTTAATATTTTTACCAATAAGACTATTATTGTGGACATCTTTGGTAGAAACATCCCACAAACTTTTCCAAGTTCCGAGGTCGCTCCAGCCAAAATTGGAAGGAAGCACATACACATTGCGGTCTTTTTCAAGAATTCCGTAATCTATTGAAATACTTGGACATTGGGCATAAGCGGTATCGAGATCCGCTTTAAACTTTGGCGAATTAAAATCTAGGTCTGCAAAAAGTTGATGAATTTCTGGTAGAAATTGTTCAATTCTATTCACAATAGCCTTGTTGCTCCAAACAAAAATGCCCGCATTCCAGAGAAATTCGCCGCTATCAACAAAGGTTTTGGCAATTTCTTCGGTTGGCTTTTCTGTGAAGGTTTTAACGGAGTGAATACCTGTTTCATTGGCAACAGGATTAAACTGAATGTAACCGTATCCGGTGTCGGGTCTGCTTGGTTTTATACCCAATGTAACTAAAGCATCGTTATTTTCTGCAAATTCCAGGGCTTTTTTGGAAGTTTCAATGAACTGATTTTCTTGAGTGATAAGATGGTCGGAAGGAGCAATGATACAGATTGCATCATGATTCAATTGCTTGAGTTTGTAAGAAGCTAAAGCAATGCAAGGAGCGGTATTCCTAGCCAGTGGTTCTTCTAGAATTTGTTCTCTTTTGATTGCTGGAATATGCTCGAGTACCAAATCTACATAGTCTTGATTGGTAACTACATAGATATTTTCTTGAGGGATAAACTGCGCGAATCTATTGTATGTTTGGAGAATCAGGGATTGTCCTGTTCCCAAAATATCCATGAATTGTTTTGGAAAGCTTTTTTTACTTACTGGCCAGAATCGGGATCCAATTCCACCAGCCATAATAATTACGTAGTGATTTTTGTTATTGCTCATTCAAGGTATATTAAATAATTCCTTCAGAATACAAATCGTGAAGGTGAATAAATCCAAAGTACTCATTGTTTTTTGTTACAATGAGTTGTGTAATTTTTTTATCCTGCATGATCGCAGCAGCTTCTGTTGCCATGGCTTCAGAGTCAATGGTTAGTGGGTTAGATGACATGACTTCATTTGCTGTAATTGCGTTTAAATTTTCGAATTTATTCAGCATACGTCGGATATCGCCATCGGTTATGATCCCGGTAATTTGGTTGCTGTGGTTTAAAACAGCGGTAGCACCCAAGCGATTTTCAGAGATATTCACTATAATTTCTTTCCAATGCGAATCGGGGTTTACAGAAGGTTTAAGGTTTTTCAGAGCAATTTCTTCGCATTTGAGGTAAAGTTTTTTTCCAAGTGCGCCTCCAGGGTGGTATTTAGAAAAATCTTGTCCCGAGAAATTCCTTAACTGCAGTAACGACACAGCAATGGCGTCTCCCATAATGAGTTGTGCAGTGGTGCTGGTGGTAGGTGCTAAATTATTTGGGCAGGCTTCTTTGTCGACGGTTGTGTCAATTACGAGGTCTGCAATTTTGGCAAGTTCTGAATTTAAATTTCCAACAATTGCAATTAAAGGATTTCCGAATTGTTTTAATAGAGGAGCCAAAGATTTTATTTCTGGGGTATTGCCACTTTTAGAGATGGCAATCACAACATCTTCTTTTTGAATCATGCCCAAGTCGCCATGAATGGCGTCAGCTGCATGCATAAAGAGAGCAGGTTGGCCTGTGCTGTTGAGCGTTGCACTAATTTTTTGAGCAATTATAGCACTTTTCCCAATTCCGGTTAGAACAACCCTTCCATTTGATTTGAGGATAATTTCAATTGCCTGAATAAAATCGTTTTGTATATAATTCGTTAGAACTTGCAGTGAACTTAGTTCGTTTTGGATGGCTTCAAGAGCTACCTTTTGAATCATATTTTGTTGAATGTTGTTCAATCTTTGGTATATTTTGTTCAAATTAACTAAAAAAATGTGACTTACGGGTTGAATTTTAGTGATTATCGTTAAATTATTATTATCAATTCAAAAAAAGGTTGTATCTTCACATCATGGTTTGTGAATCCTTTTTTGCGGTGGTTCAAAATCTTAACTAACTTAATATCAAACAGCTTAATAGAGATTTAAAAATTGTATGCAAGCAGCATTTCAAGATGCCAAAGATCCTAGAAAATGTCTCAAGGAATTTTTTGGCTTCGACGGATTCAAAGGGAATCAAGAATTAGTCATTAACAGTATTTTAGCGGGGGAAGATTGCTTTGTAATCATGCCAACTGGTGCCGGTAAGTCGCTATGTTATCAGTTACCTGCGCTGATGATGGAAGGAACAGCCATTGTGATTTCGCCTCTCATAGCCTTGATGAAGAATCAGGTAGATAATATTCGCGGATTTTCTAATTCTAATGGTTTAGCGCATTTTTTAAATAGTTCTCTCAGTAAAACCGAGTTAAATCGTGTTGTTACCGATATGTTATCGGGTGATACCAAGTTATTATATGTTGCTCCAGAAACGTTGAAAAAAGAGGACACTCTTGAACTTTTAAGCAAAGTAAAAATTTCTTTTGTAGCTGTGGATGAAGCACATTGTATTTCAGAGTGGGGACATGATTTCCGACCAGAATACAGAAAAATTAGGCAAATGGTAAAAGCAATTGGTGATGTGCCAATTTTAGCATTAACGGCCACTGCAACTCCAAAAGTGCAATACGACATTCAGAAGAATCTTGGGATGTTGGAGGCTAAATTGTTTAAAAGCTCTTTTAACAGAGGTAATCTTTATTATCAGGTTAAGCCGAAGGGTAGAAAAGATATTGTACACAAGGAAATTCTATCTTTTATTAAGCAACATCACAATCAATCTGGAATTGTATATTGCTTATCTCGGAAGAAAGTAGAAGAAATTGCAGAAATGCTCAAAATGAATGGTATCAAAGCATTGCCCTATCATGCTGGCTTGGATGCTAAGGTAAGGGCACAACATCAAGATGCATTTCTAATGGAAGATTGCAATGTAATTGTTGCAACCATTGCTTTTGGTATGGGTATCGACAAGCCAGATGTTCGTTTTGTTATCCATTATGATGTACCAAAGAGTTTGGAGGGATATTATCAAGAAACCGGACGTGCTGGTAGAGACGGTATGACTGGCGATTGTTTGTTATATTATAATCCAAACGATGTAGAGAAGTTGGAGAAATTCATGAAAGACAAGCCAGTAGCGGAGCAGGAGATAGGTGGTTTGTTGATTGCGGAAACGGCCGCATTTGCAGAGAGTTCTCAGTGTCGTAGAAAACTACTGTTACATTACTTTGGTGAGTCCTTCCAAGAAAAAGATTGTAATAAAATGTGCGATAATTGTGCGCACCCCAAACCTAAACAAATTGTTACAACTGAATTGGTCAAAACTTTGGAGTGTTTTGAATCTTTGAAAGCGGAATTTTCGATGAATCATGTGGTGAATTTTATTGTTGGAAATAAGGCGGATTCTGGAATTAAATCTTATGCTCATGAGGGACATTCAATGTTTGGAATTGGCAAAGACAAAGACAAGTTGTTTTGGAAATCATTGGTTCGATTGGCATTGGTAAATGGTTATTTGAATAAAAACATTGAAAAATATGGCCTGTTGAGTATCAATGAAGCGGGTAAGAGTTATTTAAAGAATCCTGTTTCTCATGAAATGGCGGTTGATGTTGAATACGACAATGTAAGTGAAGATGATTTTGAAAGCTTCAAGTTAGAAACGGTTTGCGATGAAGTGCTATTCTCTGATTTAAAAGATTTGAGGAGAAAGGTAGCCAAAGAGAAAGATTTGCCGCCATATGTCATTTTTCAAGATCCAAGTTTGGAGGATATGGCCATTAAATTTCCAATTACTTTAGAAGAGTTAGCGAATATTAATGGTGTTGGAAAAAATAAAGCTCAAAAATTTGGGGCTCCGTTCATAGAATACATTGAAAAATATGTGGCTGAGAACGACATTGAAAGGCCAATGGATATTGTGTTGAAAGGAAATTCTGAAAAGTCGGCAAAGAGGGTCAGTATTATTTTGAACATCGACAAAAAAGTTGATTTACCAGACATTGCAAAGCAGTTGGGAATTGAATTCAATGACCTCATTGGTGAAATGGAGCAAATAGTGAACACTGGAACCAAATTGAACATTAAATACTTTTTAGGACAATTTTTAGATGATGATTTGCAAGATGAAATCATCCAATATTTCAGGTCGATTGAAACAGAAGATGTTGACGCGGCGGTTGAATATTTCGATGGTGAATTTTCATTTGAGGAATTGAAATTGATGCACTTGCAATTCGTATCTGATTTAGCTAATTAACATTTGGTAATAACTTTTTTGATTCAATCCATTTATTTTGGTCTTATTTTTGCTTACTAATTTGTTGGATTTAAGCCGGTATTTATTTTGACACAAAAACGCGCAACATTTGAAGCATTATTCAGGAAATTTCGTCCTGGTTTGGTTGCGTTTGCTACTTCTATTATTGGTAAGAGCAATGATGCTGAAGAAATTGTACATGATGTATTCATTGCTATTTGGAATCAAAGTGATGGACATTTAGAGGAGGGTGGAATCAAAAGTTATTTATTTACTTCGGTTAAAAATAGATGCTTGAACTTTATTAAAAAGGCTAAGTTGGAATTTTCAGATTTGGCGGAAGAAAATACGGTATTTGACTCTGCGGTGAATATTCAAAATAAATTGGAAGCCAAGGAGGCTGAACAGAGAATACACATTCTCATAGATATGTTGCCAACAAAATGTCGGCAGATATTTTTAATGAGTCGAATGTATGAATTAAGTTACAAAGAAATTGCTCAAGTGTTAGACATTACGCCAAAAACGGTTGAAAATCAAATCAGCATTGCGTTGAAATTTTTAAAAGAGCATTATTTAAAGAACGGAGTTGTATAAATCAACATATTCATTGAGAATATTGTTCAAATCGAATTCTTTAGATTTTTGAAGTGCATTTTTGCGAAATTGCGCGAGTATTTTCTCGTCAGATAGAATTGAAAGTGCATTTTGAGCCATTTCTTCCACGTTTCCAACATCCGATAAAAAACCATTCACTCCATTGTCGATTACCTCTGGTAAGCCACCTGCATTTGAGCTAATCACAGGAACTTCACAGGCCATAGCTTCTAACGCTGATAATCCAAAACTTTCTCGTTCTGAAGGGAGTATAAACAAGTCACACACACTGAGAATTTCTTCAATGGCTTCTTGTTTTCCTAGAAATGTAACTTTGTCGCAAACGTCTAATTCTCTGCATACTTTCTCAATATGACTTCTCTCTGGTCCATCGCCAATGAGAAGTAGTTTAGCGGAGATAGATTTTTGAACCATTTCAAAAACCCTGATTACATCATCAACCCTTTTTACTTTTCTAAAGTTAGAAGTATGAACCAATATTTTCTCGTTGTTCGGGGCGATGGCTTTTTTGAAATGTTCTCGAGGTTTTTTATTGAAGCGAGTAAAGTCTATAAAGTTGGGTATTACATGAATATTTCTTCGAATTTGAAAATGTTCTAGTGTATCGGCTTTTAAACTATGAGAAACTGCTGTTACCGCATCGGAGTTGTTGATACTCCAACTCACTACGGGTTCATATGAAGCTTCACGGCCAACAAGTGTAATATCTGTGCCGTGAAGTGTGGTTACAACGGGAATATTGATATCTTCTTCTTTCAAAATCTGCTTAGCAAGAAGTGCTGCCGAAGCATGAGGAATGGCATAATGAACATGCAGAACTTCTAAATGAGCGGATTTTACGATATCTACGATTTTTCCTGCGAGTGCTGTTTCGTATGGAGCATGTTCAAAAAGTGGATATTGAGGGATGATGACTTCGTGAAAAAAAATATTCTCCATGAAAAAATCCAATCTTGCGGGTTGATTGTAGCTAATAAAGTGGACTTCATGTCCTATTTTTGAAAGCGCTTTTCCTAATTCTGTAGCTAGAACACCACTACCACCAAAAGTGGGATAAAGCACAATACCAATTCTCATATAATAATACTAACAAAGTTCCACAAAAAATGGCTTAATTGCTAATAAAATTATGAAAGAAAATGAAGAGGAGATATTCAGTGATGCCTATTTTATGCGTCGTGCATTAGATTTAGCAAATCAAGCTTTCGAAGAAGACGAGGTACCTATTGGAGCCATAGTGGTTCATGATAGGAAGATCATAGGAAAAGGATACAACCAAACAGAGAAATTGATGGATGTAACTGCACATGCTGAAATGTTGGCAATTACGAGTGCAGCACAATATATGAACAGTAAATTCTTAGATGAATGCACATTGTACGTAACTGTTGAGCCATGTGTGATGTGTGGAGGAGCTTTAAAGTGGGCAAGATTTGGAAAAGTTGTATATGGTACCGTTGAACCAAAGTTTGGTTATTCAATGGTTTCAGATCAAATATTGTATCACAAAACAGAAGTTGTTCGAGGTATTTTGGCAGATGAATGTGCATCAATAATGAAATTATTTTTTGCAGAAAAGCGAAAATAGGCACCATTATTTTCTGCAATTTTGCGCATCATCGTTCGTAAGCACCAAGATCAGGCACTATTTTCCTGGTTTTACCCAAAATGTCCATGGTTACGGTTGGACTACTTACTTTTGCTTTTCCAATAGCATCAGATAGTGTATCCAATGCGTAATTTCCTTGCGAAATATTGACAAATTTTGGTTTTTTATTGATAAAATTCAGAGTGGGATCAAAAAATTTATCAGCATTTCTGTATTTAAGGATATTGCTTTCGGCAATGGTTTCGAATGCGGTATTATTGACTTTGTCAATGTAAATCTCATCGAAATTAGGACCATCAACGATTGAATTATTCAGCGTTACAGATAAAGGTTTGCTGTTTATTAATACGCCGTTCTCATTTCTTTGAGTATTGGTAATGGCGAAATGTCCTTGTTGTCTACTTCCAAAGCCTGAATATTCGGCAAAGGTGCAATGATTGAAGAGATATTGTCCCCCCAAAAAAGCGAGGAATGAGTAGGTTCCAGCATCAGCAAAAAGGCAATTCGTAGCTTTGATGTTTGAAGTTACGCCAACCAAGCAAGCTTGGCCGCAATATTGAATCTTACATTGTTCGAGCTCCAGCGACGGATTATTTCCTTTAGATAATGAGTCGATTCTGATTCCAATGATGGCGTTGGTAACATCGGCAAACTTCAACTTTCCGGTGCCTTGGGGCAAAAAATAAATCCCACCCCACTGATTGGGCTTCATGGTAGAGGCAAATACGGGTTTATCGCCCTTGAAGGAGACTCTATTTGATTCATTTCCATTGACATTAAAATTTCCCAACACTAGAATACCCGTGTAACGAATGGGTTGAGGTGCAGAAGTAAAAACTTGAACACCGGCATTGATTGTAAAATTACTATTTTCTGGCACCAGAATATTGCCGATGATTACATAGGGCTTTTTTGTGTCGTTCCAAATGGTATTATTCGGAATTACTGAGTCTCTATAATAATGAGCATCCCATCCATATGCGGCGAAAATGGTTTTTGAAGATTTATTTCCTACGGTAGCCATGAGGCTATCTAGTACAATTGCCGGATTGTTGATGTTATTTGCTTGTAGGGCACATTGCAAAAACACAAACACACTGTCGTTAGGGCCAATTTCTAATTGATTGATTTCAGGTCCAGCAACACCATCAATATTGATTTTATAGGGTGAATTTTTACCTCCGCCAAGTTTAAAACTGGCTTTTACCCAAGCGTTTTCTGTATTTTTAACACTAAAGATTTTGGTGACAGAAATAGGGTAGGTTGTGCCCGATTGTCGCGTAAAGATGGTATCGAAAAAGATGGTGTCTTTCGACATTTTTAAAGTTGTAGAACCGCTAAAAATTGCCTCATCAATACATCCATTGAGTGCGAAAATGGCAACCAATGATAAAATGATATTTTTGAGGGACAGTTTCATAATTGTTTGGGCAAATATCGTTATTTATACATGTCTTCGTTATGTAGAATGCTTAAATAACTGTAATATCTTTCAGCAGGGATAATTTCTTTTTCTACTGCACTTAAAATAGCACATTCGGGCTCATGCTCATGTTTGCAGTTATTGAATTTACATTGACTCATTGCGAGTCTAAATTCTGGAAAATAATGAGCAATTTCTTCTTCAGGGATGTCAACCACTCCAAAATCGCGAATTCCTGGAGTATCAATAATTTGGGTATTGTTATTGAGAACAAACATTTCAGCGAATGTGGTGGTGTGTTTTCCTTTTTCATGTGTTTTTGAAATGTTGCCCACTTTTGCTTTTACTTCCGGAAATAAGGAATTTAAAATTGTAGATTTGCCTACACCTGAATGTCCAGCCAAAAGAATCCTTTTACCAGAAATAAACGACAGAAGTGGTGTTAAGCCTTCATTATTTTTGGCAGAACCAGTTAAAATAATCACATCTGCATTTTTATAGATTCTATAGAGTTCATCAGTGAAAGTTTGTATTTCTTTGCCCAATAAATCGGTTTTATTGATAAATAAGACCGCTGGAACATGGAAGGCTTGACAACAAAGTAAAAATCTATCAATAAAGCCTAAAGATGTTCTTGGTGCAACAAGACTGGCAACAAGGACAGCTGCATCGAGATTTGTGGCTAGAATTTGTCGTTTAGAGCTCAGTTTATTTGCCTTTCGAATGATCCAATTATTCCGATTGAAAACCTCTGTAATGGAGGCAGTATCTTCGTAATTTTCGTCAAGTTCTATGTTCACTAAATCGCCTACTGCAACTGGGTTGCTGGTGTCTAGATCTTGCAACCTCATTTTACCTCTTGTGCGCGCTCTTATTATCTTTCCATCATTGGTTTGGACAATATACCAGCTGCCGGTTGATTTAATGACTGTGGCTTGAATCATTCATTAAAATATGTTTTCGCAAATGGCTTTGGTTTGGGCACTTTTACCCATGGTGTAAAAATGCAAAACAGGAACATCTTGTTTCATGAGCTCTTTACACTGTTGGATTGCCCATTGTGTGCCTAAATTGGCAACGTCTTGATCTGTTTTACATTTTTCAACTTCATTTGTGAGAGACTCGGGAAGATCGATATTGAAAATTTTAGGAAGTACCAAAAGTTGTTTTTTTGTTGACAGAGGTTTTATTCCAGGAATGATTGGAACATTAATGCCGTTTTCGCGACAACGATTTACAAAGTCGAAGTAATGCTGATTATCGAAAAACATTTGAGTCACTAAAAACTCTGCACCTGCTTCAACTTTGCGTTTGAGATACTTCATATCAGTTTGTAAGTTTGGAGCATCGGCATGTTTTTCTGGATAACAGGCAGCGCCGATACAAAAATCTGATTCGTGAGCAACAGTGAGTTCTTCATCGAGGTAAATGCCGGAATTCATATTTTTTATTTGATGAATGAGGTCCAATGCATTCTTATTTCCATTGATTTCAGGTTCGAAATAAAGATCACCTTTTCGTGCATCTCCTCTCAATGCGAGAACATTGTCAATTCCGAGAAAGCTCAGTTCAATTAATGCAGTTTCTGTATCGTCTTTAGAGAAACCACCACATATCAAATGGGGCACGGCATCAATTTTATAGTGGTTTTGGATGGCCGCACAAATTGCAACTGTTCCAGGACGTTTTCTAGTTGAGATTCTATCGAATGAACCATCTGCTCTTTTTTTCAAAACATAATCCTCCCGATGATACGTTACATCGATGAATGATGGATTGAATTCAAGGAGTGGATCTATTGAATGATAAATACTTTGAATTCCAATTCCCTTGAGAGGAGGTAAAATTTCAAAGGAGAAAAGAGTCGATTTGCGATTTTGTATATGATCAATAATTTTCATCAGAATTGCACGTCTTTAGTCAAGGTTTCATTACCTCTAAGAATGGTTACAGTTGTTTTTTCTCCAGCTGAAAATTTGCCTAATGCCGACATATAATCTTCGACTCCAGAAATGCTATGATTTCCAAGTTTTGTAATGATATCATTTTTTTGAAGTCCCGCTTTAAATGCGGGTTTATTTTCTGTTACTCCATCGATGCGCATGCCGCTTCCCGAGAAAGAGTAATCTGGCATAACGCCCATGGTTATTTTAAATTTGGTTCTTCCTGGGGCAGGATCTTTAGTTTTGCTGAAAGGAATTTTTTTCGCCTTACTACTCAAAGAAATCATTTGTTTGATCACTTCAATGCTGTTATACATGCCTTGATAATTGATTTTGTGTTCGTCATCGTCTGGAGTATGGTAGTCTCTGTGTTGTCCACTAAAGAAATGAAGCACAGGAATATTTTCTAGATAAAAACTGGCATGGTCTGATGGTCCCATTCCACTTTCGGTTGTTGTAATTTTGAGTTTATTGGTGTCAACATTTACTTTGGCAAGAGATTTGTTCCATTCTGGGGACGTGCCAATTCCATTAATTGTGAGGGTCTGTTTGCTCGAGTCAATTCTGCCAAGCATATCAATATTGATCACGAAGTTGATGTTTTTTAAATCGATTTCAGGGTTTTGAATGAAAAATTTTGAACCTAAGAGTCCAAGTTCTTCTCCGCTGAAAGCGAGAAAAAGGTAGTTGTTTTTTCTATATTTCCATCCTTTTAGCTTTCGTGATAATTCCAGTAGAGTGGCAACTCCAGAAGCGTTATCATCAGCGCCATTGTGGATTGCTGTCATTCCTTTTACGCGACTATTATCGTATTCATTGTTGCCAATATGATCATGGTGTGCGCAGATAACCACGGTTTTTTTTCTAAACCAATTCTTCTTGAAACCTATCACATTGTGTCCAACCGCTTGAGGCGCAAAAAGGTAACTTTTTAACATAACTTTTAAACCTGCTGGGAATGACGGTTTTGCACCAAAAAAGAAAACAGGCATCTTAGAAGGGGTGATGGTTCGCGATAATTGTCCACTTGGATTTTCATCAGTTGAATTCGCTTTCAAGAATATGATTCCAACGGCACCATGAATTTCGGCTTCTTTTACCTTAGTTGTAATATCGGCATATTCAGCAAGTGGCGAATGCGGATTTTCATTTTGAGTAAAATACCCTAAACGCATGATCACTATTTTACCCTTTACATCGAGTCCATTGTAATCGTCTTTGTTTTCTTTTGGACAAACGATTCCGTAACCAATGTCGATGGTTTCGGCAGATACTGAGTCATTATTTGCTGATGGCGATAATGGGTAAAATTCTTCAAAGAGTGTGAAATCCTTTACCATGCCACCGTTATCTTGAGGGATGATGGCCAATCGGCATTTTGGAGAGGCAATGCGCATTTGGATGATGCTGAATTCTTGAAATCCATCCTTTCCTAAAAGTTTCAATTTATTGTTTTTGAATTCTTTTCTGATATATTCGGCGCTTGCAAGCTCTCCAGGAGATCCCGTTTGCCTACCTGCTAATGCATCTGAAGCTAAAAAGCTAATATCTGCCTTCAAGCGAGCTTTTGCAGCTTCTACTTCATTGTTTTGTGCGGTTATTGTCCCTACTAAAAATAAAGACATTAAAAAAGCATTGGAACGGATATTAAAAAATTTCATAGATTGTTTTAAATAGAATGATCGACGATAATGTTGCAAATATAATTCTTAGCCACAAAACGGACACTTTTTGCGCGGTTTTCTGTCCAAAAGATGAAAAAAAGATGACGCCAAACGCCATGGGTAAGAAATAAGGCCAAACAATGTAACCCAATTGCGGAAAATAGAAGCCGTATTGAAACAATTGAGGTGCATTTTTTGCGGTAATGTATTGAATGATAGGAACAATAGAAATGATTGGTACAATGCTCAAACTGAGAGCCGTGGCTTCGTGGATGGGTTTTTTTAAAAACCAACGAAACAAAGGAACCATTACTATTCCGCCGCCAAGTCCGCTTAAAGCTACAACAACCCCGGAAAATAGTCCAACCAATATTTGAACGACAAAGGGGTTAAATGATAGTTTGGAATGGTTTTGTGAATCAGATTTTTTACCAAAAATCATATTGGAGATAGAGATAAGTAAAAAAAACAGGAACACAACTTGAAATTTTTCTTTTTGGTACCAAGAGCCTTGGTTGATGATTGCGCTCATTGTAGTTGCGGCAATGGCACCGGGAATGCCCACGAGCAATGAATTTTGAAAACGATAAACTCCAAGTTTTATTTGTCTGTAGATTCCCGAAATTCCGGAGAGAAAGACAAGTCCAAATGAATTAGCGAGTGTGAATTTAACAATTGCATCACTTGGTAAATTAGATTGTTGACTGAGCAGTAAGCCCAGTAATGGGATGTAAATCAACCCCCCTCCAACTCCCAATAAGCCAGCTAAAAAACCACCCAAACATCCACCAACAATAAGGACAAATAAATTGGTAATCATTGTTTGAGTATGGCTTTAATTCTTTCTGGAGCAAGGATAATATCGATACATTTTTTAATTTCGGAATCTATTTTGAGCGATTGGTTGTAGAATTCTTGTTTGTTCAGGTTGCGCTTAAAAACGGCCATTTTTAGCTGCGCGAGGAGTGGCTCTCTTGAATTTTTAATGCCATTGCTTAATACAGTTAAGATTTTCTTTTCATCGAGGCTAAAAAGTCCCATTTGTTCAACCCATGTAGTATCGATACCTTGTTTTTTAAGGTGAGATTGCCAATTTTTTTGCATCACTGTAGGAGCCGTTTTCATTAAAAATTGTTCGAAGTTTGGTAGAATCGTTTGGTCTAAATTTTGAAGATTGATATTTTGATTGTTTTGAGAAAATTGGTTGGCCCAATCAAATATAAAATATTCTTTGTCAATCCATTGAACAAAGTTTGCGCCGTCGAAAAGTGGGAAATAAACATCCGGATCAATACCTCCGGCGTCGTAAACGGTTCTTCCGTTACTCGTTTTAAAGGTTAATTTATCTTGGTTAGATTTAACTGTTGCTTTTCCATTTTCATCTTTTTCGTTGTACTGCAATTTTTGAATACAGCGACCGCTTGGAGTGTAATACCTGGCGGTAGTGATTTTCATTTGCGTCCGATAAGGTAAATTAGAGTAATTTTGAACCAAGCCTTTTCCAAAGCTATTTTGTCCAACAATCACTGCTCTGTCCATATCTTGAAGGCTTCCACTCACAACTTCAGAGGCAGAGGCAGAATTTTTATTTACCAAAATCACGAGTGGTAAATCTGGAGCTATCGCAGGGCCAGAAGTAATCCATTTTTTTGGTCCATCTTCATTTTTTCCTTTCAGAGAAACCACTAATTTGTTGTTGCCAACAAATAAACGTACAATGTCAACAGCTTCATTCAGAAGTCCCCCGCCATTATTCCTGAGGTCAAGCACCAATCCTTTAAGTTCACTCGTTGATTGAAGTTTTTTCAGTTCGGATTCAATTTCATCGGAACATTTTTGTCCAAATTCATCAAGTTTAATGTATCCAATGTTTGACGAAATAAATCCAGCGTATGGAACATTTTTCGTGGTAACATTTACACGGGTTATTTTTTTGGTTAAGGATTGATTTCCTCTTAAGACAGTAATTTCGAAACTGGTATTGGGTGCGCCTCTAAAGTATTGGAAAATTTCTTCTTGAGATTTGTTTTTGAGAGAAATTGACTCGTTCTCTTTTTGAATGGATGTAACCATATCTCCAATTTTGATACCCGCTTTATCGAAAGCAAATCCTTCGAAAACTTCAGAAATAATGGGATAATCATTTTTTTTGTAAATGACCTGACAACCAACACCACCATATTCACCTTGTCTTTCAATAAGGGCTTCTTCGGCTTGATACTCGCTAAAAAATACGGTGTATGGATCAAGGCTGGAGAGCATCGAAGAAATTGCGGTTTTGATAAGCTTTCCTGGTGGTACTTCATCTACATACTTGTCGCCTACTTCTTTGTAAACTGCGGCAAAAATTTCAAGATTTTTAGAAAATTCAAATAGGTCGTTCGCCATTCTCGCACCGGAATTCAATACAAAAGCGAGAATACAAAGCAGGAGCCATTTAGGAATTTTAATTGTCATTTTTTCAAAGATACAATAAGGATGTTGAATAAAAACGTTAGAAAGTTGAAAATGGTTTAATGATGGATATAAAATTGAAAAGCTTAATTTTGTAGTATGGAATTGAAACATACATTTTCATTGCAAGAAAAGTTTGCCAGTTGGGTCATGGAATTGGTTGTTAAAGCTGGTGTTTCGAAAGAATCGGCACTAGTAGTAAAGCTATTGATCCTTTTAACAACATTGATTTTAGTGGTAATTTTATTGGATTGGATATCGCGGAAAGCCATACTAGCATTAGTGAAGCAGTATGCGAGCAAACGCAATAACAAGTTTATGGATGTTTTGGTTGAGAAAAAGATTTTCAAGCATTTAGGACATGTAATTCCTGCAATTTTTGCCCGTTATACGATGCCAATAGTACTTTTTGAATTCAAAAAATTTCTGCCCTTTGCGCAAGGTGTTTTTGAGGTAATGATGGTTGTGGTTATCGTTATGTTCATACAAGCTGTTTTGAAGGTTTTGAAGGTGATATTGATGGAGATAGAAAGCTTAAAAGACAAGCCAGTGGCCTCATTTACTCAATTGTTTAGCATTTTGGTCAATGTTTTAGCTTTGCTTGTAATCATCTCAATAGTTACGGGAAAGCCACTTTGGGCCTTGTTTACCGCAGTTGGAGCTATGTCGGCGGTTTTAGCTTTGGCTTTTAAAAATATTTTGATGGGATTTGCTGCATCCATTCAAATCTCAACTAATGATTTATTGAGAAATGGCGATTGGGTAGAATTTTCTAAATATGGTGCAGATGGAATTGTGACTGATATTAATTTGGCTACAGTGAAAATTAAGAATTGGGACAATACTGATACGACCATTCCAACAACTGCGTTTACTACTGAATCTTTTAAAAATTGGCGTGGTATGGAGGAATCTGGCGGAAGAAGGATCAAACGTGCTGTATTTATAAAAATATCGAGTATTCGATTTTGTACAGACAAGATGTTAGAAAAGTACAAAAAGATACAATTAATTAAGGGATATATAGATGAAAAGCAACCTGAGATTGATGCATATAATAAGAGTATGGGCTTTGATAAATCAATGAAAGGTAACGGAAGGCATTTAACTAATTTGGGACTGTTTAGGGTTTATTTAAAATACTACATTGAGTCACTAAATTCTGTAAATCAGGAAATGGAGCATGTTGTGAGGCATTTAGCACCAACAGATAAGGGATTGCCAATTGAAATTTACTGTTTTGCAAAAGACAAAAAATGGGGAAAGTTTGAGGATGCCCAAGCAGATATTTTTGATCATGTTTTTTCGTCGGTAAGTGATTTTGATTTGGAAATGTTCGAGAGTCCGAGCAGCGATTTCCATGGAGAAGTTGAATCGGATCCTTTAGTATAAACGTAGCAAGTGTAAAAAACGACCAAGAAATTGGTCGTTTTTTTTGTTCATGTTAAATTAAGATAAGTTTTAACTAAATTTGAAATTATCTCAAATATGCGTAAAATACAGTTTAAATTTTTCTTAATAATCGCGATACTGCTTTCAAACTCCCATTTATTGGCCCAATTATCTGGTAGTTATACAATTGGAGGTACAACGTCTTCCACTAATTTTACTACCTGGAGTGATTTTGCATCAGCGGTGAGCGGAAATGGGGTATCGGGGAATGTTCATGTTACGGTAATGTCAGATATGACAATTACTTCGGCCATTCAATTTTCGCAAAATGCATCAAACGCAACCAGTTCAACTCGAAAAATTACCATCAATGGAAACGGTAAAACATTGACAGGTAATTTGTCTTATGAGGTAGTATGGTTTAATGGAATGGACTATTTGGAATTGAAGAATTTGAAAATTGTAAATTCGAGCAGTTCAACATTGGTGCAAGGTATACGTTTTTCATCGGGAGCAAATTACAACGTAATTGATTCATGCACTGTTGAGTTTTCAGGAATGTCGACAACCACCGTTCCAGAGGGTGCATATTTGTCGTTTGCTTCGAATAATACGTCATTGAGAACCACAACTTCGTCGCACAATGGGGTTGGAAATGCGATAAAAAATTGTGTTTTCAAGACTACTCTAGCAAATTCACCGGGTCCTGCTTATGGAATCCTTGATCAACAAGGAACTTCCGTTTATGCTGGAACTGCTACAGGAAATTCATTCATCAAGAATAAAATTTTAAATGTTTACACAGTTGGAATATTTGTAAAGTATGTGAATGGAGAAACTGTTGAAGGCAACGAAATTTGTAGAGCAAATGCGAGTTCCAATTCTCTTTTAGATACATCAATTATTGGAATTCTCATGCAAGAAGCTTATTGTGCCAATAATGGCAACGTGATTGGTCAAAATATCATCCATGATTTTCCTTATTCAGGGTATACTTCTTCATCATCAAATGGATTGTCGAATTTCTTGGCTATATACATGTACAATGTATACGGTTCATCGAGCTATAGCAACACCATTGAAAAAAATCAAATTTATAATATTTCTTTCACGGGTTCTTTCAATGGAATAGCAGAAGAAAATTCAGTAGCCGTTGTTATTTCGCAGAATAAAATATTTAAAGTTGCTGGGAACACGGGAACTTCAACTGGAATTTTTTGTAATTCAGGTGCCGATGTGAATATTGAGGGAAATTCTATTCGAAAATGTGACTTTGGAAGTGGAAACAGTGGAAATGGAATCATGATTTACACCTATGATGTTCAAACGAAGTATTTTAACGAAAATTTAATAACCGATAATCATTTAGATTCTAATATTACCGCGAATGAATTGTATGGTATTGTGGCTTTTTATAATTCCGATTGGGTTGTGAATCGTAACAAAATTACTTCCAATAAAGCATTGAGTTCGTCTTCAAACTTTTGGGGAACTTATTTTTACTTCGTGGGAAATTTAAATTTTCACTCCAACCTTATCGCTTTTAACGATGCTAAATTGGAAAATTATGCATATTACGGGATTAATTATAACTCTGGGTATGCGAATAATATGTTTCAAAATACCATTTACGTAAGAGAGAACAATTCTGGTCAATCTTCATATGGGTTTTTTATGGATGATGATTCATACATTTCTTTCGTTGGCAACATCGTTGATATGAAAGGTTCAGGATCGGCTTATCCAGCATATATAGGAACATACACAGCTCTCAATACTGTTGATCAAAATACTTTTTATATACAAGGATTTAATGTTGAAGCTTGGAATTTAGGTACAACATCATTTAGCAATTTTTCTGGATGGAAGTCTAGTGCCGATGTTGGTCCAAACGAGAAATTTGGGAATCCTGTATTTGCCGATGTGCTAAAGTATAACTTTAAATCCAACTGTTTTGAAAATCAAAACAATGTTGATTATAAATCGGCAAATATTTATGATGTTGATAAAAACAGCAGAAATTTGGTTAAAAACGATAGGGGGGCATTTGAGACATTTATGGATTTGCAATTAGTGAAGTCAGATCTCAATTTATCAAATCAAATTTGTTCAGGAAATGAACGCACCCTGAAAGCATTTGTGAAGAATAATTTCATAGATACAGCCTATGGGTTTGCAATTTGTTTTGAAATCAACGGACAATTGATCAAAGAAACAGTTACTCAGAAAATTTTGCCGGGCGATACTGGTATTTTTACATTTAAGAATCCATTGATTTTTAAAAACTCGGGTCAAAATAAAATTCAAATATTCTTGAATATTCCTGATGATCAGAAAAAAAATGATACATTAAGTTATGTGGCTTCGGTTTTGCCAGCTCCTGGCGGCGCAGGTTTTACGTTTAGCACCAAGAAAACGTCCCCCAATAATGCAATATATCAAAAGAATTTACCAAACGATGTTACCATTTTGGGTGTGCCAGTGATGTATGATTTAAAATCGCCGCGCCAATATACGAACGCCCAGTACGGCTCTGGCAGTTCTAGTAAGTGGAACGCAAGTATTTCTGCAAAAACTGCTGGTGGTAAAGTGGTGAGTGGTGCAAGCTTTATTGCGCCTTCTGGTTCTACTGATTTAGAATTTAAATATCAAACAAATGATTCAACATTGGAGGATAGTACAATAGTAATTCGACTCAAGATTACGGATGTTGCTTCGGGCTGTGATACGGTGTACACCCGTCAAGTGTATATTTTTCCTTCTCCTAAGTTGAAAGTGACTGTGCCAGCAAATAATTGTGTTGGTGATACTTTGTTTGTTAAAAATAGCTCCACTTATAAAGTTGGTTATTTAGAAAATTTTTGGACATTTGGTACCACAAATTCAGGTGACACTTCAAATGCGGTTGAACCTACATTTATATATTCATTTGGGGGGACATTTACTGTGAAATTGATTGCCACGACAAAGCCATACGGATTTGTGTTTGATAAATCATCTTCGGTGGTAGTTGCTGTAAAACCAAATGCACAGTTTACCAAAGAAAATGCGTGTATTGGCAATGATCTGAAATTCGTAAACAATACATCCCCAACATCTAGCACCATGACATGGGATTTTGGAGATGGAAACGGAAGTCAGGTAAACAACAATACAACAATTTTAAAGCAATATTCGAAACCAGGTGTTTACAGCGTTAAATTGTTGGCGGTGAATAGTGGATGTAGTTCGAGTTTAACCCAAAAAGTCACAATATTTGATAAACCAATACCTGATTTTGCAAAAATTTCTGGCAATTGCGATAATGAGAAAGTGACATTCCAAAATAAAACTAGTTTAACTGCAGGGAATTTCGGTAGTAAGTGGGATTTTGATGATAATGGTAAAACTAGTTTGGATAGGAATCCAACTTATATTTTCAGCAGTACAGGTACCAAAAAAATTAAATTGATTGTGCTTTCGGAATTTGGATGTAAAGATTCAATCACCAAAAACATTGGAATTAAAGAGTCTCCCAAAGTTGATTTTAGTTATGACAGATTCTGTATCAACAGCGCTACAACATTTACAAATAAAACACCAGAAGTTTCAGGTTTAAATGCAACAATTAAATGGAATTTAGACGATGGTGACTCTACAACTGCCGCTACATTTACACATTCTTGGAAATCATTAGGAAAGAAAAATGTGGTATTGACGGTGCTTTTCGATAATGGTTGTTACAGTTATGTGTCGAGGGAGTTTGAGGTTCTGGATGAACCAATTGTAAAATTCAGTTTTGATCCTAAATGTTCTGGAGATACTGTTAAATTCGACAATCAATCTACAGGTTCTTCAGCACTCAGTTATCATTGGAATTTTGGAGACAATGATACGTCAACAATTGAAAAACCTTTTCATCGTTATACGGTAGGAAACAGTAAAACATTCAACGTTGAGTTAACTGTAAATATGGCGGGTGCATGTAGTGGAAAGTTGGTAAAAGCGATTGATATTTACGAACTTCCAAGAACTTGTGATTTTGTATATACCCCAGATTACGGTTTTGCATATTTCGGAGCAAAGTTTGAGCCTATTGATGCGAATCTGAACGTAGGAGGTCAAAATAATGTTGATTACAATTGGACTGTTAAAGGTTTGGGAAATCAAAATTCTAAAGACGTGAATGCTGCTGTACAGTACAATTTAGGCGGTGATGGTGTTTACAATGTTACAATGTTGGCCAGAACCAGAGATTATGGATGTTCTTGCTCTATCAATAAGCAAATTACCATGGATCGATTGTCGATTCAATATGCCCTGAAGCAGAATATACAGTATTTTCCGAATCCTACTCAAGATGTTGTGTATGTTCAATCATCAGGAGGTCAATTGTTGAATAAGGTAAATTTATTGAATTCAAAAGGACAATTAATCAACTGTGATATTTTAAAAATATCTGATCAAATGTATCAAATTGATTTAAGAGATATGTCGCGTGGAACTTATTTTATAGAGAGTTTTCATGAGGGACATCGGGTTGTGAATCAAATTGTTGTCAATTAATTTAGTGAAAAATACAGCTTTGTTTTCTATATCATTTTTTGAGTTTTTCATTGAGCTCACATTGAATAACCATAAAACATGGTTTGATGTAAATCGCAAGCGATATGAAAAAGAGGTAAAGAGTGTATTTGAGAATTTTGTATCAGCGTTGATAGAGCGATTTGAATTGGAGAGTGAAGACTTTAAGGGTTTGGTTGCAAAGGAGTGTATTTTCAGGATCAACCGAGACGTAAGATTTTCAAAAGATAAAAATCCTTATAAATTGTTTTGTTCAGCATCGATTCATAAGGGTGGTAAGAAAAGCATGATTCCTGGAGGGCTCTACATTGAAATAGGGCCAGAGAAATGCGCAATTTACTCTGGGGTTTATATGCCTGAAAAGGATGATTTGTTGAGTATTAGAGAGAATATTGCGAACAATTTAGATGCATTTAAAGTTGTGCTTGAAGATGAGCAATTTATCACAATTTTTGGCACTGTTCGGGGAGAGAAAAATAAGAAAATTGATGCTCGTTTCAAGGAGGTTTCGATGATTGAACCCTTGATTTTTAACAAGCAGTTTTATGTGGTTCATGAATTTGATGCAGAGAAAACAATGGACCCTGATTTTTTGGAATATGTGATCATGGTTTGGAAAATTGCGCTTCCATTAAATAGAATTCTCAACGGCAAATAGAGATTTTTTACTTTTTCATGACTGAAAATGAACGATTGTTAATGGTTGTTTTTTTTCATATTTAATGATATAAAATTTTAGTGGTCTCTGTTGAAATCTCTCAGCCCGGGATGATGGAATTTTATCAATAGTTTATGTTGTTTTAACTTTTAATCAAAAAAAAATGTGATTTGTGGGTTAAGATGATAAAAAAGTGTGAGAGCGTAACAATGATAATTTATTTTCATGGTGGCTTGACGATGTAAAAAATATGAAGTTTTACTAAAAAAAGTATTCGTATTATAATCAAACAGGGTAGATTTTATTTGTGCTTTAGAACTTTTTAGTTCTGCTTCTATTGGAATAAAAAGCACACATATGAAAATAATAAAACTACTAAAATTACTGAAATTGCCAACGCTAATAGGCTGTATGGCAACATGGGTGAATGTAGCTGAAGCCCAAATTTGTTCAGCCACCAACAGCACAGGTTGTTCGTTAGATTATTTTACCGGCGTATCCTTTAAGAACAGCGCAGGAACAACTTTTGCCGTTTCTGGATTGAACTGTAACAACACCGGTGCATCGAATAAATTGATGACATCTGGTGCGGTGATGGATGTTACGCCAGGTGAACAAATTACCATGACCATCGATAATGGCCCTTCATACGCAGAGTATGCTGGTGTTTGGATTGACATGGATGGCGACAATTCATTTTCAGCGGCAGAATGTATTGCAAAAACAAATACCGGTTTTGGGCAAATCGCTGCCAACTCGTCAAAAACTGCAGTTTTAACCATACCTTGCTCTGGAGCAAAGGCGGGAAAGGCAATTTTGAGGGTTCGTTGTATGTATTTAACGTTCACACCAAGTCAGGGTTGTGGAACTGTTTCCAATGAAGGAAACATTTTAGACTTTGAAGTGAACATTAAGTCAGTTAGTCCTCCGGTGGCAGATTTTACGGTTCCAACAGGTCCAAATTACATTAAAACACCGATTAACTTCAATTCTACATCACCCAACAGTTCTTATACTCAAACTTGGTCATTCCAAGGAGGGAATACCATTGTTGGAACAGGTGCAAAAGGAAAAGGAAGTTGGAATTCAACAGGATATTACAATGTTCAATTGAAGCAAGAATTTTGCGGTTATAAAGATTCAATCACAAAGATTGTAAAAATAGACAATCCAACAGCAGCGCCAACTGCAGATTTTATAGCTGCATCGAATCAAGTAGAGGTTTGGTACAGTACCCCAATGTCTGATTTGTCTACCAACGGACCAACAAGTTGGATATGGGAGGCGATATCACCAGACGGTTTAACAAAGAATTTATATTACACACAAAATCCAACGGTTCAATTCACTCAAGAGGGATGGTGGGATGTATGTTTGACATCAACGAATGGCATAGGTCCAAGTAATAAGGTATGTAAAAGTAAATATGTAGAATGTATTCCTCCAGGGGAATTTTTCATGGGTCCAAGCAAAATTGCGACGAACCAAGGGGGTATCATTTATGATAATGGAGGTAAGGATGTAAACTATGGTAACAACAGAAAGGTAACGATCGATTATTTCAAGATCTACCCATGTGGAGCGAAAGAAATTCGTTTTAACTTCAGACAATTGAAATTGGCATTAGGAGATGGTGGAGATAGGATTAAAATCTATGATGGACAAGATGAAAGCGGTAAAGAGTTAACGCCAGCGGGAGGTATCACAGGAGTGAACCAAGCATATTTCAGATCTCAAGTATTTAAAGCATTTAGCGGAGCAATGTACATGACATTTGAGTCAAACAGCACAGCAAATGATAGTGGATTTATAGGTGTATGGGATTCGGAATTATTGCCAGTAACAAATCCGAAATCAAACTTTACAACAGACTATACAACGGTGGGAGTGGGTACTTTGGTTACATACAACAGTGCGGTAACTCAAGCCCAAGGAAATGTAACATACAATTGGATGGTAGATGGAAGTGACAACCAAGGCAATATGTCAACATTTACAAATGTGTTCAATACAGATGGAACTTACCAAGTATGTTTGATAGCGAGCGTATGTAATGGAGTGGATACATTCTGTAGGAATATTACTGCCCAAACTCCAAGCAGTCCAGTATTTGTAGATTTTGTGGCAAGTAACCAACGTCCCAAAACAGGAGAAACAGTGTCGTTTGACACAAAAACCGATTTCGGATCAACATTCGATTGGAGTATTTTCCCATCTACTTATAGTTATGTAGGAGGAACGAATGCAAATTCAAGAAATCCAAAAATCGTATTTACACAAGGAGGTTCTTATACATTTACATTGAGAGCTTGGAATGCAGCAGGAACGAGAGCCCTAACAGAGTCAAAAGTCATAAAAACAAAATATGTAATTGCCGTTAAATATTGTACTCCAACAACAGATATGTTGTCGAGTGACGTGGCAATTTCAAAAGTTGAATTGTACCAAGATTCAGTAAATATCCTTGAAAACACTTCAAGTGTAGGTGTTGATGCATATACCGATTATTCAAATGATTTGAACAACAATTTGTCGTTTGGATCATATTATAACATTGTATTAACAAGAAGAACAAATTCAAACCAAGCGAATTTCAAAGCGTGGATAGATTATAATATTGATGGTAACTTCACCGACAATGAGTTGGTGTTAAATTCAGGAGCAATCAGTGGTACAAAAGCAAATGCAACATTTAAAGTGCCTGATTTAGCAGATTGTTTTGAAGGAATCACAAAGATGCGTGTTGCCATTTCATATGGTTCATTTAGCAATACTGCATGTGGTGTAAACATAGTTGGAGAATTTGAAGATTATGGAATTACCTTGAAAAATGATGGTCGTCCTCCAGTGATTACATTAATCGGCGACAGTGTATTGAGAGTTGAGAAAGCGGGTTCATCAAATACATGTTGGCAAGAGGTTGCGAGTAAAACGTACAAAGCAATCGATCCAACAGAAGGAGATTTGACAAGCAAGGTAAAAGTGGAAACTGATTTAGATTGCACAATCCCAGGAACATATTATGTAACGTTTAATTTAACGGATGCTGCTGGAAATAAAGCCAAAGAAGTAGTAAGAAAAGTATTGGTGGTATTGGATAAAACAGCTCCAGTGTTGACGTTATTGGGTAAAGATACTTTTGTAATAGAACAATGCGATGAAACTGTGATTCCATCAGCGGTTGCAAGTGATTTAACAGATGGCAACTTAACCACAAATATTATTGTTACAGGCAATGTAGATAAATCAACAGTTGGTGATTATCCAGTAAGCTACAGTGTGTCTGATGCTCAGGGCAATACAGCAACAAAAGTAAGATTGGTTAAGGTTGTAGATACAAAAAAACCAGGTATTTATAGTTATGGAAAGCGCATTATCAATCAAAAAATTGTACCAATCCAAATAGGTTCATTGTTTGTAGATGATGTAAGTGCATATGATACGTGTAATGGAAGTACCATGATTAATAAGGTTCCGGGTTATAATGGAATGGTGAATACATTGGTGAGAGCTACTTATCCTATTACTTATTTCGCAACAGATATACATGGAAATAAAGCGGTAGAAGATGGATTTACAATTCAATATAAAGTAGATGATTTTATAGCACCAGAAATAATATTAAACACATCTGATACGGTGATTCATGATGTAAATACTTACTATAGCTCTCAGCCGGTGTCGGTTTACGACAACTATTACACAAGCAACAAAGTGAGTGTAGACAAAGTTGGAAAAGTGAATCCATTTGTATTGGGATTATACATCGAGAAATTCACAGCAACAGATGAAAGTGGAAACATAGCTGTAAGAAACAGATATGTAAAAGTTGTAGACAGAATTGCACCGAGTATTATCACAACTGCGGTGAATGTATGTGCAGGTTCCCCATTCTGGGCAATGAGCGATGTGTCAGTAGAAGATAACTATTACAGCAATGATGAGTTGTTTCCATTGGTAACAATTCACTCGCATAACGTTAATATTTGGAAAGCGGGAGTTTACTTTATCAACTACCAAGTAATAGATCCAAGTGGCAACAAATCACAAATCATGATGCGCCCTGTATTTGTTCAATACCCACCTGATTGTGAAAATAGTTTCATGTCGGTAGATAAAATGCCGTTGAACAAGCAAGTAGTGATATCTCCAAATCCAACAAATGGCAAAGTAAAATTTGAGTTTGCATTGAATAACAATGAACCTGTTCAAATATTGATTACTGATATGTTGGGTAAAGAATTGGGAACGATAAAGGCAAATGGCGGATTTGGAAGTGAATCATTTGATTTTAGTGGATATTCAAGTGGTACATATTTGGTTCGAGTAACCAACAAAGGACAATCATTCACTCAAAAGATTGTAGTAACACACTAAGAGCAGAATAGAAAAAGAAGAGAAATTAAAAATTAAGAAAATGAAAACAATTCAAAATATACTAAAAGCAAGCAAGAACAAGATGTTCTTGCTTGCGATGGTGTTTGGAATTACATCTGCAAATGCACAGATGAGTGGTTCTTACACAATTGATGCAACGCAAGCAGCGAGCTCAACAAATTTTGTGAGTTGGACAGCTTTTGCAACAGCATTTAATGCAGCTGCAATTACAGGGCCTGTAACAGTAGATGTAAAAAGCAGTATTAACATCGGTACAGCGTTTGTTACATTGAATGCGAATGCAGGTAGTAGCAGTAACAATACATTAACGATTAATGGTAATTACACCACAATGACTTACACAAGTACGTATGCTGCATTGAGATTGAACGGGGTAGATTACATGACAATTAAAAATTTAACGATTGAAAATACAAATACCACTCCTGGTGCAATTTGGATAACGAATCAGTCGGATTACAATACCATTGATAATGTTACGATGTATTTAAGTGCAAATACATCGGCAACTTCAGGCGCATATTATGTGGCCATGAGTACATCGGTAAGTTCACCAACAGGAACAGGTAGTGCGGCCACAGGAACCACAGGTCAACCGGGTATTGGAAATACCATTTCAAATTGTTTGATGTACACACAATCTGGTGGAGTTGGTCCGTATTATGGGATTACAATGAATGGTAATACATCTAACTACACAACCGCTGCACAAAACAATACTGCAACGGGTAATACCATTAAGAACTTCTATTATTACGGTATTTATCAAGCGTACACCAATGGTAATGTGATTAAAAATAACGATATATCAAGGGTAAACGCAACTTCTGGTGGTAGTGCAACGTTGTATGGAATCTACAGCAACTATTCATATTGTGCGAATAGATCTACTGAAATTTCTAATAACAACATTCATGATTTGCCATTCACAGGCGCTACTACAGCTACCTCAAATTTGTCTAGTTATTATTTGATTTATAATTATTATCCATATGGTAATGCTTCGATTCAATCAAAAATGGATGGAAACATTGGTAAATCTATTCGTTCTACATCCAGCACTACTTATGGTTTTTATGCTTACTATCCGCAATATTTCTCAATTAGCAACAATTTAATTGACGATATTCAGGCGAGCGGTACATCAGCAACAAATTACATGATGTACGTTTATTATCCGAGCAATGCATCAATTAGTGGTAATACCATTAAAAATGTAGTAAGTAACTATTATTTATATAATTTCTATATTTATTATGGAACGAGAATAGACGTGAATTCAAATATTGTAGATAATTGTAAACAAAACTATTCCTCAGGTTATTTTTATAATTTCTATATTTATTATCCAAAGGATTTTAAGTGTAATAACAACAGAGTAACCAATAATTATTGCGCGTATTATTTTTATAATTTTTATATTTACTACGGCGGATTAACAAGTTATACCTGGAATGAATTCAATGATAACGTAATTACAGGAAACACTGGTGTGAACTACAATTACAGTGCATACATTTATTATTACAGTGGAACGAACAATATGAAAGTAAACCGCAATTATGTGGTTAACAACAGATGTACAGGTTCTACAGGTTATCACTATTTTTATCTTTATTACTTCAATAATTATGAAGTTACGAACAATGTTGTTGCAGGTAACTACGCAAATTCACAGTATATTTATGTATATTCTGGATTAAGCGGCTCTTATACTGCAGAAATTCGCAACAATACTTTCCAGGCAAATACTACAACGGCTCCAACGCCTGGTTCCTCTTACATCTATTGCTATTTGTATTTGTACTACCATACTGTCTATTTCACAGGTAACATCATTGATTTGAAAGGAAGTGGTTCTCAGTATTACAGATATTTATACATGTATTTATCATACTCTAATATTGCGAATTTGAGAGAGTTTGATTACAATACTTATTCATTGAATAATTTATTCACTTATCCTTATTGGTATTTCAATGGTACCAATTACACAGACTGGTCTGGTTTTTCAGGAGCAGGGATGAATGGTCCAAATGACAATGCTGTAGATCCTTTATTTGTGAATATTGCGTCGAATGATTGGAGACCAGGAGCGTGGGGAACACAAAACAATGTTCCTTACAAAGCAATCAATGTTTGGGATGTAAATGATACTTTGAGAAACAAAGTAAAACATGACCGTGGAGGTTTAGAGAACAATACAGATTTAGAGGCAGTGAGCACCAACTTTACTGTACCATCAAATGTATGTGCAGGATATTCAACAGGAACAAAAACCCATATGATTGTAAAAAGTAACTACCAGTACGACAAGGTACAAGGATTTAAAGTTTCATATGCGATTAATGGAGGTCCTAAAACTTCAGTAACAGTAACAAAGGCGTTGTCTTTAGGGGATACCGTAAAAGTATTTTTCCCTCAAGAGATTTATTTGAGTGTGGCTGGTCAAACGCGTTTGGCGATATTTATTGATATGCCAGATGATAAAACTAGCAACGACTCATTTATTTTCAATACCTATGTAACTCCAGCACCAGGAGGTGGATATTACACTGTGAACAACGGTGTTGCAACAAGAGCATTGTATCAGCCATCTAAAAGTAATGATATTACCGTATTAAACGCACCAGTATCTTATACCATCAACCAGCCAAGAATTTACACTAATTCTGAATATAAAGGTTTGGGCAATGGCGATAAATGGTCTGCATCGGTTGCTGTAACCACCCCATCGGGTAAAAATGTAACTTTGGGTGGAACAACAACGTTTACAATGACAACACCAACTGCGTCTTCGGATATGGTTGTTACGTTTAAAACAACGGACAAAACTTTGGAAGATTCAATGTTGAACTTGTATGTAATTGTTCACGATGAAGGCAATGGTTGCGATACTGTGATCAAGCGTCCATTGTTGATTTATCCTACGATTGTACCAAGCTTTACAAAGCCAACCCAAGCGTGTTTGGGCGAGCCAGTGTTGTTTGAAAACAAATCAACAGTTGCGTCAGGTAACATGGAATACTCATGGGATTTTGGCACAGGAAATGCGGCTGATAAAACAGATGCACCAGATCCAGTGTTTGTATTTACCAAGGAGGGTACGTATAAAGTTAAAATGACTGCAAAAACATTGCCATATGGATTTGTAAGTGAAGATAGTACCATCTTTACTGTAAATCCAATTCCAGCAATCAAGTTCACCAAGATGAACGCTTGTGAAGGCTATGATTTGGTGTTTAACAACATGACAACTCCATCAACCGGCACAACTTACAGTTGGGATTTTGGAGACAATACAACATCAACAGCTGCAAATCCAACTCATAAATACAGCAAACAAGGCACTTACAACGTGAAGTTAACTGCAACTTTAAATGGTTGTATTGCTAAGTTAGAACAAAGATCTTATCAGTTTGAAAAGCCAAAGGCTGCATTTAGTAAATTGAGTGGAGATTGTGATAACAAAGAGTTTGTATTCTCAAATACTAGTTCTGTAGCCACTGCGTCTTTGGGTTATTTCTGGAATTTTGATGATGGTAGCTTCAGTACAGCACAAACACCAAAACATGTATTTGATGGCTTTGGTACCAAAAACGTGAAGTTGATTGTGACAACAGAATTTGGTTGTCAAGACTCTGTTGTACGTGTAATTTCAGTAAAAGAAAGTCCAAAAGTACAATTTGTAAACGGTCCAGCATGTTCGTTGAAACCGACCCAGTTTACCAATACTACCAAGAGCGTACCGAGCACATATGCAAATTATAATTGGTCATTCTCAGATGGAACAACCTCAACAGATGAGTCTCCGAGTCATTCATGGAATAGCCTAGGAAATAAAACAGTGACTTTACAAATTTCATTGGATAATGGATGTTCATCAAGTTTCACAAAGAAATTGGATGTTTTGGTTCAACCAAAAGCAAATTATACAGCTCAAGATGTATGCGCAGGTTCTCCGGTAGCATTTAACAATAAAACTACATGGGCACAAGGTGAAATCAGTTATGATTGGAATTTTTCAGACAACACAACATCTACAGAAACTGCTCCTGTGCATATGTACGGAAATACCATTACATTGTCGTACAAGGTTACCTTAATTGCGAAAATTGCAGGAGGTTGCACAGATACATTCATCGACGAAGTAACTGTAAACGAAGGTCCAAAAACTTGCGACTTTACATTTGCACCAGATTATGCATTTGGATATTATGGAATGAAATTAGAGCCAATGGATGGCGCGGGTAAAGTGGGAGCTCAAACCGGAGTGAAATATACTTGGGTTATTGAGAATGGTGGATCTAAGAATGGAAATGCCATACAACACAATTTCATTAAAGATGGAACTTATAATGTTACCATGTATGCGTTGATTAACAATTCAACATGTGAATGTAGCAAAACAAAATCAGTGGTTATGAACAGAGCTGCGGTAAAAAGCTTTGAAACTACAGGTGTTATGGTTTATCCAAACCCAGCTACAGATGTTGTGAATATTGCAATGAAAGAGAACTTTGGAAAAGAAGTATTGGTAAATATTTCAAATATTTCTGGAGCAATGGTTAGAACAATTAAAGCTGAGAATAACGGCTTATTAACATTGAATACTGCTGAATTAACTGCAGGTGTTTACATGGTAACCGTATCAAGTGGTGCTAACATGTTCACGCAAAAGTTAATTGTTGAATAAAATAGTAATTGTTTATTTCTAATAAAATGGGCCATCTGAAAAGATGGCCTTTTTTTTTAGTTTGCACTCATTGTCCCTCAGAAAATATGATTTAATTAAAAATTTGTTTTGTTAATTTATGACTATTAGTCAAAAAAATTTTTAAGAAAATTGAAAATTTTGACAACCATTTATGCGAAAAATAGCATTATATCATTGATTGTTGTGAGTACAACGATTTGAAATATTATCACTTGTGATCCCTACAGGAATCGAACCTGTATTTTGAGTTCCGGAGACTCATGTAGTATCCATTCTACGAAGGGACCAATTTAGTGCAAATATACATCCAATTCTTGCAAACAGCTTGATTGTTTGTGATAGATGTAAAGTTTAGTTAACTTTGTATCAAATACTTTTATGAGACTTTTGAAACGACTTGAAATTAAATTTATTGCTCTTATAGGTTTATGTATTGGATTGTTGGGAGTTCAATCTTGCACATATTATGTTGAAACCTTAGAGTCGTCTGTAGGTAATAATTATCTGGCAGATTATAATTATAGCCGCATTATAACGGTTGTTCAAGATGCGTTGAATGCAAAATATAGAGGTGGTTCCGATATTGGTTTGCCTATTGTTTTAGATACTAATAGCAGCAATAGAATCATGTCGGTTGATTTTGGAGTAGAGCCTCAAATTTGTTATGATGGAGTGATTCGTAGGGGGAAGGCTATTGTAACATGGCAGGGGAATCCATACACACCAGGAACAGAGATTCTTGTAGACTTGGGAAGCGGTTTTTTGTGTAACGATTGGTATTTTGGGGGAACGATTAAGCTCACTTATTTGGATAGAAATGAGTTTAATCAACCTGAATATTTAATGGAAACCACAGGGTTGGTTGTTAAAAACGCTTCAACACAAGAAACATTCCTTTGGAACAATGTGTATACACGCACCAAAATAGCCGGAGATTCCACTTTAAAGTCTGTAGACGATGTTTGGACGATTTCTGGAACTGTATATGCAAAAAACGAAAAAGGACGGTTTTACAACGCAATTATTAAAGATTCTCTGCATTTCGTAAATGCTTGTGAGTATGGAATTGTAAAAGGTCGCGTAGACATAGCCCATGTTGATGATTCTCAGCGAAATTTTGTTTTCTATGGCACTAATCCTGTTTGCGATAAGTGGTATACTTTCAAACGTGGCGATCGTGTGATTACCATTACAAAGAATAGATAAAAATTCATACTTTCGTAAAATGAAAAAAATCATTTTACCCTCAATTATCACAGGATTTATTTTGTTTTTTTGGCAATTTATTTCCTTTGCTGCTGCCAATCTTCATGAAGGTTCTCAGCAGTACACATCAAAGCAAGATACCATCATCAAATTTATGAATTCTCTGAATTTGGAAGAAGGTAAGTACATGATGCCCATGCCAAATCCTGCAATGTCGCAAGATGAGAAGTACAAATATCATATGAGTACGGAAGGAAAACCGTGGATGTCTGTTGCGTATTACCAAAAAATGAATGTTGGAATGGCCATGCCTATGCTTCGTGGATTTTTAAGCGATGTGATTGCCGGATTTTTCCTGATTTTCTTATTTAATGCCATTGGTTCTGTGACATTGCTGAAATCTGTTTTGCATTCACTCGCCGTAGGATTTTTTGCATTTATATTTATTCCTTATACAAATCATGTTTGGTACCCGGCTTTTGATATTGTGGCTTACCTCATAGATGCCATCATTCCATACACCATCATTGGTTTCTTAAATGCCAAATTTTGGAATAAATAATTATTCTATGGGTTCAGCAAACAAATTGCCTTTTTGGTCGAGCCATGCATTCTTTTCATTGTAAGGCACCAACCAATAACCGCTGAAATCCTCAAAACTTACACCTTCAAATACTGGGTCAACAATAAATGTTCCAGCTGTATTGATCACACCCCAAGCACTTTCTTCGTTGCTCGATGATTCCGGAATTCTTACGATAAAGTGGTTGGGGTTATCAGTGAAATAAATATCCTGGAATTTACAATCTAAAATGATCCTGCCATCTTCAGTACACAATCCCCAAACTCCCTTCTTTTGAACCATAAAATAACCCTCTTTTTCAGCAGGGACAATAGCTTCAAAGTCTTTAAATTGCTGTCCTTTTTCATTGAAAATTGGCAATATTTTTTCATTGATATTGTAAACGTTCCAAACTCCCTTCAACATTCCTGCAATCAAATGATCTGAAAGAATATTGATCTCTTCAAAAGAGATATTCGACATTAAATTGCTGGTGTAATTGTACCAACGTGTCAATTTTTTTTCCTTTGTGATGAATAATTTTTGAGCGAGTACTGATAAATTAAGAATTGGTGTTTTATTTAACATGACACCCGCAGTATCGAAAACATTATAACCTTTAGAGGTTTTTACAGCGAAAGCATTAAAATGTGCATTTTGTGTAAAGATAACTTCCTCTAGATTCGGCTGTAGCAACTCAATGAATTCTTTGTGAAGTGAGTCCGACAAATATTTGATCCCAAATTTTCTCCCAAGATCGTGAAGTTCATTGTGCGATAAATTAGATTGCGGAATTTTCGATTTAAAAGGCTTTGCGAGTATTCCCAATTTCTTCTTTCCGTCAATAATTCTTGTTACCCTCGCATAGCCATTCTCAAGATCTTGGATAAAATCATATTCTTTTGAAACCTGTTTTCCTTCAAAATCTATATACATCCATTTCCCAGATTGGGTTTCAACCAGTGCAACTCCATTTTTAAATGGAAATGCCTGTTTATAACTAAAATCAATGGCCTTTTCTCCACTTCGAGTAATATACCCCCAATAACTTTCGTTCATCACAGGCAACAAGGACTTGGGTAACTCTATGATATCAACGTTCACTGAAATTGAGGCTGATGGACTTAAAATGCTTGAAAACTGCATAGGAGTTATCAGTTTACCCGTAATGTTGAATAACCCCCATGCCTTTCCATTAAATAATATTCCAATTTTTAAAGCAGTATCAAAGTAAATTCTTTGAAACTTACATGGCAATATTTCTTGTCCTAATGAATTAATAATCCCATGGCGATCAGCCTTTTGTACGAATGCTAAATTTTTAGTAAATTGTACAATTTCATCATATGTTTTGTTGTTTACCGGTGTGCCATCTTTTTCGATATAAAAGAACTCAGATGCACCAAAATCATCGAACTTCATGACCAATGCACAACCAGGAACCAACATCGAACCATTGGAATACCATTTTTTGTGGTAATTAGAGGCATATGGATATGCGAAATCATAGAGGCTGTCTGTCCATGTTTCAGAACTCGCAGAATCTACATAGATATATTTGAGATCTTTTGTGAGATATGGCACCGGAATAACATTCAAATAGCGTTTTAAATATTCAATTTGCTTGCGATGGCGGGCTTTTGGATACTTGGTTAAATACAATTCATATTGCGTATTCTTATTGAGTGATTTTGCGTCTAAATAGGCGATGTTCTCTGCAAGGTTATATGCACTATCTTTTTGTGGAGCATTGGGATATTCTTCAATGAATTTAAGATACTTTTCCTCTTTATTTTCTGTTAGTACTCCTTCAAAGGCCATTTTGTACATAGAATCCTCTATAAACTTGTAAAAACTTGTGAGGTGTAAACTATTTTTCAATGAGGAGTTTTTTTCAATTTTTTTCCAATATTGCTCTACGTATTTTTTAAAATGCTGGATGCTTCTTGTATTTAGAACGGTTTTGAACTCAATGGTATCTTGACATTTAATAAATTCTTTTACCAATAAATCGAGTCTTTGAACACACAACAAATCTGAATTTGTATTTTCAACACTGTCTTGGTACTTCGAGTAATATGGATGATGACTGATTCTGTATTTTGATGCCAAAAATTGATCAATGTAAAATTGGTTCAATTGCTTGTCCTTTTCAATTACTGATGGCTCCGATTTCCTATTGAGTAAATAGATTTTTTCGATTTGTTGTACAATTAATCCGTTGAAATCATTTAAATTAAGTGCATATCTTTTTCCAATTATTTTTGCATTTTTCGCATTTTGATGCTGTTCGAAAAATTTATGAAGCGCTTTTTCCGAAAAAATAAATGCTGAATCTAGTTTATTTTCGGATTCATAAATCCGTGATAAATTATACCATGCAATGCATTCGTTGGAATCTTTTTTTTGAATTTGTTTCAAAATAATCTTCTTCGCGTCTTTATATTGCTTGTTATTAACGAGTTGGTGTGATTTGTAAAGCTTGTTGAAAAATGGCAAAAACGGATTGCTTCTCAATTGAGTTGCCCATAATAATGCCCATAAAAATAATATCCTTCTGAAAATCACAATACAAATTTATCAATAAATTTGTGAAATGGAATACAGAAGATTAGGCAAATCAGGTTTGCCAATTAGCGAACTTAGTTTTGGCTCTTGGATTACCTTTGGAAATCAAATTGGCGACGATATGAGTGAAACCCTCATGGACATAGCCTATGATGCTGGTGTTAATTTCTTTGACAATGCAGAAGTGTACGCCGCCGGCGAGAGTGAACGTGTGATGGGTAAAATTCTCAAAAAGAAAAATTGGTCTCGCGATTCTTACATCGTTTCTAGTAAAGTATTTTTTGGAGCAGGGGCGAAAGTCCCAACTCAAAAAGGACTGCATAGAAAGCACATCATTGAAGCTTGTGAGCAAGCTCTCAAACGATTGCAAGTGGATTATTTGGATTTGTATTTCTGCCATAGACCCGATAAAAATGCACCAATTTCTGAGACAGTTTGGAGCATGCACCAACTCATCATGCAAGGTAAAATTCTGTATTGGGGTACAAGCGAATGGAGTGCTCAAGAAATCATGGAAGCCCACATGTTTGCTGAAAAATATCATCTCATAGGTCCTGTTATGGAGCAACCTCAGTACAACATGCTTCACCGCGAGAAAGTTGAAGTAGAATACAACCAAATTTATAAAACCGTAGGATTAGGAACCACTATTTGGAGTCCCCTTGCAAGTGGTTATTTGACAGGAAAATACATCAATGCACCTGAAAAGAATGTGCGATTGAAACGTGAAGAATTGGGCTGGCTGGCCGACAAGTTGTTTACTTCTGAAAATGAACAAAAGGTGAAGAATTTGATGACATTCGCGGCTGATCATGGATATTCACTCCCGCAATTGGGAATTGCCTGGTGTCTGAAAAATGAAAATGTAAGCACGGTGATTCTCGGCGCAACAAAATCTACTCAGCTTCAAGAAACTCTTAAAAGTGCTGAATTGGTCCAAAAATTAACGCCCGAAATTATGAGTGAAATTGAACAAATTCTTCAAAATAAACCTGTTCACCCTCAATATTAAGGGTGTTTTTTTGAGGGACATTGACTGCGACCAATTTCTCAATTCTTCGGTTATATTTGTGAAACATGAACCGTAAAACATTTGTTTCTAAATCGATACTGGGAATGGGCGGCGCAATTTTAATCAATGAATCCTTGGGCACCAATGTCCCTCAAAATCAAGATTTACAGAACCTGCTACAAAACTCTCAAGAATCGAAAGCTCCTGATAATGAGCAATATTGGTCGAAAGTTTCCAAGCTTTTTCCTAGACCCAAAGATTTTACACAATTTGAACATGGATATTTTTCGCATCAGCCATTTCGCACCTTAGAATTTCATCAAGAATTTGAGAGGAATATCAATGCCACCACTTCAGAGTTTATGAGGGTTCATCAAGAAACAGAAATAGAATTGGCGCGTATAAATTTGGCTAAATTTTTAGATGTTTCGGCAGAGGAATTGGTGTTAACAAGAAATACCACAGAGAGTTTGAACTTGGTCATTATGGGTTTTCCTTGGAATTCTGGCGACGAAGTTGTGATTGGAAATCAAGATTATGGAAGTATGGTTGAAGCATTTCAACAAGCGGCAAATCGTTTTGGAATTATTGTGAAAGTTGCCCAAATTCCCCTTCTGCCAAAATCCGATGACGAAATCATTCAGGCTTATGCATCTTTAATCTCTTCAAAAACCAGGATGCTGCACTTAACACATACCATTAATTTAACGGGACAAGTGATACCGGTGAATCGAATTGTAGATAGATGTTTAGCATATCAACCAAGTATTGCTGTTGCCGTAGATGCGGCACATTCTACAGCGCATACCATCGAAAAAATTGGCAGTTTAAAAGCAGATTTTATTGGTGGTAGCTTGCATAAATGGTTATGCACACCACTCGGATTGGGATATCTTGTGATGAAATCAGATTTTATTGATAAAATTTGGCCACTTTTTGGAGATGTGGGAATTTCCAAAAATAACATCCGCAGGTTTGAACATCAAGGTACAAGGCCTATTCACTCGATTCAAAGCATTCAGCCGGCAATTGAATTTCATGAGATGATTGGTCACGAAGCAAAACGAAAGCGTTTGCAGTATTTGAAAGAATCTATTTTAGAAGCTGTTGATGGCAAAAATGGAATTTCCTGTATTTCTCCTTGGAAAGACAAAGACAGAGGAGGTGCAGTTTTTTGTATCCAAAAAGAAGGCCTTACTCCTGCAGAATTTGCAAAACTATTAAAAGAAAAGTTTCGCATTTTTACAGTTGCCATTGATCATCCTGTGGTTAAAGGAATTCGAATTACACCCCATTTTAGCACGATTATTTCAGACGTCCAATCGCTGAAAAATGCTTTGTTAAAGATTTGAAAAATTCTGAATTCTCGTCATGAAATTGTAAAAGTGTTTATTTTTCGTAACTTTTGATCATTAATTTCCGTCTATTTGTAGTAGAAAACAGAAGATACCATGAAAAAATTATTTTACATAGCTGCATTGGTTCTCACAATCAGTGTTGCAGTTTGGTCTTGTAAAAAAGACGAAGCCCCAACTGTACCAGGAGACAACACTCTTGCAAACGAACAACCCATTGCATTGGGCGACTCCTTATCGGATGTTATTGACAATCCCGCAATTCAGGATGCATCAACCACCGTTGATTTAACCATTGAATCTTACCCTTCTTTCCTTGAATCAGATTACTTTTCTTTAGCAATTGTTGAAGGTCCTCAAGGTGGAAAAGATGATTCATTAAACAAAATTTGTACGGGAAGTTTCAAATTAACCAAAGCTCAGAAAGAAAAATTAGCAGCTGCGCACAAAGCGAAAGAAGAATGCATGGATGCAAATCGTAAATTGTTGAAAGCCATCGATCGCGAAATTGAGTCTTGGGCAAAGAATCAGAAAACTGAAATCATTGCAAAAGCAAAACTTCAAATGGATTCTATCAACAAACTTTTTGACGCAGGTAAAATTACCGCTTCTGAGAAGAAAGAGATGTTAAATAAGATTGAATTGGCTCGTGCTGCAGCCCTCAAAGCATTGTCTGAAAAGGTAAAAGAAAAAATTAAAAATAGTGTTAATCGTGCGATTCATAAAGGTAAAATCACTGATTGCGAAAAAGTATATTTGAAAGCAATCAAAGAAATTTTGACCGCTGAACAATATGAGAAATGGATAAAATGCCACAAACTCAAATACGTTAAAAAGAAATAATTCTGATAAATGTAATTTTAAGGGAGGCCATTTGGCCTCCCTTTTTTTATTTAATTTGATATTATCATAATCACTCAAAAATTGATTTTTGTCATATTTCAAATGGATTCAAGGTTCTATTTTTGAATTCCTGAGCCATGTTGAACTCTCATCCAAATTGTCATTCCTGCAAGGCACGTCTATTGGGCATTTTTTCTGAAATGAACCTCGATGATGTTATGTGGCTCGATGAAATCAAGCAGTGTAAGACGTATAAAAAAGGAGATCTTATTTTTCAGGAGGGACATTATCCTAAAGGCCTATTTTGTGTTCATGCCGGAAAAATGAAGGTTGCCCAACTCGGTGATGATGGCAAAGAACAGATTGTCCATTTAATTCACACCGGAAATGTAATGGGCCACCGTGCCATTTTAGGGAACGACCAATACTCATGTTCTTCGGTGGCCATGGAAAATTCTCAGGTTTGTTTTATTCCCAAAGAATCATTTGAACGCATGCTTCAAAATAATGCCAAACTGGCCTTGAAAATTGCCCATTTGCTGTCTGATGAGCTCAAAGATTTGGAGAAAAAAGTCACTCATTCTGTGCAACATTCTGTGAAATCTCGTTTGGCAGAGTCAATATTAGAGCTCATGAAGAATTATGGATTTATGTCTGATGGAATGACCATCGATGTGAAGGTAACCCGAGAAGATTTGGCCAACTTGGCAGGAACTTCTCGCGAAACTGCAACCAGATATCTCTATGAATTTCAAAACGATGGTGTATTGTTGCTCGATAAAAAACAGATTAAAATTGTGAGTAGGAAATTGTTGGAGCAATTTTCACATTCAAGTACTTAGTGTGATGAGCATCACATTTTGCAGCTTGGCCAACTGATAATTTTGTTCTCACATTGTACCCATCAGGTCAATGTCCCTCAAAATTAAAAGTTATGTCTATTTATCAAAAAGCGGGGAAAATTCCTCACAAACGACACATTGTATTCCGCCAAGAGAGCGGCGAATTATACCACGAAGAACTTTTTGGAACTGAAGGTTTTTCAAGCACTTCTTCTCTGTTGTACCATTTGAATCCGCCAACGATGGTGAAATCAATCGGCGAACCTGTAAATCACCGTCCTACTGTTGCTATCGAAGATAACTTAAAGTGCCTCAGTTTCTTGGGTTACGATGTTGAACCATGCAACGATTATATAGAAAGTCGTAAAGTTTTTTTCTTAAATGACGACATGCAAATTGGCATCGCTTGTCCCTCAAAATCGATGACTGAATATTTCTTTAAGAACTCAGATTCCGACGAAATGCTTTTTATTCACAAGGGTTCGGGGAGATGCAAAAGCATGTATGGAACTGTAGATTTTGAATTTGGCGATTACGTAATTATTCCTCGTGGAACAGTGTACCAACTTGAATTTGATACCGATGATAACAAAATCTTGTTTATAGAAAGTCATAGCCCAATTCGTACCCCTAAACGTTACCGAAATGAGTTTGGTGGTTATTTGGAGCATGCTCCATTTTGTGAACGCGACTTTAAGTTGCCCAGCAATTTTGAAACCAGAGATGAAAAAGGTGATTTCAAAATTATGATCAAAAAAAGGGGACTTATTTATCCTTATGTGTATGGAAATCATCCATTTGACTTAATAGGGTGGGACGGTTACAACTATCCGTATGCTTTTTCAATTTTCAATTTTGAGCCTATTACCGGTCGAATTCACATGCCACCTCCAATTCATCAGCAATTTGAGGGACATAATTTTGTGGTGTGTTCTTTTGTGCCCAGGATGTATGATTATCATCCAGATGCCATTCCTGCGCCTTATCACCACAGCAACATCGACGCCGATGAAATTCTCTATTATGTAGATGGTGATTTTATGAGCCGTAACAATATTAACAAAGGACAATTTACGCTTCACCCCGGTGGAATTCCACATGGTCCTCACCCTGGAGCCATTGAAAGAAGCATTGGCAAAAAAGAAACAGGTGAACTGGCCGTGATGATTGATCCTTTCAATCCACTTAAAATTACAACTGAAGCACTCAAATATGAAGTGAAAGATTATTACACTTCTTGGATTCAAAAATAATTCGCAACACTATGGAAATAAAAGATTTAACGGAAGTGAAAAACTTCGATTACTCAGGAGAGAAATTGTTTGATAAAGCACAAGATTTTTTACCAATTAATGGAACAGATTATGTGGAACTTTATGTTGGAAATGCCAAGCAAGCGGCTCACTATTACAAAACTGCATTTGGATTTCAAGAGTTGGCATACTGTGGTCTCGAAACTGGTTCTAGAGACAGGGTTTCTTATGTTTTGGTGCAGGATAAAATTCGTTTGGTTTTGACCACACCTTTTGATCCAAATGGTGAAATTTCGGATCATATTCGTCGACATGGCGACGGGGTAAAAGTCATTGCTTTATGGGTAGATGACGCCACAAAATCTTACGAAGAAACCATCAAAAGAGGGGCGAAATCTTACATGGAACCCCACACCACCATCGATGAATATGGTGAGGTGGTGCGATCCGGAATTCATACTTATGGCGATACAGTTCACGTTTTCGTGGAGCGTAAAAATTATCATGGAGTTTTTCTTCCGGGATATGAAAAATTAGAAACTGAATTTAGACCAACGCATGTTGGTTTGAAATATATTGACCACATGGTTGGAAACGTAGAATTAGGCAAAATGAATCAATGGTCGAAATTCTACGAGGAAGTCATGGGATTCGCGAATTTGGTTACTTTCGATGATAAAGATATTTCTACGGAATACACGGCCCTGATGAGCAAAGTGATGACCAACGGCAATGGTAGAATTAAATTCCCAATCAATGAACCGGCCAATGGAAAAAAGAAATCTCAAGTTGAAGAGTATTTAGATTTTTATCATGGCCCTGGTTGTCAGCACATTGCAGTTGCAACAGACGATATTGTCTTTACCATTTCTGAAATGAGAAAAAGGGGTGTCGATTTTCTTTATGTTCCTGGTAGTTATTATGATACAGTGAAAGATAGGGTGGGAATAATTGAAGAAGATTTGAATGAATTGAAGCGTTGGGGCATCATGGTTGACCGAGATGAAGAGGGATATTTACTGCAAATTTTCACCAAACCTGTTGAAGACAGACCAACCTTATTTTTTGAAATCATTCAGCGCAAGGGTGCAAAATCGTTTGGTAAAGGCAATTTCCAAGCTTTGTTTGAATCAATTGAAGCCGAGCAAGCTCGTAGGGGTACTTTATAAGATTGCTTATGTTAATGCCCTTAAATCTGCAAAAATGGATCGATGAACATCGACATTTGCTCAAACCTCCGGTAGGAAATCAAGTCGTTTATCAAGATACAGACTTTATCATCATGGTAGTTGGTGGTCCCAATGCCCGTAAAGAGTTTCATTATAATGAAGGGGAAGAATTTTTCTTTCAGCTTCAAGGTGACATGCAATTGCCAATACGAGAAAATGGCAAAACTAGGGTCATCGATATCAAGGAAGGTGAAATTTTTTTATTGCCGCCGAAAGTCGAACATTCGCCACAGCGATTTCCAAATACTGTTGGATTGGTGATTGAGCGACATCGTAAGGAAGATGAAATAGACGCTTGCACTTGGTATTGTGAAAATTGTGATGAACAATTGTACCGTGCTCAATTTCATTTGAAGGATATTGTGGTGGAATTGCCAAAACTGATGCAACATTATTACGATCACCTTGAACTGCGCACATGCAAACATTGTGGCACTGTGATGGATGTCCCCCAATTAAAAGAAGAGAAATGATGAGAAATGCAACAATTATTGGCTCTGGACTAGTGGGTTCATTGTGGGCGGTTTATTTGGCAAAAGCTGGATATAAGGTTACGGTTTTTGAACGTAGGTCTGACATGAGAAAAGCCAAAATTTCGGCCGGGAAATCAATCAATCTGGCCACTTCCCACCGTGGTTGGAAAGCGCTGAAAGAAGTTGGAACTGATGATGAAATTCGGAAAATTGCCATTCCCATGTATGGTAGAACCATGCACAATCTCGACAACCGTGAAACATATCAGCCCTATGGTATTCAAGGTCAAGCAATTTACTCTGTTTCACGGGGTGAAATCAACTGCAAACTCATGGACATTGCCGAGACTCAAGGAAATGTAGAAATCGTGTTTAACCAAGATTGCACAGGTGCAGATTTAGACAACGGAATTGTCAAATTGAAAAACAACCTCACAGGTGAACTTTCTGAGCATCAATCTGATGTTGTTTTTGCAACCGATGGTGCATTTTCTGCGGTTCGTTATCATTCCATGCAGAAATTGGATCGGTTTAACTTTAGTCAGCATTACATTCCAGATGGCTATCGTGAAATTTTGCTTCCAGCAAATCCTGATGGCAGTTTTAAACTCGAGAAAAATACCCTGCATATTTGGCCTCGTGGCAGATTCATGCTCATTGCTTTGCCTAATTTTGATGGGTCGTTTACCTGCACGTTATTTATGCCTTTTGAGGGACATGACTATTGCTTTAACAACCTCACTTCGAAAGATAAAGTAGAAGTGTTTTTTAAAGTGGTATTTCCCGATTTCTATGAATTAATGCCCAATGTGGCTGATGCTTGGGAAGATCATCCGTTGAGTTCTTTAGCCATCATTCGATGTTTTCCTTGGACCAATGGCAAAGTTGCCCTCATGGGCGATGCTGCACATGCCACCGTGCCGTTTTTTGGTCAAGGGATGAATGCTGGTTTTGAAGATTGTTCTGTAATGAATGAACTCATGCAAAAACACAACCACGATTGGCCGAGTATTTTCAAGGAATATGAAATGATAAGAAAACCCAATGGCGATGCCGTACAAGATTTATCTCTCTTGAATTACGTGGTCATGCGGGATAAAGTGACCGATCCTGAGTATTTGTTGATGCAAAAAATTGAGCGCAGAATTGCGGAATTGTATCCTGGAGATTATTTCCCAATGTACTCAATGGTGTCGTTCAGCGATATAGAATACCATGTTGCTTTGAACAAAGGCAAAGAGCAATATGAGATGATTTTGAACCTCATTCGGACAAAGAATATCACAGATGATCATCAAATTGAAGCAATTGATGCAATCATTCACGATTTTTATCAAAATAGACACTAAATTTGAACACTATGTCGGATAATAGAGAAGAAATACTCAAACGCATTGACGAAAAATATCACAAAATTGATCAAAATCCAGATGTTCATTTGGAGGGACTTGTGTGGTCGAATCCAATTACTTATTGGGATTATATTTTGCCAGAGGCTTTGCTTTCATTGCAGGTACAAAGAACCAATCAACCCGATGAAATGGTATTTATTATGTACCATCAAATCAATGAATTGTTGTTTAAAATGATTTTGTGGGAAATTGATCAGGTGAGCAATGCAGAAACTGTTGAAGCTGCATTTTTTACTGAAAAATTGAGAAGAGTGAGCCGTTATTTCGACATGTTGTCATCTTCGTTTACCATCATGGGAGATGGAATGGAGAGGGAGCAATACATGAAGTTTAGAAATACATTAACACCGGCTAGCGGATTTCAGAGTGCGCAATACAGGTTAATAGAATTTGCGTCAACGGAATTGATTAATTTGATTGATTTCAGATTTAGGGCTACAATTGATAGAAACACTCCTTATGAGCATGCTTATGAGCATTTATATTGGCAAGCTGCGGGAAAAGATCATAAAACGGGTAAAAAGAATACCTTGTTAACAAATTTTGAAAGAAAGTATAAGGCAGAATTTTTACGTAAAATGGAAGGTTACAACACCACTAATTTATGGACAAAATTTAAGCAATTGCCTGAGAATGTTAAGTCAGATACCGAATTGGTTAAAGCGATGCGACATTACGATTACACGGTGAATGTAACTTGGGTGATGGCTCATTACCATGCCGCAGGTAAATACTTAGGAAACGCCGCAGCAACAGGAGGCAGCGATTGGCAGAAATATATGCATCCAAAGTATCAGCGAAGAATTTTCTTCCCAGAATTATGGAGTGAAGAAGAGTTAAAAAACTGGGGCGAAGGGGTTTAAAGTTTATATTTAAGTTAATTTCAGGGGTCGTTTCAACAAAGGAACGGCCTTATTTTTTGCGAATTTTACAAATAATTTTTTCTAAAAGATGCGCATCTTTGCGAAAGTATGAATTCAATTTCGATTGTCGATAAAGCCATTGCTTTTGTACAAATGTCCCTCAAAAATGCAGAGGGCGGACATGATTGGTGGCATATTCACCGGGTGTTTGTGAATGCCAAAAAAATTGCCGAGAAGGAGTCTGATGTTGATCTTGAAGTGGTGCTTTTGGCTGCCTTGTTGCACGATATCGCCGATTCTAAGTTCCATGATGGTAACGAGGAAATTGGTCCCCAAATGGCAAGGAATTTTCTGTTTTCGGAAGGGTTGAATTCACAAAAATTAGAACATGTTGTGTCGATTATTGAGAATATTTCATTCAAAGGTGGCAAAATAGAGAGAACTTTTCATTCGAAGGAGTTAGACGTGGTTCAGGATGCCGATCGCCTCGATGCCATTGGTGCCATAGGCATTGCTCGCACCTTCAACTATGGTGGTTTTAAGGGAAATGAAATTTACAATCCGAATATCCCCCCAAATTTAAAAATGACGAAGGATGAATACAAAAAAGGTGGACAGCCATCTTTGAACCATTTTTACGAGAAATTATTGTTGTTAAAAGATTTGATGAACACCAAAACAGGCAAGGAAATGGCAGAGGAGAGGCATGAATTCATGGAGTTGTATTTGAAGCAATTTTACAATGAGGTGGGTGCTTAATTTTTGCGAAAATTGCAAAAAAATGATCTGTTGAAAGCTTGAAAATAGCTGTATCTTTGCAGTACCGATTGGGGTTGATCGGAATCGACGGGATGAATGGATGCGGTGTAAGCAGGTGGTGCTTTGGTTTTTGGCACCGAAATCTCAATTTCCAAAATTTAAGAGGCGAATCTAATTACGCCATGGCTGCCTAATCCGAGTGATAGGTTAATGCCATTTACTCCGACTCTCCAT